>Ga0208375_1004715_pt1 | contig 10531 bp, 9 predicted proteins | sample RifOxyD1_FD_184038 | JGI IMG/M metagenome (GOLD analysis project Ga0208375, IMG submission 184038) | Soil microbial communities from Rifle, Colorado - Rifle Oxygen_injection D1 (SPAdes) | ecosystem: Environmental > Terrestrial > Deep subsurface > Rock core/Sediment | place: Rifle, Colorado...
TATCAATTAATATGGCAGAGAGCCGTAGCCAGTCAGATGAAAGATGCCGAGATGATGAGAACTAAAATAATTACGGAAGTGGGTAATGCAAAAATACCTGATTTCGTCGCCAACGGTTCAAGAGTTATAAAAAGCGGCTGGCTTTTGGCTGACCCGGAAGCCAAAGGAGAAGATGTTGTGCTTCCAAAAGTTAAAGCTCTTGACCTACTTTCTTTACTTAACTTAAACAACGAAGAAAAACAAACCGAACCGCCAAACAGATACAGCGAAGCCGGACTCATAAAAGAATTGGAAAAAAGAGGCATTGGCAGGCCTTCCACTTACGCTTCTATTATAGGTACGATTGTGGAGCGGGGTTATGTGGAAAAAGACGGCCGGACACTGAAACCAACCGACACCGGTGATGTGGTCTCCACATTCCTCGAAGAAAATTTTGAAAATTATATAAGCGATACTTTCACCGCCGAAATGGAAGACGAGCTGGACCAAATTGCCGATGGAAAAAGGGAGTATGAACCGACTTTGCGTGAGTTTTACAAACCATTTTCCAAAGACGTGAAAGAAAAAGAAAAAACCGCCAAGCTCACCAACCTTGGGGACGCCGACCCCAAATTAAAATGCCCTGTTTGTGGAGCGGGTATGGTAATTAAACTCGGCCGGGGAGGTAAATTTTTGAGTTGTGAAAAATTCCCTGATTGTAAAGGTATGAGAAATATTGACGGCAGTGAAATCAAAGAAGCGGAGACCATCGGCACCGACCCCGTCACCGATTTGCCTGTATTTGTCATGGATGGCCGATTTGGGCCATATGTACAGCTGGGGGGACAAAATTCGAAATCCGAAGCACCAAATTCGAAAGAGAAAAAAACAAAGAAAGAAAAACCAAGAAGGTCTTCAATACCAAAAGATAAAGACCCCAAATCGGTAACACTTGAAGATGCTCTTAAATATCTGAGTTTACCGAGAGAGCTCGGGCCGTATCCGGAAACAGGAGAAATAATTTCAGCCAACATAGGCCGATTTGGCCCATACATAGTACACCAAAAAGATTTCCGCTCTCTCAAAACCGATGATGTTTACAAAATTACTCTGGACCGCGCCATTGAAATTCTCAAGGAGCCCAAAAAAGTCGGCCGTGGAAGATGGAAGAAAAAAACCTAACTTACCCCCTACCCCTCTCTTAATTTAAGAGGAGTTTGAGGAGTTAGGTTTTTGGGTATAGAATCTCTTATATGGAAAATGACGTAGATAAAATAATATCTCTTCTGACAAAATCCAGCGAGAAAGAAAAGGAGCTTGTAAGGAAAGCTTCCGATTTTGCCAAGAAAGCGCACGGGGGACAAAAGCGTCTTAGCGGAGAACCGTATTACAATCACTCGTTTGAAACCGCTAAAAGTTTGGCTGAACTAGGTATGGACGCGACAACTATCGCTGCCGGTTTTTTGCATGATGTTTTGGAAGATACCAAGACTGAAACCAGAACAATTGAAAATGAATTCGGTAAAGAGGTGCTTTTTATTGTTGAAGGCGTCTCCAAACTTGGCACATTGAAATATCGTGGTGCCGACCGGCACAATGAATCCCTGCGCAAACTTTTACTTGCCACTTCAAAAGATTTGAGAGTCCTGATTGTAAAACTCTGCGACAGACTGCATAATATACGCACTCTTTCTTTCGTGCCGGCCGAAAAACAGAAACGAATCGCCATGGAAACCATCGAAATTTACGCCCCAATCGCCAACCGATTGGGCATCAGGAAACTTTCCCGCGAACTGGAGGACCTTTCTTTCCCATATGCCAACAAAGAAGGTTTCGATGAAATTTCTTCTCTCTTTAAAAAAAGTTACGACGAAAAATTGGAAAAACTGGAGAAGTTCAGGAAGTCGGTTATGAAGGAATTGGCCAAAGCCGGTTTCGTGGGTTTCCGTTCCGATTACCGAGTCAAGGGTTTATACAGTTTGTATAAAAAATATTTAAAAAATAAAAAAGATATCGAGAGCATATACGATCTTTTGGCTATGAGAATTATAGTTTCCAAAACGGAAGATTGTTATAGGGCTCTCGGTATCATTCATGCGGCCTGGAGGCCTTTGCCGGGCAGGATAAAGGATTATATCGCTTTCCCCAAACTTAACGGCTACCAAAGCATGCACACTACCGTCTTCACAGGAGATGGAGATTTGGTTGAAATACAAATGCGAACCGAAGAAATGCATGACGAAGCGGAATACGGTGTAGCAGCTCATTCCCTTTACAAAGCCGGGGACAAAGACCGAAAGCAGATAACTCCATGGCTTGAAGCCATGACTTCCCGCTCTATGACTGAAATAAAAAAAGATTTTTTGAGCGAGAAAATTTTCGTATTTACCCCCCACGGAGATGTGGTTGATTTACCCATTGGCTCATCGGCTATTGATTTTGCTTATGCTATCCACTCTGATTTGGGAGATAAAATGTCAGGAACAAAAATAAACGGTAAATTTTGTTCCATCAGCACCATCCTTGTGGGAGGTGAAATCGTAGAAGTTATAACAAACAAAAATTCTCATCCGACAGCCAAGTGGTTGGAGTACGTCAAAACCGGCTTTGCCAAAAAACATATTAAAAACTTTACTTAGATTGAAAAATTTTTGATTGAGTATAAGTCTTCGTCTATCGGAGTATCTTCGGCTTTTTTGACTTCCTCCGAAGTTCTATCATCAATTCCTACTTCTTTTACTTCGTCTTCTAATTTTTCCTTCCCCTGTTCTTCATTTGGAATTTGGAATTTGGATTTTGGATTTTGAAGCATACGAAGTATGTCTTCCAGATCATCATTGGAGAAAAATTCAATCATAAGTTTGCCTCCGTTTTCCTTTTTCTCAATCCTCACTCTTGTACCCAAACTTGCCGCAAATTTTTCCTCAAGTGCACATATTTCTGGATCAACTGATGCGTTGAATTTCCGCACTCTCTCAATGGCGATTTTGCGCGCGTATAGCTCCGCATCACGCACATTCATTTTGTGTAGCATAATATCTTGGAACAGCACTTTTTGCTCTTCCGGCCGGTCAATGAGCATGAGGAGTGGCCTGGTGTGCCCTTCATTTATTTTGCCTTCAGAAAGAGCAGTGAGCATCTCTTCCGGCAAATCCAAAATGCGCATAGTGTTGGTCACATAAACTCTGCTCTTGCCTATTTTGAGGGCGATTTGGTGGTGCTTGAAACCAAACTGGTCGGTAAGTCTTTTGAAGGCTCTGGCGCGCTCCACCGGATTTAAATCTTCTCTTTGTACGTTTTCAATTATGGCGAGCTCCAATTTCATGAGGTCATCTTTGGCATCCTCACCCTCTCCCATACGTATAATAACGGGCACCTGACTTAGGCCCGCCATTTTAGAAGCTCTCAGACGCCTCTCACCGGCAATGAGCTCGTATTCTACGGCCAAGCCGTCGTCTTTGATTATTTCTTTCCTGGTTACAACCAAGGCTTGTAAAACACCGTATTGCTTGATGGAGTCAGCCAAAGCCCGCATGGCATCTTCGTCAAATTCACGCCGCGGCTGAAAAGGATTGGGCTTAATCTTATCCACTTCCACCCAAAATATAGAGTTTTGATAAAAGTTTGAAGTATTGGACATAACAATATTTTATCACACAAACACACTAAACATAAAGCTGTGCCGGAGGAGAGACTTGAACTCTCACCCCTTGCGAGACACGATTTTGAGTCGTGCGCGTCTACCATTCCGCCACTCCGGCATTATCAAAATTATAGCCAAAATTAGCTAAAAATCAATTTTTTTGTTAAAAATGTAATATGCAAAAATTAATCGTCATATTGGGACCGACGGCAAGCGGCAAAAGTGATGTTGCTGTTTCTTTAGCTAAAAAGTACAACGGGGAAGTTATTTCGGCTGATTCTCGGCAAGTTTATAAAGGTTTGGATATTGGCACAGGCAAAATAACCAAAAAAGAAATGAAAGGGGTTAAGCATTATCTGCTTGATGTAGTAAATCCCATCCTTCGACTTCGCTCAGGACAAGAAAGATTTACAGCTTCTGATTTTGTAAAATTAACATCCGGTGCGATCGCACAGATTGTTACAAAAAATAAAGTACCGATTGTTTGTGGTGGTACGGGATTTTATATTGATGCTTTGCTTGGTGACAAGCAGATACCTGAAGTACCACCAAACGAAAAATTGCGCAAACAACTTGAAAAAAAGTCTGCGGAAAAACTTTTTAAAATTTTAAAAAAACTTGATCCGGAAAGAGCAAAAAATATTGATGCTAGGAATTCCAGAAGATTGATAAGGGCGATTGAAATATGTAAAGCACTTGGCAAGGTGCCGAAATTGCAAATTATAAATCCGAAATCCGAAATCCGAAACAAATTCAAAATTATAAAAATAGGAATTGCTCCGCAAAAGAAAATAACTCACCCCAACCCCTCTCTTACATTAAGAGAGGGGCAAAAAGGAGAAAAATATGTTTTTGATGAAGAAGAGTTAAGAAAAAGAATAAATAAAAGGATACAAAAATGGTTTAAGATGGGACTTTTGAAAGAAGTTCACAACTTACACAAAAAAGGTCTGTCTTGGAAAAGGATGGGAGAAATTGGTTTGGAATATAAAATAGTTTCCTTATTTTTACAGAATAAAATTTCAAAATCTAAAATGGTTGAGCGAATGCAAAATGAAACTTGGCAATATGCTAAAAGACAAATAACGTGGTTCAAACGCGACCAAAACACTATTTGGTTATCACCAAAAATCAGCCAGTTTGAAAAAGAAGTGAGAGAATTTTTATAGGTCACCTTCGCGTCCCTTCTGGCGGGCTTTGCCACGCCGAAGGTACGCTACTGCGTACCGAAGGCGGGTCCACGAGGATTTGAACCTCGATCAACCGTTTTGGAGACGGTTATTCTACCATTGAACTATGAACCCATAATTTTAATATAGCAGAAAATAGCGAAATTGTCTGTGAGCGTGCCTTTACGGAGGCCTTGGGCCGAGTATAGGAAAAATTCAGCAGAATTTTATCCGTCGGCTAAGCGAACAGGCAATTTTGCTATTTTATTTCTTGGCTTCTTTGAAAACCACTCTCTTGCGGAGCTTTTTGGAGTACTTTTTTAGTTCGATTTTACGCTCTACTTTGCGTTTATTTTTGCGCGTCCAATAGACCTCTCCAGTCCCTTTGTTTACTAGTCTTATCAGTTGATCTTGTGACATATGCTTATCCTAGCCTATATTTATAACTTTTGCAAACTCCCCCATTAAGTCTTTGGTTATGGGTCCAATCTGACCGTTTGCCACTTCAAAGTCGTCTATTTTAACAATCGGCACGATATCTTTGAAAGAAGATGTTATGAAAACTTCGTCGGCTGTTTTTAATTCTTCTTCCCTAACCGGTCTTTCCTCTGTCTTATATTTACCTTCCGCAATTTCTAAAACAACTTTCCTGGTAATCCCCTTCAGCATATTTTCAGCCGGAGTTATGAGTGTTTTGTTTTTTACTATAAAAACATTGCTGGTGGCACATTCCAAAACTTCGCCATCATAAGTGTAAAGTATCTCCACCGCTTTTTCTTCTTTTCTCCAATTTTGAAGATTGGCCGCCCTGATATAGTTGGTAGTCTTACATTCGGCCAATTCTCTCATATGTCTGTAAGTTATGAGTTTGGCGCCATTTTCATAAAAATCTTGTGGCAATGATTCCCATTTTTCAACCAAAATAAAAAATGTCGGATTTTCAAAATTATATTCTATACCACCGAGAGTCTGTCCACCCGTTAAAATTATCCTGACGTTGGCCCGTTTCGTGAATCCGTTTTTAACGGCCAATTCTTCTATTATTTTCTCGGCTTTTTCTTCGGTAACAGGCACGTTCAAATTTAAAATATGAGCCCCGGAGAGTAGCCTGTTCCAGTGGTCGGGGAAACGAAAAACCTTGCCGTTGAAAACAGCCAGTCCGTCGTAGATACCATAGCCACGCAAAATGCCTATATCTTCCACTCCAATCTTGGCCTCAACTAAAGGCAAAATTTTTCCGTTCAAAAAACAATATTGGCTCATTTAATTTAAATTAGTATATTAAATAATATTAGCACATCCAACAAAAATAACTCATATATGAGATAAGTTTATAAAAAGAATCGCTGCAACCTAAGCTGCAGCGATCGTGGGGGGGATGGTCAGCCCTGCCAGAGTTCCACGTAATCGATGTGGAATGAGGGATTGCCCGTACTCCCGAAGTGGATAACCTTGTCGTTTCTGTCAAGGAGAACGACGTGCTCGGGCATTCTCGATTTGACCTCGAATGGTCCGGGGCCATAATTATGGATGTATTCCCCAAGCCTTTTGGCAACATCCGGATCTTCGTGTGTTTTTCTTAATCCAACAAAGAACCCGACCTGTATTTCCGGAGAAACTACCTTGGTTTCCATGGTTTTTTAAAACCTCCTGGTACCAATCTATCACATATATGATATAAGGTCAACTAGGCACTTGTGATTTTTTCAATAGAAGCTCCTATACTCTTCAAGCGCAAAACCACATCTTCATAACCACGATTTATGGAATACACATTGCGTAATATTGAAATACCGGGAGCCGCAAGCATAGCAATGAGGATTATCATGGCCGGACGCAAAGCGGATGGACAGACCACTTGAGCTGGTTTTAGTTTTGTCGGACCGTTTATAAAAGCCCGGTGAGGGTCAACCAAAGTGACGTTTGCCCCCAAACGATTAAGCTCGGTGAAGTATATGGCCCGGTTTTCCCACATCCAATCATGAATCAGGGTGGTACCATCGGCCCCAGTTGCAATAGGAACAAAAAATGGCAAGTTGTCTGAATTAATACCAGGATAAGGTTGGGCGTGTATTTTATCTTTCAGAGCTTTTAGTTTTGACGGAAAAATTGTTATATCCACCAATTTGGTACTGCCGTTTAAAGCGAGATATTTTTTGGACATTTTGTATTTTAGTCCCATAACTTTAAGCTTGGTCAGCTCAAGAGACAAAAAATCTATGGGGCATCTTTCAATTTTTAGTTTGGAGTTTGTGGTAATGGCGGCGCTTATAAACATCATGGATTCAATCGGGTCTTCACTGTTGTGATATTCCGCTTTTTGATTTATTTCTCTGACGCCATGAATTGTGAGGTTGGTGGTACCGATACCCTCTATTTTAACCCCCAGTTTTTGCAACAAAAAACAAACTTCTTGTACCTGATAGTTTGATGTGGCAAAAGAAATTTCGGTTTTACCGGGAATCAGGGCCGCTGCCATGATAGTGTTTTCGGTTGCGGTGTCGCTGGCTTCGTACATTGTTATATCTGCTGTTTTCAAATTTTTTGAAGAAATAACATATTTTTTGTTGAGGGTTTTAATGAAAATACCGAAATCTTCAAAAGCGTAACGGTGGGCCGAGATGGTCCTTTCACCCATTTTGCAGCCACCCGTATGAAGCATAAAAAATCTTTTAAAATGATGCGCCACGGCAGGTATAAGCATCAGGCTCGACCTGACGCTGGCCACCGATGGATGAAGCAGCCCTTTTTTATTAAATTTTTTGGGGGGATTTATTTCCAGGGTTTGTTTTTCAAGCCACCGATATTTGACCTCCAAAGCAGAAAATATTTCCAGCATCCTGTTCACCTCTTCAATTCTGGGTATGCCATGAAGGGTAGTACTGTTTTTATTTAGAAGAGAAGCACACAAAAGACCCATGGCGCCATTTTTGGAAGGATTTGTTTTTATGGAACCTTTAAGTTTACGACCGCCGGAAACTTTGAAATCAATGGAGTCACTCAGAGAAACTATTTTGTGTTCAAGAGCTTCACCGATTTTGAGAAGTTCCCCAGCCGTTATGTTTTGACCGCCGGCTTCCATCCGAGCGACGGCGCTTTGTGAAGTGTTGAGTCTTTCAGCCAATTCTCCTTGGGTGAGAGAGCGTTTCTCTCGCAGTTTTTTTATAAAATTACCAATAGCTTTTTGATTGTCCCCGTTTTTCATACGGATATTATATCATATGTGATATAAATATAAAATATGATTATGGACAAAGAATCAGCTGTTCCCAACACTCTTTCCGTATCATCCATAGCAAGTTTTGTCGTAAAAATAAAATCAAAAAATGAGGTGCTGGAGGCGCACGATTTGGCGAAAAAAGAAGGCTTGCCACTTTTTGCAATTGGTGAAGGATCTAATATTGTGCCCCACGATTATGTCAAAGCTGTTGTCGCTATTTTAGACTCAAAGGGTATGGAAATAAGGGGCAATCAGTTAAAAATTCAGGCCGGAGAAAAGTGGGATGATGCCGTCAGGTTCTCCGTCAAACACGGGCTCTGCGGTATAGAACCGCTGTCAGCAATTCCAGGCAAATCAGGAGCGGTACCAGTCCAAAATATAGGTGCTTATGGTTGTGAAATATCTGATTGTTTGGAAAGTGTTGAGGTGTACGACAAAATAAAAAAAGGGTTTGCCGTTCTCAGTAAAAAAGAATGCCAATTTGAATACAGAAACAGCTTGTTCAAAAAATATCCTGATAATTTCATTGTGGTATCGGTAAACTTAAAACTTTCAAAAGAAAAACCGGAAATGCCGAAATACAAAGGTGTAGAAGAATATTTCGGAGCGAAGAACAATAATTTCCCCGGTTTAAAAGAGATAAGAGAAGCTATAATAAAAATAAGGACAAACAAATTGCCAGACCCCAATATTGTCCCCAATGCCGGTTCTTTTTTTATAAATCCAATTTTAGAAGAGAAAGTGGCGCTTGTTATAAAAAATAGATTCCCCGAAATACCTGTATTCCCCTTTGAAGGTAAGATAAAAATCCCTGCAGGTTGGCTTATAGAAAATGTCGGGCTTAAAGGATCAAAGATTGGTAAAATAGAAATATCACCTAATAATGCTTTGGTTTTAACCAATCCCAATCGGGCCAATTTTGAAGAAATAATGGAAGCTGAAAATTTTATTGTCCAAAGGGTTTTCCAAAAATTTGGAATCACTCTCGAAAGAGAGCCTAGAATTATAGGATAATTTGATCAAAATATTATGAGTCTAAGCAAAAAGCAAAAAATAATAAGGTTCCTTACCCCCATACTTTTGCCCTTTGTAAGAGCATACTGGAAAATATTTAAACCAAAGAGCCGGGGATCCAAAGTAATCGTCGAACATAACGGAAAATACCTTTCTGTCAGAAACAGTTACGGTTATAAAAGATGGAACTTTCCCGGGGGCAGAATAGAAAAAGGAGAGAGCCCAGAGGAAGCGGGCATAAGAGAGGTAAAAGAGGAGATTGGAATTGATCTCGTAGATACAAAATCCGTTGGCACAATAGTATCAACTGCAGAAGGAAAAACTGATGAAATACACATACTTTATGGTAAAAGCATAACTGATGAAATTTTACCAGATGAATTCGAAATAGAAGAAACCAAATGGTTTTCGAGAGAAAATGTTCCGGCCTTTGGTCCGACCGCCCAAAAATTATGGGAAAAGTTTATTTCCGAATATAAATTATGAAATACCGAGATTTTTTTAAAAATAAAAAAATAACTTTAATGGGTTTGGGGCTCCTCGGGCGCGGTGTTGGTGATGCCAAATTTTTGGCAAAATACGGAGCCAAACTCACTGTAACAGATTTAAAAACCGAGCCAGAACTTGAAACAAGTCTAAAAGAGTTATCAGGGCTCAAAAATATAAAATTTGTATTGGGGCGCCACGATGTTTCTGATTTTATAAATTTGGATATGGTAATAAAAGGAGCTGGGGTACCACTCGACTCGCCTTTTATACAGGAAGCCACGAAAAACAGTGTGCCGGTGCATATGAGCACGGCTCTTTTTGTAAAATTTTTTATTGAACAATTTAATGGAACTGTAATCGGAGTAACCGGTACCAGAGGCAAATCCACTGTGACCCACCTTATTTATCACATACTGAAAGAAAGCGGCAAAAATGTGGAAATGGGTGGAAATGTGCAGGGAGTTTCCACCTTGGCGATGATTGAAAACATAAAACCAAACTCGACTATCGTTTTGGAACTTGATTCGTGGCAACTTCAGGGGTTCGGATATGAAAAAATAAGCCCCCAAATTTCTGTTTTTACTACCATCTTTCCAGACCACATGAATTATTACAGAAACAACATGGAAAAATATTTAGCAGATAAAGCAAATATATTTTTGTGGCAATCGAATAAAGATACTTTGATTGTTAGTGAACAAGCTTTTGAAAACAGCGAAAAAAATTATGGGAACAAAATTAAATCAAAGACATTAAAAGCAGAAATTAAAAACATTCCGGCTGGTTGGATATTGCCTATACCGGGAGAACACAACAAAATGAACATTTCTTGTGCCATAGAGACGGCATTCGCTGCCGGTATACCGATGGAAGATATAAAAATAGGAATCGAATCTTTTAAGGGCGTGGAGGGTAGACTTGAGCTGGTTGGAGTAAAAAATGGTATTAAAATCTATAACGACACCACCTCGACAACACCCGAAGCGACCATTGCTGGACTGCGAGCTCTGGACCAAA
>Ga0208375_1004717_pt1 | contig 10530 bp, 5 predicted proteins | sample RifOxyD1_FD_184038 | JGI IMG/M metagenome (GOLD analysis project Ga0208375, IMG submission 184038) | Soil microbial communities from Rifle, Colorado - Rifle Oxygen_injection D1 (SPAdes) | ecosystem: Environmental > Terrestrial > Deep subsurface > Rock core/Sediment | place: Rifle, Colorado...
TGCGCCTATCTCAAAAATAAGCAATACTATATCTTGAACCAGCCATACACAAAAGAAGAGTACCGACAACAAGTCAGGACAATCAAAGAAGGGTTGATTCAACGAGGCAAATATTCGATTGAATTATTACAAAAAAACTAACCGGCAAATATTCTATGAAAAGTGCTATTTAAGCGAGCAAAATGTGCTAATATGGACTTGCGTTTGAGTAGCTATTGGCGTGAAAATATGGTATAATTCAATCGTTTGCTGAAAAGGCGATTTTATTAATTTTGTAAAAAATGACCGAAGAAGAAAAACAAAACCAAGCACAATCGTATACCGCTAAAGACATTTCCGTCCTGGAGGGTTTGGAGCCGGTTAGGCGTCGTCCGGGAATGTATATTGGGGGCACCGGAATTGAGGGACTCCATCATCTAGTCTGGGAGGTTTTGGATAACGCCATTGACGAAGCGATGGCGGGATTTGCAACTAAAGTATCGATTGAGCTTTTAGCTAAAAACCAAGTAAGGATTACCGACAATGGCCGGGGGATTCCGGTTGATATCCACGCTCAAACCAAAACCTCCGCGCTCGAGACGGTTTTGACCAAACTCCACGCTGGTGGAAAATTTGGCGGCGGGGGTTACAAAGTATCCGGCGGCCTGCACGGCGTCGGCGTTTCAGTCGTCAACGCTCTTTCCGATTATCTTCTAGCTGAAGTCCACCTGAACGGGAAAGTGTACTCCCAAGAATACTCTCGTGGGAAACCTAAGGGCAAGGTTGAGGAAAAAGGCAAAGCGGACGATACTGGCACGACAATCACCTTCTCGCCCGACAGCCAAATTTTTGAAAATATTGAGTTTAGCTGGAAAGCTATTACCGACCGCGCCCGACAACAAGCATACCTTACCCGCGCAATCAAAATCACCGTTATCGACTCGCGCGATCCGGAAAAGACCCAGAAAGTTACCTTTTATTTCGAAGGCGGAATTAACGCGTTCGTCAAGCATATCAACCAAAATAAAACCGCGCTCGTCGACCCGCCGATTTATGTTGCCAGAGAAGCGGAACAATGCTCCGTTGAAGTTTCGCTTACATATACAACAGATTTTAATGAGCATACCTACACCTTCGCTAACAATATCGCTACGATTGAGGGCGGAACACATTTGACCGGGTTTAAGACAGCACTAACTCGGGCGATAAATGACTACGCGAAGAAGAATGATTTGACAAAAGGGCTCGAAGGCGGGCTGACCGGCGACGATGTCCGCGAAGGACTGATTGCCATCGTCTCCGTCAAGCTCGCCAATCCCCAGTTTGAAGGGCAAACCAAAGGCAAGCTCGGCAATCCGGAGGTCAAGGGCGTTGTTGAGTCGGTAGTTTCGGCCGGTCTAACGCAATTTTTTGAAGAGCACCCGAACGAAGCGCGCCGCCTAGTTGAAAAGGTCGGGCTGTCTGCGCGCGCGCGTCTAGCCGCGCGCGCCGCGCGAGAAACGGTCATCCGCAAAGGAGCACTCGAAGGAATGACGCTCCCGGGCAAGCTCGCTGACTGCTCGGAAAAAGACGCGGCCAAATCAGAGTTATTTATCGTTGAGGGCGATTCTGCCGGCGGCTCAAGCAAGATGGGACGCGACCGCAGATTCCAGGCAATTTTGCCCCTTAAAGGAAAAATCCTTAACGTCGAACGGGCGCGGCTTGACCGAATGTTATCATCAGAAGAGATTAAAGCTCTTATCGTCGCGATGGGAGCCGGCATCGGCGAGGAGTGCGATATAAGTCGTACCCGCTATCACAAAATCATCATCATGACAGACGCTGACGTTGACGGCTCGCATATTAGAGCATTGCTTTTGACATTTTTCTTTCGTCATTTTAAAGAGTTGTTCGACAAGGGCTACATCTATATTGCCCAACCGCCGCTATATATGATTTCAACCGGCAAGAACAAGCATTATGTTTACTCGGACGAGCAAAAAGACAAGATAGTAGCCGAAATAGAAAAGGCGAAGGGTAAATACACAATTCAAAGATACAAGGGTTTGGGAGAAATGAATCCGACACAGCTTTGGGAAACGACCATGAATCCCGAAGCGCGAAAACTCTTGAAGGTGACCGTTGAAGATGCCGAGTCAGCCGATGAAACATTCTCGATTTTGATGGGCGACGAAGTCCCGCCAAGAAAAAGATTTATTCAAACACGAGCAAAACAAGTAGTAAATTTGGATATCTAAAATAAGTCAAATGTCAAAAATCAAAAGTCAAAAGTTCATGTCAAAAGTAAGAAGTATAAACACTTTTGAATTTTTACTTGCAATTTTAAGCTTTGACCTTTAACTTTTAAGTTAAATTATGACCGAAGAAAAAAACAAAAAATCACCAAAAAAATCAGAAACGGAGCAAAAATCCAAGTCTGGTTCAATTATTGCTCGTCCCATTGTTGAGGAGATGGAACAGTCCTATTTGGATTACGCAATGTCCGTTATTATCGCCCGCGCCCTGCCTGATGTACGCGACGGACTTAAGCCAGTTCACCGCCGTATAATTTATGCGATGGGAGAAATGGGATTAACGCATGGAGCGAGATACACAAAGTCAGCTAAAATCGTCGGTGAGGTTTTGGGTAAGTATCATCCTCATGGAGATATGGCTGTTTACGACACAATCGTCGGTATGGCACAGTCATTTAAAATGAACCACACATTGGTCGATGGCCAGGGCAACTTCGGCTCGATAGACGGCGACGCGGCGGCGGCCCCTCGCTACACAGAAGCGCGGCTTGACGCAATCTCCTCTGAAATGCTCGCGGATATTGAAAAGGGCACAGTCGCATTTGCCCCCAACTATGACAATACATTAAAAGAACCGACTGTTTTGCCGACCAAAGTACCGAACCTTCTTTTAAACGGCACGGTTGGAATCGCCGTCGGAATGGCGACTAATATCCCGCCGCATAATCTAGGCGAAGTCTGCGACGGAATCACACATTTGATCGACAATCCCGAAGCGTCCATCGAAGAGCTGATGCGGTTTGTCAAAGGTCCGGACTTTCCGACATACGGGACAATTCACGGCGTTGAAGGCGTCAAAAACGCTTTTGCTACCGGACACGGCAAAATCATTATTCGCGGAGAAGCCGAAGTTGAAGAAGACGGAAAAGGATTTAGGATCATCGTTTCGTCTATCCCGTTTCAGGTAAATAAATCTGATTTAATAACAAAAATCGCAAACTTGGTCAAAGAAAAAAAACTCGAGGGAATCACAGATTTACGCGACGAATCGGATCGAACTAAAAGCGTCCGGATCGTTATCGAGCTTAAATCGACTGCTTACCCGAAAAAAATCCTGAACCGTCTTTACGATCTGACAGCGCTTCAAACTGCTTTTCACATCAACATGCTCGCGCTGGTTGATCGAATTCAGCCGAGAGTATTGAACTTACGGGCGATTTTAAGCCAGTTTATCTCACATCGCTTTGAAGTCATCACTCGTCGAACAAAATACGATCTGGAGCGAGCCCGTGAGCGCGCCCATATTTTAGAAGGTCTAAAAAAAGCGCTTGACCATATCGACGAAATAATTCAAACCATTAAGAAATCTGAAAGCCGCGAGGACGCGCAGAAAAACCTGATCACTAAATTTAAATTCTCCGAGCTTCAGTCGAACGCAATTTTAGAAATGCGTTTATCCGCCTTAGCCGCCTTGGAGCGCAGAAAGGTTGAGGATGAGCTAGCGGAAAAAAAGAAGCTGATTGAAGAGCTGGCCGCGATCTTAGCCGATGAGAAAAAAATCTTCGCGATTATCAAAAAAGAAACGCAGGAGCTTAAAAATAAATTCGCCACTCCCCGAAAAACAAAAATTCTCGTCCAAGAATTAGGCACTTTTAAAACCGAAGATTTAATCCCCAACGAAGCCGTAATCGTCACATTGACCGAAGGGAATTACATCAAAAGAGCTCCTGCCGACGCCTATAGAAAACAGGGCCGCGGCGGCAAGGGCATTATCGGCCAAACCCTGAAGGAAGAAGATAATGTTTTGCAAATGGAATCAACCGAAACTCACGATGATATCTATTTTTTCACAGACCACGGGAAAGTTTACTCAAGCAAGGTTTTTGAAATTCCGACTTCATCGCGCCAGGCCCGCGGCCAGGCGATCGTCAATCTTATTCAGATATCTCCGGAAGAAAATGTGACCGCGATGCTCACCCTCTCTAACAAAAGCGCGACTTCTGACAAATATTTCTGTATGGGGACAAAATACGGAGTTGTCAAAAAGACCAAAATCGACGCTTATAAAAATATCAGAAAAACCGGTTTAATCGCCGTCAAGCTTCGAGATAAAGACGAATTAAGGTTTATAAACATCACCTCCGGTCATGATTATGTCGTTATGGTCACCAGAAACGGTCAAGGGATTGTTTTTAACGAAACGGATATTCGTTCCATGGGAAGATCCGCCGCCGGGGTAATGGGAATCAGACTGAAGGTAAATGACGAAGTTATCTCAATGAATACATTTAGTCAGGAAAAAGAGTTGGCTCAGAAATTTGACTTGGTGACAGTGCTAGAAAACGGATTTGGGAAACGAACTCCGATTATTAAATACTTCCCCACTCAAAAACGCGGCGGCTATGGCGTGAGAGCCTCCAAGACATCCGACAGAACCGGCAAGGTTGTCGAGGCGCTAATCACCGATAATCCCAAACAAGATTTAATTCTAGTTTCAAAATCAGGACAGGTGATCAGAATCCCTCTCAAGTCTGCAAAATTGCTTGGAAGAGACACTCAAGGCGTAAGATTGATGAAGCTTGGCGCAAATGGCGCTGTCGCTTCGGTTAGTGCGATAGAAGAAAAAAGTGATGAGGAGCAAAATCTCCCGGAAAACAAACAGGATACTGGTGAACTAACTCAAAACACGAGCGTGAAAGAAGTACAGGGCAAAGTCGATATCGGCAAATTAGATGTCAATTATTACGATAAAGGCAAAAATGGTTGAAGTTGAACAAGTAAACCACGTTAGAAATAACCAGCGCACACCCATGACCAACAGCGACACTATACCGCCGTCCTTAGATACGACACTTCATCGCCCAGAAGATGTGGGGATTTCTAACGGGGTAAAAAAAATAGCACTTCCCGCCGTGGTACCGGTCAAGCTCTTGTCCGAAGAGCTCGGGTTGAATGCGTCCGAAATAATTAAAAAATTAATGGAGAGCGGTGTTCTAGCTACCATAAACGAATCAGTTGATTTCGAGACAGCAGCGATCATTGCTGATGAATATGGCTTTACTGTTGAAGAGACTCAAAAAAAAGAAGTGGCAGAAAGCGTCGATAAAATAATCTCAAAAGCCGAATTAAGACCACCTGTTGTGACGATAATGGGACATGTCGATCACGGTAAAACTAAACTCCTCGACGCAATAAGAGAAACTAATATTATCGATACAGAATCAGGCGGTATCACCCAGCATATCGGCGCTTATAAAACGACTGTAAAAATTAAGGAAGGCAACAAAAAAGTCGATCGTGAAATTACTTTTATCGATACGCCGGGCCATGAAGCATTTTCGGCAATGCGCGCTCATGGCGCCAATATTACCGACATTATTATACTCGTCGTTGCAGCAGACGAAGGGGTAAAACCGCAGACGGTTGAAGCGATCAGCCATGCTCGAGCAGCAAAAGTACCGATTGTCGTAGCAGTAAATAAGATTGATAAGCCGGAAGCTGACGCCGATCGCGTCAAAAGAGAACTCTCCGAACACAAATTAATCCCCGAACAATGGGGTGGAAAAACAGCCATGATCCCCGTCTCGGCGAAAACCGGACAGGGAATCGATGACTTACTCGAAACTGTCGTTTTGACCGCGGATATCGAAGATCTAAAAGTGCCCAAAAAAGCCCCGGCTCGAGGCATGGTTATTGAATCAAAAGTGCAACCCGGCAAAGGCCCGGTCGCAACCGTCGTTATCCAAGAAGGCACTTTGAACTCTGGCGATGTGATAATTTACGAAACTGAATTCGCAAAAGTGCGTTTCATGGAAGACTGGCGGGGCAAAAGAATCAAAGAGGCTTTTCCCTCCGATCCCGTTTTAGTCGCCGGGTTTAAAAGAACCCCAAAAGTGGGGACAATTATCAAAGCAGTCGAAAGTGAAAAATCAGCCAAGGAAATAACCGAGAAACTAGAGAAAGAGGGATCGATAAAAACCATCGCGAAAGGAATTAGCGGACTACAGGGGGTGTCCGAAGAAGCTAAACAGAAAAAAATTGATGAATTAAAAATTATCTTGCGCGCAGATACTAAAGGATCGCTTGAAGCAATAAAGAATGGTTTGGATAACATAGTTTCAGAAGATGTAAAAATCGTTATTATTTCAGGTAGTATCGGCTCCGTCGCCGAATCAGATATTAATCTCGCCGTAGCCAGCCAGGGTATCGTTCTGGCCTTTAGGGTTCCTGTTCCCCCCGCGGTCAGACGTCTCGCTGACGAGAAAAAAATTAAAATTTCTAAATACGACATTATTTACCAGCTAATCGACGACGTCTTTGCCGCGCTAGAGGGAATGCTCGAGCCGGAAATCATTGAAACGGTTGTCGGCAAGCTCGAAATAATAAAGGTATTTTTAAAAGAAAAAGAACGCGGGATAGTCGGTGGAAAGGTTACTTCGGGAAAGATTACGCCCGGAACAAAAATCGAAGTCATGAGAGCTAACGAAAAGATCGGCGAGCTAAAAACGGAAAGTATCAAAATCGGTCAGGAAAAAGTTGATCAAGTTAGTGCCAACCAAGAAGCCGGAATCAGCTACCGCGGCAATTTGAGATTAAAGCCCGGAGATATTCTCTCGTTTGTTCTTGTTGAAGAAAAATTGAGAACTCTAAAAAAGAAACTTTAAGGTTAGCAGACTTGACAAAATAGCCGTTTTAGCTATGATAGTTTGCGTCAGCCTATGACGGACAAAACAGAGCCTCCCCTCAAGGGAAGGCTTAAAAAAATCAAAAGGCGGATCTCAAAGAGCTATCAAGGACTAGCAAGATATTTAAGCTATGTCCAAGAGCTCGTTTTTAAGTTATTTAAAAACGACAAAAAGCTTTACTTCCAGCTTGGAATCCTAATTGTCATTGCCATGATGCCAGTTGCCTCTGAAGCGGCAATGAACTCTCTTGTCCAGAGCGAAATTATGAAATTTTCCGAACCGACCGATCCAGTTTTGGTCGGCCAGTTTGCCTCTCAAATTGATTCATATACGCCAGGAATAAACGAAAACGCGGACGAGGTTGCCTTAACTTTAATGCTTAAAAGCGATAATTACACTCTTTCGCAACAGCTTTCAATCAATTCGGATAAACAAATAGACGGTCCGGAAAGAGCTGCCGCAACATACGAAGTCAAGGGAGGGGAAACGGTGATGCAGATAGCACAAAAATTTGGCTTGCATGTTGCTTCAATTTTAGACGCAAACGATATCAGAGCCGAAGATGCCAATAAAATCGAACCTGGCGATGTTTTGGATATCCCGTCTTCGGACACCTCCGATTCAACTGAATGGCTAGTGGCAATCCATAAAGCGGAAGAAGAAAAGAAAAAAACTGCTGAAGCGGCGGCGGCTAAGAAGAAAAAGCTTGCTTCGACAAATTCACCCAGAACTAGATCGATTGGCGGAAGCGCTACGGTCGGCGGGGTTAGGCTTGTCCGCGCAGCCAAAAGCAACGAGATTCAATGCTACACTTATGTTGTCTCGCAGGGCTATGCGATAGGCGGACACCTGCTCGCCCGCTGGATTCCAACTAATTCAAGCGCACCGCAGGCAGGCGGCTTGGTTGTCACCAACGAGAGCTGGGCCGGACATGTCGCTATTGTCACTTCGGTTAACGGCGACGGAACGTTTAATATAAGAGAGAGCAATTATATCCACGGGCTCATTACGGAAAGAACGCTGAGTATCGGGAGCGCTAAAATAATTGGGTATAGGAACTAAAATAAAACTATGCTAATCGATGAAGCAAAAATTGAAATCAAAGCGGGAAACGGCGGGAACGGTGCTGTTTCTTTTCGACGTGAGAAATATGTCCCAAGAGGCGGCCCTGATGGCGGGGATGGCGGGGATGGCGGCTCTGTTATAATAATTAGTTCCAACAACGTCGATACGCTTTTTGAATATTCAAAAAATAAAATCTTTAAAGCAAAAAATGGAGCATCAGGAGCCAAGAGTCAGCGGACCGGTAAATCGGGCGAAGATTTGATTTTAAAGGTTCCGACCGGAACAGAGCTTTATGACGCCAAATCAGATCAATTGATCGCTGATTTAAACCACGAAGGCATGCAAAACACCATTGCTCGCGGAGGCAAAGGCGGTCTTGGTAATACGCACTTTAAAAGCGCGACAAACCAGGCGCCAAGACAGTTTAAGCCAGGAGAGCCTGGGGAAGAAATTGAGTTGAGACTATCTCTGAAGATGGTCGCCGATGTCGGGATAATCGGTCTGCCTAACGCGGGAAAGTCAACTCTAATTTCGGCCATATCGGCCGCCCGGCCAAAAATTGCCGAGTACCCCTTTACGACGCTTGAGCCAAATTTAGGCGCGGTAAGCTACCATGATAGAAACATTATCTTCTGTGATATCCCCGGACTGATTGAGGGAGCGGCTCAAGGCCGCGGACTTGGACATAAGTTTTTAAAACACATCGAGCGAACTAAAATTCTTTTGCATCTAATTGATTCGACTAGCAATGATTTGCAAAAAGATTACCGGACAATCAGAAGAGAGCTTGAAAATTTCAGCCCGAGGTTAGCAAGAAAAAAAGAACTGGTAGTTTTGTCGAAAATAGATTTAATTGACAAGCTACCCAATCAATTTAAATACGATCTCGCCATCTCTGCCGCGACCCACAGAGGCCTCGACAAACTGCTTAACAAAATTGCTGCCGAACTCTGAGATCAATTCGAATTATAATTTGAGTTTTATCTCGCATTCCCCTATATACTAGATACTGGATACTAAATACTATTCTCATGATTGCTCGGGTTTTAATCAAAAGAAAAATTAAAGGCGGACACGCGCTCGATTATCTGATTGACACAAAACCGCCAAAACTTTTATCTTTGGTCGAAGTTCCTATAAGAGAAACCAAATCTATCGGCCTCGTTGTCGGATTGAAAAAGGAATCGAAAGCAGCAACCAAAAAAATTTCGCGAGTTTTGACTCCCGCTCCGGCGCTAGTTCAAAAACAAATTAAATTCGCCGAATTGCTAGCACGCGAGTTTTTGAGTTCTTTGCAAGAAGTTATTTTCTCGTTTATCCCAAATCTAAATATCGGAGATTACAAAAAAATTGATACCGGCGTTAAAGCACGGACGGGACGAAGAAGTAAAATCACGCTCATTGCCGGCAATCCGATCGAGCGGAAAATGGTCGCGCTTGAAAATCTCGCCGGGCAGTCGCTTTTTATTTTACCGACAATCGAACAGGTCGATCGCGCTTGCGAGCTTTTACGAAAACTTGTTTCCAATTGCAAAATTTACCCTTGGCACAGCGCAATAAAAAGCTATGAAAAAGCGAGGGTTTGGCGTGCGCTGCTTTCGGGCGAAGACACGATAGTTGTCTCAACGCGCCACGGACTCTTCTTGCCATACACTAACCTCACCCGAATTTATATCGACGATCCGACAAACTTTGCTTATCACGACGATCAAGCGCCCTACTACAACGCCTACGCCGCGGCGCGCCTGGCGGCCAAAATCTATGGCGCCGATTTATTTGTCGGCGAAGCCGTGCCGGATTTGTTGAGTTTTGCCGCGATCAAAAATAAAAACATAACCCCAATTTGGCTTAAAAATAGTTTGGAAATAATTACAAAAAACACATTCGAAGCAGAACTCCAAAATCCGGAGTTTGTTATTTTTATCAAATCAAGCATGAGATCCGGAAAAATCTCCGTTATCGGGCCCTGGAGAAAAGAACTCAAATATTTTTGCACGAGCTGCCAAGATATATTTGTTAGCGAGAGCGCGGTTGAACTCTGCCCGAGATGCAAAAGCCCTAAGCTAAAACTGACAAATTTTTCGATTGAATCGATTCGCGATCTGCTTGCGACAAAATTTTCAAAATCAGAAATGCAAAAATTCGCGATTGTGAGTTTAAATCAGCTTGATTTTTTACCGCCGCATTACCCGCTCGCCCTTGTCCCCTATTTCAACGAGATGGAAGATTTTCCATTTTTAAATTATCGCGAAAAACTTTTCCGCTCGATCTCGTCGCTTAGCGCCGTTGGCGCGAAAAAAGCGATTCTTTTCGGACAAAATTTGAGCTCAAACGATTTGGCTCAAAAACTAGTCGCGGGCGATTGGGAAGGATTCTTACAAGACGAGCTTGAAGCGCGCAAAACGGCCTCTCTGCCGCCGTTTACTAAAGCGATTATGCTTGTCATCAAATCAAAATCAAAGCAAAGAAATGATCAAATATTTGAAAAAATACAGAATGTCATTGCGAGCTCCGACGCTTTTGGCCGGAGCAAAGCAATCTCATTTGAATTCTCGCCAATCGATGAC
>Ga0208375_1004721_pt1 | contig 10528 bp, 11 predicted proteins | sample RifOxyD1_FD_184038 | JGI IMG/M metagenome (GOLD analysis project Ga0208375, IMG submission 184038) | Soil microbial communities from Rifle, Colorado - Rifle Oxygen_injection D1 (SPAdes) | ecosystem: Environmental > Terrestrial > Deep subsurface > Rock core/Sediment | place: Rifle, Colorado...
TGTTTTTAAGCGGGTGCTGGTAATCATTTTTAATAAACTGGTATAACCATCATAGATGGCCGTGGCCACAATTAAAAAAACTGCCACGGCGACCACCACCTCGACGAGGGTATAACCGGCATTATTTTGTTTTTTATGTTTAATTATCATTTTGGAAATGAGATGCGAATATACGAATGCTACGAATTGGAAGCTAAGTATTTGTATTTTATTCGTATAATTCGTACTTGCCCAGTGGAATAAATTTGTTCAAAAACTTTCTTAATTTCAAAACCCAGACCCCTGCCTGCGGCAGGCAGGCAAGCCCAACCATTTTGAAATTAAGAAAGTTTTTTTGACAAATTTCGCTTCGCTATTCCATAGGGTGAATTCGTATCATTCGCATCGAGTTATTTTATCGCGCTCGACAATGAATACATCGGGCCGAGCATCGAGACCGCAAAAAAACCAACGGCGATACCGATTAAAATCATCAAGACCGGTTCGATAATGGTCGATAAGTTCTTCGTCGCCTGATCGATATCTTCTTCATAAAAAACCGCCCCACGTAAAAGCATTTCCGGCAATTTACCGGTTTCCTCCCCCACCATCGTCATCTCTCCAACAAAAATTGGAAACAGGTATTCGTGTTCATTAAAAATAGACGATAAAGTGACGCCTTTTTGAACTTTTTCCGTTGCCAAAACCAAAGCTTCTTGATAAAAAACATTACCGGCCACTTTTTGAGTAATAGTCAAAGATTCGACCAAACTAACTCCCGCCTCAATCAAAGAAGAAACCGTCCGCATGATCGTAGCCGAATTATATTTTTTATTGAGCTCACCTATTACCGGCAACTTCATAATTATCTGATCCAATAAGCGTGAACCGATCTTAGTCTTAGCAAATCTCCAAACCCCCAAACCCAAACCTAAAACCAGAACGATAAAAATCAGATAGTGGTCAGCCAGTAGATTGCTAATGCCAATCACCACTCTCGTCGATAGGGGCAACTCAACTTTTATTTCCGCAAAGGTGGCCGCCAAAATCGGAATCAAAAAAATCAACATTAAAACCCCAACAATGATGATGGCTGTAATGATAACCGCCGGGTAAATCATCGCCCCTTTCACTTTGCGTTTTAAATCGTAAGTTTTAGACAATTGATCGCCGAGGGTTTTCAAAGTTTCTGGTAGTTTGCCGGATTCTTCCGCCACCCCGATCATCGCCGTAAAAATTTCCGGCCAAGTCTCCGGATATTGGCTCAAGGCTCGACTTAAACTTTCTCCCTGACCGATACGAACACCGATCGCTTCCAGCATCGATTTGAGAACTTTCTTTTTTGTTTGACGAGAAATAGCGGCCAAAGCCCGAGACAGAGGTAGCCCGGCTCCGACCATGGCGCCGAGATTATTCACAAATAAAATTTTATCTTTCAAATTGATTCGCCCCGCAAACATCGAGCCGAGAGACAATTTGCCCAGCCAAGATTTTTTCATCTTGCTGATGTCTTTGGCCACAATCAGCACCCAGCCTTCATCACGCAAGTCACGAGCCAAAGTAAAACGGTCAACAGCCTCACGTTCGGCCATGAGTTCCTTACCCTCCATATTTTTGGCTTTAAAGTAGAATTTCACGGTAGTAAATTAAAAATTTAAGTGCGATGCCAATATGCGAATGCATGCGAATACTACGAATTCACCCTATGGAATAGCGAAGCTAAATTTACAAAGTAAATTTATTCCACTGGGTAAATACAAAATCATTTTATCAGTATTCGTAGATTCGTGCATTTAATTCGTATCATTTGCATCGAGGATAATCTTTAATCTATTCCGCCGTGGCTCGATAAACTTCCTCAATAGTAGTGACACCCATCACGGCCTTGAAAATACCATCTTCCATCATCGTCATCATCCCCTCTTTTTTGGCCTGATCTTCGATCTCATCAGCCGTGGCATTTTTCATAATCATATCCTTGATGGCCCGCGAGACGTCCAAGACTTCATGGATCCCCACTCGACCACTATAAGGCTCATCGTTCCCAGCCAGGGATCGATAAAATGGCACTTTGTCCCAAGTGGTGTTCTCCGGCACAATCTTTTCCGCAATCAAAGCCTGGAGCACCCGGTCCAAATTGATTTTTTCAGCTAATTCTTTGATTTCGGCGGGAGATAAGAAATATTTTTCAGCTTTTTCGGGAATTAATTTTCGCACCAAACGCTGAGCAATGACAATATTGAGGGTCGAAACCAGCAAAAAAGGCTCCGCTCCCATATCGAGGAAACGCGGGATGGCGCCGGAAGCCGAATTGGTGTGAAGAGTCGACAAGACCAAGTGGCCAGTCAAGGCGGCATTGATAGCCAGATTGGCCGTCTCCTTGTCGCGGATTTCCCCCACCATAATAATATCCGGATCTTGACGCACTAGAGCCCGCAAACCAGAACCAAAAGTTAGACCAATTTCCGGTTTGACTTGGGTCTGATTGACTCGGGGAAGCTGATATTCGATCGGATCTTCGACCGTCGAAATATTGACATCGGGCTGATTTAAAATATCGAGAATAGTATAGAGAGTCGTCGTCTTACCGGAACCGGTCGGCCCCGTTACCAAAATCATGCCCACTGAAGATTTAGTCGCCCTTTGAATATGTTCCAGCCATGGCCCGTGGAAACCCAAACCTTCGAGCGTAAAACCACTCACTGAGTCGGGCAGGAGACGCATGACGATTTTTTCTCCAAAATAAGTCGGTAGAATTGAGACCCGAAAAGCCACCCGCTGGTTGTCATTATCGATTTTGAAACGGCCGTCTTGGGGCAGGCGTTTTTCATCGAGGCGGAGATTGGAGAGAACTTTAATTCTGGCGATTACTCCGGCCGAAGCTTCTTTGGGTAAAATCATAGCATCATGTAAGAGACCGTCGATCCGATAACGGATAATCAATTCTTTTTCATAAGGTTCAATGTGAATATCAGAAGCTTTCTGTAAAATAGCGTGGGATAAAAGCGAATCAACAATTTTAACGACCGGTAAATCCTCGGCCAGCTTTTTTAGATCCTCGGCATCTTCAATCGTTCCATCATTCTGACCCAACATTTTAGCTTCGCGACTAATAATGTCACCAAACTCCGCTTTGAGACTCTTTTGATATTGGACGAGCAGGTTGCTGATCGATTCGCTATCAGTCAGCCGGGGCAAAACTTTCAAACCCAAACTTTTTTTGAGAAAATCAATGGCTTCCAGATCGAGAGGGTCCAGCATCGCTACCTCTAGCCCCAGATCACTGCGACGATAAGCAATGATATTGTGTTTACGAGCAATTGGTTCGGGGATCAGTGATAAAATTTCCTTGGCCACTTTTTCTTTTTTGAGATCAACAAAAGGAATGCCCAACATATGGGATTTAACGCGACGTAAATCGTTCTCCGTCACCAGACCTTTGCCAATGATAATATCTTCGAGCTTACTCTCTCGGTCAATAGCTTCACTTTCGGCCAATTCTAAATCAGCTTTGGAGATTAAACGTGAATCGAGAAGAAAACTTTTTAGTTGTAAATCAGTTTCATTCATGATTAGAAGAGTTTATTGGATTTACCCTATTAAGTAGATTTGACCTTACTTAACAATAGCTATCTTTTATAAAATTTTTAATATCTTATTGTCTTGATTAAACGCCCAAGATATTGGTCAAATCTAGATTTTAAATTTTTTATAAGATTAAAAAGTAAAAATTTAAAATCTTACTTAGATAGGGTGAATTATACACCGTTAGCTACTCACTACCAAAAAATTTTGGGTAAAAAATCCCGCGCGCCTTTCGGCGCGCGGGATTTTCTGGGGAAATGGAAAAATGATAAATAGTGGCTGACCCCATTATCTCATTATCTCTCTACGCATAAAAGTGATTTCAACGAAGAACAAGACCCGGAATCTGAAACGTTGTCAATCATTCCTACGTCCATCATTACTTCTCCCCTGCCAGTTGACCATCCAATATTACCTAAATATGCCCGTTTTAACAAAGCTGAAGAAGTCCAATTGAGACAATGATACGCTAACAAGCTATCTCCCCTCCAAAAAGAACCTGAATTTTTATATTTTGAAGAATCGGTCTCTGGCCCAATAGAATTAAGACCGACAGCAAATACTGATCTAGACTCCCCATAAGATAAATTATAAAACTTTAATCTAAAATCTCTATGAAAAGATTGCCCATTATGATTAAGATAATCAGGGAGCTGCCCATAAAGAATCGCCACATAGCTTTTTCCTGCTATCGCGTTAGCATCGGCGTTGCATTTGGTATTAGCCCCAGCCACTCCGCCGAGATTGCCGTTATAAGTGGTAGCGGTGATAAAGTAGTGCTTATTAAGAGCCTCCAAACCTGTTCCGCCCCCGCCCCCCGTCCCCCAACTGGCCTTGCCATTAGCATCGGAAGTTAAAACTTTACCCGCCCCTTGAGTGCCATCAGCGATCGTCACCGAGCCGTTGACTGTCAGTTTGGTCGTGGGGTTAGTGGTACCGATGCCCACATTGCCAGTCGAAGTAATTCTCATTCTTTCATTAACCAATTCTCCACCACCGGTGAAAAAGAGGAAGCCTCCATTGGCATTACCATTACCCATAAAAACTTGATTAGGATTAGCGTCCAACCGATTAGGCCCATTGATACCCCAGAAAGCATCAGCGCCACCAGAGTTAAAAGAAATGGCACTCGAACCAGCCAAATTGGTATTTTTTAACATGGCTAAAGTCAAGAAACCAGTGCCAGTATCTTGGATATAGAGTTTGGGGCCATTAGGAATGGGTGAAGCCGCACCGATGCCAAACTTGCTCATAATCGTGGCACTATTATTAACAAGCAAAGAACCCAGAATGAGGCCACCATCTTTTTTCTGTTCCGTCAGACTCACATTGATGGGTGGTAGACAGCCCGGGATAGTAAGCTTTTCGGCATCAGTACAAGTGCCAGGAGTGGCGGGGAGAGTGATAACGGCTAGAGCGACAGAGCTGGAAACCAAAAGCAAACCAATAACGACCGGAAGAAAAATTTTTAATTTGAACATAGAGATGATTAAAGATTAATTATTGTTGTAAAGCTTGTAAAAGTTTAAATTGTTCGTCGCGGGAAAGCGGAGTGGCTGGTGTATCAGCTTGGAGGGCTTTTAAAATTTTGACTGATTCGGCGGTGGAAAGTGGATTGGCTGGGGCATCGGCCTGGAGTTTTTTTAGTAGATCAAACTGTTCGGCTTCGGTCAAAGTTTTTTTAGCCTCGGGGACGATCGGTTGATTGGTCTTCCACCACCAGGCGTAGAGGCCGAGGGACAGGGCGAGGATAAAAAGAATGATAGAAAAAATCTTTAGCAGTTTTTTGAGAGGCTGTGTCATGTTTATAGTTTACTCTCAATCGGGGACGAAACAATAGTAATTTTGAGGAAACTGTTGACAACTGATTTGATAGTAGTAAAATAGCTGGTAGTAATGTCCGCCTTGACGCCGGACATTTTTTAGTAGAAATGGACCAAAAATTTTTAATTTTAGATTTTTAATTTTTAATTTATTAACATGATCGACTTAAAACAACTCAAAGCCAGCCTCGAACAACTCGAGGAAGAACGCCATATCCCCAAGGATAAAATTCTCGGAGCCATCGAGGATGCCCTGACTGCGGCCTATAAAAAAGATTTCGGTAAACGAGGTCAGATTATCAGAGCTAAGTTGGACTTTGATTCCGGCAAGACTGATTTTTATCAAGTCAAGATTGTTGTTGACGACTCAACCGTTCGCTTTGTCACTGACAACGAAGAAGAGGCCGAGACGCCAAATGAAAACCAGGAAGAAGAACTACCTCGCTACAACGAGGAACATCATCTTCTGCTCGAAGATGCCCAGAAAATCAAAAAAGATGCCAAAGTGGGCGATGAATTGATTTTTCCACTCGAGACTCAAGATGATTTTGGCCGGATTGCCGCTCAAACAGCTAAACAAGTGATCATCCAACGCATTCGCGAAGCGGAAAAGGGTGCGATTTTGGAAGAATACTCTGGTCGTGAAGGTGAAATTGTTAGTGGTAAGGTTCAAAAAATCGAACGGGGCAATGTTTTTGTCGAATTGGGCCGAACTATCGGTCTACTCGGTTACGAAGACCAAATCCCAGGCGAGTTTTATCGTCAGGGCGAACGAATTCGCGCCTATCTCTATGCGGTCGAGGAGACCCCGCGCGGCATTTCTCTCCGCCTCTCCCGTTCCCATCCCAAACTAGTCGAGGAACTTTTTCGCCTCGAAGCCCCGGAAATTTCTAGTGGCGCTGTGGAAATCAAGGCCATTGCTCGTGAAGCTGGCTCTCGAACTAAAATTGCGGTTTTCTCCAATGATCCCAGCATCGATCCGGTCGGGTCCTGTGTCGGTCAGAAGGGTTCCCGCGTCTCGACGGTCATTGGCGAACTCGGCGGAGAAAAGATTGATATTATTGAATGGTCGGAAAAGACTGAAACGATGATTAGCAACGCCCTGTCTCCAGCTAAAATTCACTCCGTAGTGCTTGATGAAGATAACCGCGAGGCCAAGGTAGAAGTTGACCCAGAACAATTTTCGTTAGCCGTCGGTAAAGGTGGCCAAAATGCCCGCCTGGCCGCCAAACTAACTGGCTGGAAAATCGACATCAGCTCACCAGAAGTGGCGGTAAAAGATGTCCCGGTGGCAGAAGAAGCAGATGACCTAGACGAGGGACTAGTCGACGACGGCAGTGATGAAACGCCAGCTGTCACACCTGAAGAAATCACCGAGGCGGAGTAAAACGCCAAAAGAACCCCGCCCTCTACCGTCTGGTAGGGGGCGGGGATTTTTCTTTTTTAGCTTTTAGGTTTACAATGCTTGAAAGGACTATCCAAACTAAAACGTATCAATCAAAAGAGGGATTTTAACCTCTAAATTATTACTTAATAACTAATTCTATAATTTTATGAAAAAAATAACCATTCTAATGTTGGCCCTCGTTATGGCTTTGCCAGTAGTCGTTGGAGCTGAGAATAATAACGCCAATCTGAGAAAAATTGACGATGATGACTTTGAAGTCGGAACGAGAACGGCCACCGCTACCCTTAGAAAAATCGATGATGGTGGCTTGTTTTATCGCGAAGGCTGGAAGAAAACCATGACAGACTTTCGAGACAAAATTAAACTCGAACGTCAATATTTAAAAGCTAGCACTTCAGAAATGAAAGGAAAAGAGAATAAAGAAGAACGAAAAGATTTGAAACAAGAAACCAGAGGAAGAATTGACCAATTACGTTCCCAACGAGTCGGTATTTTTGCCGATAATATGCTTCAACGTATCAGTCAACAAATCAAAAACTTGACTAACTTGCTCACCCGCACTAGCAATCGGGCCAAGGAGATGGCTGAGGATGGCAAGGATGTTACCGCCATCAACGCTAAAATTGTCATCGCCCAAACGGCTCTTGATGCCACTAAAGCTGAATTTGCCCTCTTACCCGCCAAGTTTGACTTGCTTCTCACTTCGACTGATACCCAATTGATTGCCGACACCAAAAACGCCGCTTCTTCAACAATTGCCAAGATTCGGATCACTCATGCTAAAATAGTCGAAGCTATTACTTTAATTAAAAGCGCTAACTAAAAAAGTCATATGGATGGGGTACAAAACAATGAAGGCCAAGGGCCAATGATCGGAGTGGTGTTGGTTATGACGATTTTAATTGTCGGCGGAGTGTATATGTTATTCACTCGCCTCAATCAAAATCCTCAGTCAGCCCCAACCGCTGGACCGAGCGCCACCACTGGCGAAGTTAAGATAGACGACACCTCGACAGACATCAATGCCATCGAGGCGGATGCCGCCAAAATCAACACCACTTCGCTGGATAGCGATCTGGCGAATTTTGATCAAACCGTCGGACAGTAAACCAGGACGGCATACCTACAAAAAGTCCACCCATCTCAGGGTGGACTTTTTACATAAGTCTAACTTATGTAACTGCGTTTAGTCTGCATCGTTCTGCGTCTAATCAGATTTGCCTTTCGCCTCTTTTTTGCTATGCTGTCAAAATGTCAAATCCAAATATTACGGTAAAAATTACCAGACTGCCCCAGTCGGAGGTAGAAATCGAAGGCGAATTAATAACCGAGGCTTTTACTAGTTATCGGCCAAAAGTGATTAAGTCTCTCAATGAAGCTCTCAAGGTTGACGGCTTTCGACCAGGCCATATCCCAGAAAAGGTGATTATTGAAAAAGTTGGCGAGGAGCAAATTCTTTTAGACATGGCCGAGTTGGCTCTCAAGGAATACTACCCAAAAATTGTTGAGGAAAATAATCTCGATGTTATCGGTCGCCCAGATATCAATCTGACCAAAGTGGCCAAAGACAATCCCCTCGGTTTTAAAATCAAAACTGCCGTGGTGCCAGAAGTCACCCTGCCTGACTACAAAAAAATCGCCAGTCAACAAAATTCAGAAAAGGCTGAAACCATCGAAATCGGTGAGGAAGAAGTCACTAAAGCCCTAGAGGAAATCCGCCAACGAGCCTCACATCACCATGAACACGAGCACGAGGAAGGCGAAAAATGTGACGTCGCCTCGCCGGAGCATGCGAAGGCGGGACATGATGATACTTTGTCCGCCGACGCTGAAAGCTCTGGCGAGACGAAGCCCGAAATCAACGATGACTGGGCCAAAACCATCGGCCAGTTTGAAGGCCTAGAAGATCTCAAGACCAAACTTAAAGCCAGTATTAAAATGGAAAAAGAAATGCGGGCTAAAGAAAAGCATCGCTTAAAAATAGTCGATGGGATTCAAAAGGCGTCCAAGTTTGAGCTCTCTCCTGTCCTCGTCGAAAGCGAGTTGCAGAAAATGTTTGGCGAGTTACAGGGCCAAATCGAACAAATGGGTTTAAAGTTTGATGACTATCTCACCCATCTGAAAAAAACTCGCGAAGACCTAAAGAAAGATTGGCACCAAGATGCTGTCAAACGAGTGGGTTTTGGTCTCATTTTAGATGCCCTAACCAAAGCGGAAAAAATCGAAGTCCCCGCCGAAGAACTCGACAAAGAAATCGACTATCTCTCGACTCACTACGCCGATGCCAATCCAGACCGCCTCCGCGCTTACGCCAAGACCGTTATCGCTCACGAAAAAACTTTCGAATTTTTAGAGAATTGCAAAGCTTAATTCAAAACTCAAAGTGCAAAATGCAAAACTGCAACGCAAAAATCAAAGTTTTTTAAACTGACTTTCTAAATTTTTATTTTTAAATTGCAATTTTGAACTTTGAGATTTGAACTTTGCATTTTATTTACAAGCTTATCAACCTAATAACTAATAAACTACTATGCTTATTCCAACCGTCATAGAAAAATCGCAGTTTGGTGAAAGAGCCTATGATATCTACTCTCGCCTCTTGCGCGAGCGGATTATTTTTCTCGGCGGACCAATTGATGACAATATTGCCAATATCGTCATTGCCCAGCTCCTCTTCCTCGATGCCGAGAATCCCAAAAAAGATATTACTTTGTATGTTAATTCCCCTGGTGGTTCTGTCACTTCCACCCTGGCGATTATCGACACCATGAACACCGTCAAAGCGGATGTGTCGACCGTCTGTGTCGGCATGGCCGCCTCTGGTGGCGCATGGGTCCTGTCCTCAGGTAAAAAAGGCAAACGCTATGCTCTGCCCAATGCTGAAGTGATGATTCACCAGCCGCTCGGTGGCACCGAGGGTCAAGCCTCTGATATTGCCATCACCGCTAAGCACATCCTGAAGACCAAAGAGAATTTGATTAAACTGATGGCACAAAATACCGGCAAGCAAATCTCCCAAATCGAAAAAGATGTCGATCGCGATTTTTATCTCTCGGCCGACGAAGCCAAAAAGTATGGCGTGATTGACGATATTATTAAAGGGAAAAAATAATCTAGAGGCTCAAAACAATCGCCGACCCTTTACGAAGGGTCGGCGATTGTTTTATAACCCACACTATCCACCAAAAAGCTGGTCATGACGACCCGATTGGGATATAAAATTAAGAGACTACTATTGTTCTTATTCTCACATCAACACTGGGAAGGAGGTGTTCGCTATGTTTCCCGTCTTGACCAAAGCTGACGATTTAGAAGGCCAGCTCCGCCAAGCAATCCAGAGTGGAGATTTTGATGAAGCTCTATCTCTGGAAAGAAAACTCGAGAGGCCTCTCAGAGTTCACGACGAGCTGGAACCATTAGCTGCCACTCTCCTTCTCAGGGGAGATTATCCTGGGTTCAGGCGCGTCATCGATCTCCGAGCCATCAACTTCTTCAACGAAGAAGGGGCGAGGAGAATCCTCGCCAGATGCACCCTTTAGCCGGTAGGTTGTAACAGGGAGCGGGTCCACGACCCCTCCCTGTTTTGTTCTCTATTTTTATCAACTATTGAAAATTCTCTTTTGAAATGCAATTCCTGTAACATGGAATTGTATGAAAAACCCAAGACAATTTAAGCAATTAGACCAATTAGGCCGGGATCGAATTCATGCCCTGTATGGCAATGGTCACAATC
>Ga0208375_1004724_pt1 | contig 10517 bp, 7 predicted proteins | sample RifOxyD1_FD_184038 | JGI IMG/M metagenome (GOLD analysis project Ga0208375, IMG submission 184038) | Soil microbial communities from Rifle, Colorado - Rifle Oxygen_injection D1 (SPAdes) | ecosystem: Environmental > Terrestrial > Deep subsurface > Rock core/Sediment | place: Rifle, Colorado...
TTGGGGTTTCGATATGCGCCTCTGCGGACAAGATTTGCCCTTCTTCGTGAAGCATTCCGGTTTACTTCACCAGTGAGGAGGAAAGCCGTGAGAGATTGGGTACTGGGAAGATTCGGAAACCGGTTTCGTTATGAATAAAGTTACGTTATCGGCGATTATCATTGCAAAAAACGAAGAACAGCGGCTTGCAAAATGTATGGCAAGCGTTTCGTTTTGTGATGAGGTCATAGTCGTAGACAATGATTCAAAAGACAACACGGGAGATATTGCGGTACGCCACGGCGCAAAGGTTATTGAATCAAAGGGTCAGGATTTTGCGAGCATCAGAGAGCTTGGGCTTCATGAGGCCGCAGGCAAATGGGTACTGTATATCGATGCAGATGAAGAGGTTCCTGAAGCCCTGCAAAAAGAAATCCGCTCAGCTGTCCGTTCTCCGGAAGTCACGGCATATAGGGTCAAACGGGATACCTATTTCCTCGGACACCATTGGCCGTATAAAGATATGGTGGAGCGCTTGTTTTTGAAGAGCGCGCTGAAAGGATGGCACGGTAAGCTTCACGAAACCCCGGTGTATACGGGGACAACAAATACGCTTAAACACCCGATGATTCACCGGACGCACCGGACGCTTGAGGAAATGGTTTCCAAAACAAACGACTGGTCGGAGATTGAGGCAAAACTCCGCATGGATGCTCACCATCCTCCGGTTGTCTGGTGGCGGCTGCTTCGCGTGATGTTTACCGGGTTTACCCGGTCGTATATTGACCAGCGCGGGTGGCGGGCAGGCACGGTAGGGTGGATAGAAAGCATCTATCAGGCCTTCAGCATGTTTATCACCTATGCAAAACTCTGGGAAATGCAGCAAAAGAAAAGATGAAAAAAATTATTATTAATTTTTGGCCCTACCTTGTAATAGTCGGGTTGTGGGTAGTTTTCTCATTTCCATATTTATTCCGCGGGTTGGTGCCGTTCCCGTCGAAGTATCTCGTAACGTTTTTCCCGCCGTGGAACAGTGAGTACGGCATGCCGGTAAAAAATAACGCCATGCCGGACATCATTTCGCAGATTTATCCCTGGAAGAAATTAACGATTGATACATGGAAGATGGGACAAATACCGCTCTGGAATCCGTATAGTTTTTCCGGCACGCCGCACGCCGGCAACTATCAAAGCGCAGTGTTTACGCCGTTTAACCTGCTATTTTTTATTTTTCCGTTTATTGATGCATGGAGCATTTTGATTCTCCTTCAGCCGTTACTGGCGGGAATATTCATGTATATATTTGTCAGAAGCCTTGAGAGATCCCAAGCGGCTTCGCTTCTTGCGGGCATAGCATTTATGTTCTCGGGGTTTATGGTCGTGTGGATGGCGTATGGGACCCTTGGATACGCAGCCCTTTTTTTGCCGCTCATTTTTTGGGGAATACATACCCGCAGAGGAAAAGCGGTGAGTATTTGCATCGCACTCTCGCTTCTATCCGGACACTTCCAGGTGAGTATCTATGTGTTAGGCGCGGCTATATTTTACATTCTATGGAAAAAACAATGGAAAACACTCTGGTTTGTTTTATTCGGTTTACTTATTGCAGCTCCACAAATACTCCTCGGGATTAAATCATTTATAGGGTCGACCCGGGGAGCAGCTGTCCTCAAAGGAGAAATTATTCCCTGGCAATATCTCATGACATTTATTGCACCGGATTTTTACGGAAATCCGGTGACGCGCAACGACTGGTTCGGTCACTATGCGGAGTGGGCAGGCTTTATCGGAGTCATTCCTTTGATGCTCGCGTTGTTTGCCACAATCGGAAAAAAGTCAAAAGATGTATGGTTTTTTATCACGCTTGCCGTTGTGACAGTTTTCTTTGCGTTACCGACCCCATTAAATAGCCTGCTGTATTTGTTGAAAATTCCTGTTTTGTCGGGAAGTGCTGCATCCCGCATTATTGTCCTTACGAGTTTTTCACTCGCGACTCTGGCGGCTTACGGACTCGATGGGCTCAAAGAAAAAAAGAAAGGCTACATGTTTCCTGTAGTTTGCGTGATTTTTATTGCGGTTGCATGGGGAATACTTACGCTTGGTCGTCCGCTTCCCGCGGATAAACTGGCCATCGCTACGCGTAACTTTATTTTGCCCAGTGTTTTTGTTTTGGCGGGAGCAGTGCTTATCCTGCTTGGATCTATCCGGAAAAAATGGATTTGGACGGCCGTTGTTGTGTTATTTTTGGGATTATCCGCGTTTGATCTTTTTCGGTTTGCGACAAAATGGATGCCGTTTGACGAGCGGCAGTATGTGTATCCACAGGTAAAGTCGCTTACATATCTTGCATCCCGCGTGGAGAATGATAGGGTATTCGGCAACATAGGGCCCGGAGAGGTTGGTGTGTCGTTCCATATTCCTCTTATTGAGGGGTACGATGCGGTTTATCAGGCGAGATACGGCGAGTTTATCAATGCGGCCTCCCGCGGAAATGTGTATCCTGCCGGTAGATCCGTCGTCCTGTTTGATAAGGCAGGCAGGTACAAAACAGAAGCAGCTCAGCTTCTTGGCGTTAAATATATCTATCACCGGTTAAGCGACGGCAGAAATGTATGGGCATTTCCGTACTGGGAATATCCCGGTATGCGGCAGACGTATAGCGACGAACAGTACGAAATCTTTGAATACCCGGATACGTATCCGCGGGCATATGTAGCTTCATCGTATGTTATCGCAAAAGATGATAAAGAGATTATCGACACGCTATTTGCTAAAGATTTTGACCGTAGAAATACGCTTGTTCTGGAAGAGAAACCGCTTATTGAACCGCAAACGGGTTCCGGATCCGCATACATACAAACGTATTCGCCGACCCGGGTAACCATACAAACCGTTTCCGACACCCCGAAATTGTTATTTATTTCCGATAATTATGATGACGGTTGGCAGGTGACGGTAGACGGAAAACCCTCCCGGATATACCGCGCGGATTATAACTTCCGTGCGGTTGGTGTGAGCGCCGGCGCGCACACCGTGGAATTCCGTTATCAGCCCCAAGAATTCCGGTGGGGTATAATAATGACTGTTATCGGTGTGTTACTTATGCTGGTAGTAAAACTATGAAAATCGGTTTTTTTAGTCCGTATCTGGACAGTCTCGCCGGGGGAGAGCGCTACGTACTTACGCTCGTCTCTCATTGGTCCAAAAAGCATGATGTCAGTTTATTCTGGGATGATGCGAATATTACTCAGCTTGCCTCAAAACGCTTAGGAATTGATCTTTCCCGGGTGAAAACCGTGGAAAATGTTTTTTCTACACGGAATATTTTTAAAAAAATGATCGTGAGCCGGGGGTATGATCTCCTGTTTTTTCTCACCGACGGAAGCATTCCTACGACATTTGCCAAATACAATATTCTTCACTTTCAGGTGCCGTTCCAGCATATTCCCGTTCATCCTATTAAGCTTTCCAGGTTTCAGGCTGTTGTATGTAATTCCGACTTTACAAAACGGAATATAGATAGAAGGTTGGGCGCACGTTCGGTGGTCATATACCCTCCGGTTTCCCCAATAAAAAAAAGCAGTACTGGAAAAAAGAACATCATACTTTCTGTGGGCAGGTTTCATCCTCTGAAGAAACAGGATGTTCTTATAGAAACGTTTCGAAAGCTGTCCGGTTACGAACTCGTTCTCGCCGGGGGATTGATGAGCGCAGATCATGCATACATGAAACGGTTAAAAGTTGCGGCAAAGAATCTGCACGTGCGCATCATACCGAATATATCATTTGCACAATTGACGGACCTGTATAATCAGGCGCGGATATACTGGCACGCCGCAGGATATCGCGAAACAAATCCGGAACGTATGGAACATTTTGGTATTACGACCGTGGAAGCAATGTCCGCGGGGGCTATACCGGTTGTCTATAAGGCAGGAGGACTGTCGGAGATTGTCCGTGATGGGCAGGACGGCTATCTGTGGACCACGACCGAAGAGCTCATCCGGAAAACAACCAAAGCTATTCATGAAAAACCTGCATTAGCCGTGCAACGCCGTGCGCAGCAATTTTCCGAGAAAATATTTGTCGCATCCTTTGATAAACTTCTTGCAACAATAATGAAATGAAAAAACTGTTGCCGATTATTGCACTTATACTAATTTGCGCGGCGTTTTTTTATAAAACTCTTACACAGGGATTATTACCCGTTCCGTCCGATACGCTTATCGGACTTTATCATCCGTGGAGAGATGCAAATGCGTCTACAAATCCCCGGGGTGTTCCGTACAAAAATTTTCTTATCACTGACCCGATTCGTCAGCAGATCCCCTGGCGGAAAATAGTGATAGAAAGTTTTAGGCGGGGGGAATTACCCCTGTGGAACCCGTATAACTTTTCGGGAACTCCGCTTCTGTCCAATATTCAGGCGGGATCGTTTTATCCGTTTAATTTTTTGTTTTTCTTTTTGCCGTTTGATGCGGCATGGTCGGTTCTCATCATTATTCAGCCGATCCTTGCCGCTGTATGTATGTATCTCTACCTGGCGCACAGAAACGTCTCGCCGGGGGCGGCGGTATTTGGCGCAGTCGCCTGGGCTTTTTGCGGATTTTCCGTTGCATGGCTTACCTGGGGAACAATGCTTCAGACAGCGTTATGGCTGCCGCTCATATTGCTGGCGATAGACATGTCTTCATTCGCTCTGTTTATCATTGCGTCGGTTTTGGCGCTGTTTGCAGGACATGCACAGGTGGCGCTCTACTGTTTCGGTTTTGCCGGTCTTTACGGATTGGCAAAGCGTTCTTGGCGGATGGCTATCGCGGCAATAATTGCTATTACCGTTTCTTCCGTGCAGTGGATGCCGATGGCGCGCTTTGCACTGCACAGTTCCCGGCTTACTGACGGCGCGGCATGGCTTAAAGACGGATGGTTTTTACCATGGCAGAATCTTATTCAATTTATTGCTCCGGATTTTTTTGGTAATCCGGCAACCCTCAACTACACGGGAATATGGAATTATGGGGAGTTTATCGGGTATATCGGTATTCTTCCTTTAATTTTTGTATTGTATGCAATACTAAGCCGACATGATCGGTTAACAAGATTTTTTGCTGTATGCACAGGCGTAGTATTTCTTTTTTTACTTCCTACTCCTGTTGCCAAGCTCCCGTATCTGTTGCATATTCCTTTTCTCTCTTCATTACAGCCGACCCGTCTCATGGTTGTTGTTGATATATGTCTGGCGATACTCGCCGCACTTGGTTTGGACGCATATATAAAAAAACCGTCAAAGAAAATAGCCTTTAGTTTTACGTTTGTCGGGATAGTTTTAGCAGCTATGTGGATATATGTACTCCGTACGCCGGGTATGGACGTGGCGCGACGCAATCTTATGTTACCGAGCTCGTTATTCGGTGTTACGTTTTTACTGATCGCAGCCTCCTTGTTTATAAAAAAGAAATGGCAATTCTTGTTTGTATATGTGGTAGTCGCGATTACGATTTTTGACGTATTCCGTTTCGGATGGAAATTTACACCGTTTACGCCGCGTGATTATTTTTTCCCGATCACAAGCACAATAACATTTCTTCAGAGTCAGGCAAAACCGTTCCGCGTGATGAGTTTAGATAACCGGATTCTCCCTCCGAATGTCAATGCGTATTACGGAATAGAAAGCGTAGAAGGATATGACCCGATTTATGATGCGCGATACGAAGAATTTATTGCCGCTCTAAATCGAGGAGAGCCCAGTATTACCCCGCCCTTTGGGTTCGACAGAATTATTACGCTCTCGCGGACAGATTCCCCGCTACTGCGGCTTCTCAATGTGTCCTATATTCTCACGTTTGATGAAATGAGGAATCCCGACATGGAATTGATGTATAAAGAAGGGAATACGCGGATGTATTTTTACAAAAAAGCCATGCCCAGAATATATCCCGTGGAGTCGCTCTACATAAGTTCATCCAAACAGGAGGTAATAAACCGGCTGTACAGTAAAGAGTTTAATCCGACAAAAGAAGCGGTTGTTGAAGAGCACATTGGGCTGGAATCGTCGGAACTAACCGAAGCGGATACGGTTACAGTCACCGCATATTCGGCAGGGCAGATTAGTGCGGCCACCGCGTTTGCCCGGCCGCATTTTGTCGTCATCGCCAATATGTATGATCCGGGGTGGAAAGCGATGATTGATTCAAATCCAGCGACGATATACAGGACAAACTATCTGTTTCAGGGAATCGTTGTGCCCAAGGGAAATCACACGCTTATTTTACAATTTAAACGGTAGTGGCTTGTGCTGAATGAGTGAGTAGTAAAAGTGAAGATACGATTGCGGATCTCCTTCGGTAAATTGAATGACCTGTCTTTTGTCGATGCTTTGCTGCACAATTACGCGGTCTTTCACTAAACTGCCGGGATGTGTATCGAAAAAATCCTGAACATTTATAAGGGTAAAGTAGAGCCAAAATACGGCAATTGCTGCGCGTAAGATAATCTTTTTCGTTTCCCAGATCCAAAAAGTCAGGTATGCCAGGAGCATGACCGCAAGATAGAGTTGAATATTAAAATAGTAATCACTGATTTCCCCGCTATATGTCGTAAATACGGTCCATGGAACCAAAGTCCACAAGGTTATAAGATAATAGAGTTTCATTCGGTTTTCCCTTTTTTTGTAGGCGAAGAAAAATAGGGGGATATAGAAGAATACCGCATTTCGGAGGATTGCGTATGGTTTTTCCAATATAGACTGGAATTTTATAAATGCATCATGGGATAGTTGCAGCATCCGCTGCAGATGGAATCCGTGGTAGTAGGTTTGAAGATACAAGGAATACTTTCCGACGTTCTGCTCATTATTTGTCTGAATATAATAGATAAACTGCGGGATCAAGAACAGTATAAATACAGGGATGGCTATAAGGAGATGCTGCAGTGTTTTTTTGTTCTTCGGAATAAAAGGTAAAGATAAAAGAATGATGATCGGATAGAATATTGATGTAAAGTGGATATGAAATGACAGTCCGACCGCAGCAGCCAGGTAGATAAGATATTTCGTATTTCCTGTCAGAATTTTATACAAAAAGTAGAAAATAAGAAGCGCAAGCGGCGCAATAAAGTTTACCGGCCATTGGTTCCGTTCCGCCACAATAATGCTGGATGAAAACGTATAAATAAAACAGGAAATCAATGCGACTTTTTTATCAAATAGCCGGGAAGATACATAGTATATGACCCAGAAACTGATCAGCGACGTGAATCCGGCTATGATCGGCGAAGCGATAGGATCCAGTTTTGTAACATAGTAGAATATGGTGACGAAATAATAGTAGAGGGGGCCGATATACAATCCGCTGTTCCCCTTGGCGACCATACCCAGTAGCGGAAATTTTCCTGCAACAAGTATACGCATTGCGGCCCACGCGTTATCAACCTGATCCCAGCCAAATGTCGCCCAAAGCTCCAGCTTATAAAACATAAAAAAAGCATGAATGGCAAACAGAATCAGGACAAAAAGGAAATACCGCTTCATATACGCTATACTATCATATATGTCTGTCTCGATTGTCATTCCCAATTGGAACGGCGTGTATTTAATGAAAAAGCATTTACGCGATGTTATCGCGTCCGCCCCCGATGCTGAAGTGATTATTGCAGATGATATGTCAACCGACGGATCGGTTGAATACCTTCGGAAGAATTTCCCCTCAGTCACTGTAGTGGCCAGAACCAAACGGGAAGGGTTTGCTGCAAACGTTGATGCGGGAGTGGGGAGTGCGCACGGAGATGTCGTCGTACTTCTGAACACTGACGTCGCGCCTGAGAAAGGATTTCTCACCCCGCTTCTGATACACTTCCGGGATCCAGATGTATTTGCGGTTGGTTGTTTAGAAAAAAGCCGCGAGCAGGGGAAAATTATTTTGCGGGGCCGGGGTATAGCCCGGTGGGTGAAAGGATACTTTATCCACGCACGGGGCGAGACAGACAGGTCGGATACGGCATGGGTTTCCGGGGGCAGCGGGGCTTTCCGGCGATCCATGTGGAATGAGCTTGGAGGCATGGACGCGGTGTACAACCCGTTTTATTGGGAAGACATCGACTTGTCCTACCGCGCTCGCAAAGCAGGATGGAAAATACTTTTTGAACCCAAAAGCGTCGTACATCACTACCACGAAGAAGGTAAAATTCAGCGGGAATTTAGTGCTGATGATGTCAAGCGGGTCGTTTATAGAAACCAGTTTATCTTTATCTGGAAGAATGTTACGGACACCGGTATTATTATTGCGCATCTGTTGATTACTCCTATCAGGATTATACAAGCTCTTTTTTCAGGCGATCACCTGATGTTGCAGGGATGGTTTCTTGCATTACTCAATCTTCCGGTAGTTCTAAAAAAACGCATGATACAGAAGCATTTGTACAAAATATCTGACCGTCAACTGGTGGTATCGCAATGAAGCGATTTATTTGGATTACGCTCATAGTTATACTTGCGGGTTTTTTACGTTTTTATCATGTATCGACGGTTCCACCCGCACTCAATTCCGACGAAGTTGCAATCGGTTACAATGCCTATTCGATCCTGAAAACCGGACGCGATGAATACGGGATCCGATTCCCGCTGACATTCCGCTCATTTGATGACTACAAAATGCCGGTCTACGTATATATGGTAGCCGGCAGTATGAAGATCTTCGGTTATACTGATTTTGCCGTTCGGTTCCCGTCAGCTTTTTTCGGAACTCTGACGGTGCTTTTGACATATTTTTTTGCAAAAGAACTGTTGAAGCGACATGATGTCGCGTGTGTTTCTGCATTTTTTCTTGCTATTTCACCGTGGTCGCTGCAATTTTCGCGTTCCGGGTATGAAGCAAATGTCGCGGTATTTTTTATCGTTCTGGGGGTCTATTTATTTTTAAAACAACGCTGGTGGCTTCTTCTATCATCGATTTCGCTCTCAATCGCAATTTGGACGTATTTAACACCCCGCATATTTGTTCCGCTCCTGGCGTTAGGATTAGGTGTCATTTACTGGAAAGAACTATGGAAACAAAAATATTTTGTATTGGGCGCGATTTTTATTGCGATCATGCTTCTCTGGCCGATTGCACGGATGACCATTTCTCCGGAGGGGCAGATGAGGGCGACGGGAGTCAGTGCATTTGCAAATCCTGACGATCTGAAGAAATCAGTGATGCGGATTGCACTGGATAAGACAAACGGTTTTGGGATTTTTACCGTATTTGATAACCGCCGTGTGACGTACGCAATCACGTTTCTTCGTGGGTATTTTTCCCATTTTGACCCGAATTTTCTGTTTTTAGACAAGTCGATTAATAAGTATCGTGCCCCGGATATGGGATTGTTGTACTTATTTGAGTTGCCGTTCATTGTTACGGGCGTATATATGCTGGTCAGAAAATGGTCCGGGGGTTCAGCTGTTCTGTTCTGGTGGGTTCTTGCCGCGCCTGTTGCAGCCGCTTTTACACTACAACTGCCGCACCCTGTCCGTACGCTGGTTTTTTTGCCGGCATTTCAAATACTATCCGCAGTCGGATTCGTTGCCATTTGGAATAAGTTCCGGCGGATCCGCGCACTCATCGTTGTCGGCATATTACTTTTTGTTGTGTATTATCTGCATCAATATTATATATTTCTTCCGGTTGAGAATGCGGGCGATTGGTATGTTGGCAGGCGGGAGATGACCGAAAAAATTAATTCTATGAAAGACAGGTATGACACGGTGTACGTATCCAACTCTCTGGATTTTCCGTATATTTTTTATCTCTATTACAGCCCTATTGATCCCATGATCTATCAACAACAAGGGGGAACTGTTTCAGGCGGATTTGAGGAGCAAAAGAATAACGCCGGTAACGTACAATTTCGTTCAATAAATACGTCACTCTGTGTGCCTCGCAAGAAAAAACTTTTTGTTGGCCTTCCGGGTCAGTTATTTAAGAATTCAAAAATCCTTGACAGCGTGAAGTATCCGGATGGATCTGTGGCAATTATATTTTTCGAGTGTCCGTTACCGGGAGATGAAGGTTTTACAGAAGTTTTCTTGTGACAGCTGTTCTATTCTAAAATCGCTGATGCGAATTCCGGCAGGATATGTATTGAGTTTATACCCACTGCAAACAGAGTCGTTTAGTATTGTATATTTTTGTCCTCCGTCTACCAGCCCGGAAATTTTTACTGTCTGACCATCAATGCGCATTGCGCAGATTTGATCGTATATGAGAATGCCGCTTGGGGCATTGTCTCGCGTAACATCGGAATTGCAGTCTGTAAAATGAATCCGATGGAATGTGAAAGGCAACCCTTTTTCAATGTGTGAGATTTCCTTAATTGATTCCTTAGTGAATTCGTTTGTGTAAAAAAGGTATTTTGTAAGCGCATCTTCACTGCGTGTTGAATATATTGTAATGGGTATTTGTGACTGTTTCGCCAGGGAAACGTATTTGAATAGTATCCGCATGGGGAAATCACTACTGCCCGTTAGAGGATATTGGAAGAAATATATCATGGAAAAACTTGCG
>Ga0208375_1004725_pt1 | contig 10517 bp, 7 predicted proteins | sample RifOxyD1_FD_184038 | JGI IMG/M metagenome (GOLD analysis project Ga0208375, IMG submission 184038) | Soil microbial communities from Rifle, Colorado - Rifle Oxygen_injection D1 (SPAdes) | ecosystem: Environmental > Terrestrial > Deep subsurface > Rock core/Sediment | place: Rifle, Colorado...
GTTCGGCATCGCCGTGGCCGCACAGGCGTCCGCACCCACCGCCACGTGCTCGCCGTGGGCGTTGTCCACCCGCGGCAACCCGGCGCTGCTGGACCCACCGGGCCAACGCCTGTGGACGGCCAATTCGCGGGTGGTGGACGGGGGCGACCTCGCGGCCATCGGCGACGGCGGCTACGTCGTGGGCACGCGTGCGTGGATGATCCGCCAGCAACTGCAGGCGGAGGCGCGTTTCGATGAGGCGGACCTGCTGGCGATCCAGCTCGACGATCGCAGCGTATTTCTGGAGCGCTGGTGGACGCTTTTGCGCGAGCGCGCCGACGCCGCGCGTACACCAGCGCTGCAGGCGCTGGCCACCGCCGACGCCACTTGGCCGGAGCGCGCCGCGGGCGACACGGTGAGCTACCGGCTGGTTCGCGCCTGGCGCCTGGCCGTACACGCGCGCATCGCAGACGGCCTGTTGGCGCCGGCGCGCGCGGCGCTGGGCCCGGAGGTACCGATGCCCGACCTGCCGCAGCTTGAAGGCGTTGCGTGGCCGCTGGTCACGCAGCGCCCGGCCCACCTGTTGCCCGCGGCATTCGACAGCTGGGACGCGCTGCTGGAGGACGCCGCGGTGGAGGTCGGCGATGGACTGGCCCAACGTGGACCGCTGGCCGAACGTACCTGGGCGGAACGCAACACCGCCGCCATCTGCCATCCGCTGGCCGGCGCCATCCCGCTGTTGGGCGAGCGCTTGCTATGCATGCCGCGCGAGCCGCTGGCCGGCGACACCCTGACCCCGCGCGCGCAGTCGCCCAACGCCGGCGCATCGCAACGGATGGTGGTGGCGCCGGGGCGCGAGGCAGATGGCATCGCACACATGCCCGGCGGCCAGAGCGGCCACCCGCTGTCGCCGTTCTGGGGCGCGGGCCACGACGACTGGGTGCATGGGCGACCGACGCCGTTCCTGCCGGGCAAGGCCGAACACACACTGCGGTTGCTGCCGTCCGAGGCGCCCTGACCTGTAGGAGCGGCTTCAGCCGCGATCGCCTGTTTCACGAGCCCCTGTAGGAGCAACGCAAGTCGCGATCCGTACTTCGATCAGTCCCGCGGTCGCGACTTACGTCGCTCCTACATTCGCGTCCGAAGTTCTGGATCGCGGCTGAAGCCGCTCCTACATGCCGTCCGACGGGACGAGCATCTTTTCGATCAGTGCCAGATAGAGGCCGGGAAGCGCCTCCAGGTCGGCCACGCGCACGTGCTCGTCGACCTGGTGGATGCTGGCGTTGACCGGACCGATCTCGATGCACTGCGTGCCCAGCGGCGCGATGAAACGCGCATCCGACGTGCCGCCGCCGGTGCTCTCCTCCGGCGGCTTCCCGCGATGCACCGCAAGCACCTCGCGCGCGGCCTGGCGCAATGCGCCCTCCGGCGTGTGGAAGGGCTCGCCGCTGCGGTGCCAGTGGATCGTGTACTCCAATGCGTGCGAACGCAGCACGGCTTCGCACTCGCGCTCCAGCGCCTCGGCGCTCCAGGTCGGGTTGAAGCGCAGGTTGAACTGCACCTCCAGCGTGCCGGGAATGACATTGTTGGCGCCGGTGCCCGCGGCGATGTTGCTGACCTGCAGGCTGGTCGGCGGAAACGTCTCGTAGCCGTCGTCCCAGCGCCGCGCGGTGAGTTCGGCGAGCGCCGGCAACGCCAGGTGCACCGGATTGCGCGCCTTGTCCGGATACGCGACGTGACCCTGCACGCCGTTGACCTGCAGGCGCGCCGAAAGGCTGCCGCGGCGGCCCACGCGCAGCAGGTCGCCCAGTTCGTTCGTGGAGGACGGCTCGCCGGTGATGCACCAGTCCAGGCGTTCGCCGCGGTCGCGGAAGACCTCGGCGACGCGGCGCACGCCGTCGATCGCATCGCCCTCCTCGTCGGAGGTCAGCAGGATCGCCAGTCGCCCGGCGGGCTTCGGATGCGCGGCGGCGAAGCGCTCGGCGGCGACCACGAACGCGGCGACGCTGCCCTTCATGTCCGCCGCGCCGCGCCCGTACAGCACGCCGTCGCGGATCTCGGGCACGAACGGATCGCTGGCCCATGCCTCGCGCGGGCCGGGGGGCACGACGTCGGTGTGGCCGAGCAGCAGCAGCGTGGGCGCCGTTGCGTCACCAAAGGTCGCGTAGAGGTTGTCGACCTCGCCCAGGCGGAGGTGTTCGCAGGCGAAACCTGCCGCTTCGAGCCGTTCGGCCACCAGCGCCTGGCAGCCGGCGTCGTCGGGCGTGACCGACGGGCGGGCGATGAGATCGCGGGTGAGGTCGAGTACGTCGCTCATGGGTGGGTCCACTGGTATTGCGGTCGTTGTCGTAGCCGGCAGTGCCGGACCTCATCCGGGGCATTAGCGGCGTGCCCCTCCCCGGGTGCGCTTCGCTTACCCGGGCTACGGATCGACAGGAAACGTCAGCCGACGCCGAAGCGCTTCTTGAAGCCGTTGTCGGAAAACCCCTGCGTCACCGTGCCGTCGTCGGTCACGACCACGGGACGCCGGACCAGCTGCGGGTACTCCTTCAGCAGCAGCTTCCACTCGGCATCCGAGCCGGGCGATTTGCGGTTCTCCGGCAGCGTGCGCCACGTGGTCGAGGACTTGTTGATCATCGCGTCCCAGCCACCCAGCGCATCGCGCCATTCCAGCAGCGTCTCCGCCGGCTGGCGCTGGTTGCGGTAGTCGACGAACGCGTGTTCGACGCCGAAGCGGTCCAGCCACTTGCGCGCCTTGCGGCAGGTGTCGCAGTTGGACAGGCCGTAGAGAGTGGTCGCCACGGTCTACTCCGCCAGCCCGCGCAGGAGGTCGTTGATGCTGGTCTTGCTGCGGGTCTTTGCATCGACCTGCTTGACGATCACCGCGCAGTACAGCGAGTGCGAGCCATCGGCCGACGGCAGCTGGCCCGACACCACCACGCTGTACGGCGGGATGCGGCCGTAGCTGACCTCGCCGGTGGCGCGGTTGTAGATGCGCGTGGACTGGCCGAGGAACACGCCCATGCCGATCACGCTGTGGTGGCCGACGATGACGCCCTCGACCACTTCCGAACGCGCGCCGATGAAACAGTGGTCCTCGATGATGGTCGGGGTGGCCTGCAGCGGTTCGAGCACGCCGCCGATGCCGGCGCCGCCCGACAGGTGGCAGTGCTTGCCGATCTGCGCGCACGAACCAACCGTCGCCCACGTGTCGACCATCGTGCCCTCGCCCACGTGCGCGCCGATGTTGACGAAGCTGGGCATCAGGACGACATCGCGGCCGATGTGGCTGCCGCGGCGCACGATTGCGCCCGGGACCACGCGCGCGCCCAGCTTGCGGAACGCGGCCTCGTCGAACTCGGCGAACCGCGCCGGCACCTTGTCCCAGAACGGCGACGGGTAGGACTCCACCAGCTCCATGTCCTGCGTTCGGAAGTACAGCAGCACCGCCTTCTTCAGCCACTCGTTGACGGTCCAGCCGCCCTTGCCGTCGGGCTCGGCAACGCGGAACTCGCCGCTTTCCAGGCCTTCGATCGCGCGCTCGACCGCGGGGCGGGTGGAGCCTTCCACCTCGTCGGGCGTCAGCATCGAACGGCGCTCGAAGGCGCTGTCGATCAGGAACTTCAGCTCGTCGTGCGCGGCCGCCTTGGCGGACTTGCGGGGTGCCGGTGCAGCCTTTGGCGCCGCGGCCTTGCCGCCATCGGCGCGCTTGGCTGCCGGCGCGGGTGCGGCGGCCTTCTTCTGCACGTCCTTCTTGGCAACCGCCTTCTTGCCAGCAGCCTTGCCCGTCTTCCCGGCTGTCGTCTTGCCGGTCGTGGCGGCGCCAGCGGCCGCCTTGCCGGCGCCCTTGGCGGCGGTCTTGGTGCGCGCCGTCTTCTTGGCCGGCTTCCTGGAACTCATGCGCTTTCTCCTTCGAAACAGTGCAGCAGCGCTTCGCGCAGCGCCTGCTGGTGGGCGTCGTCCAGCGGCAGGCCGCGGCCTTCCGGGTCGGATGTGGTGAGCTGGAACACGTCCTCTGCGCGTTCGCCGAACGTGGCGATGCGCGCGTCGTGCACGCGCAGCGACTGGTTGCGCAGTACCGCGGCGACCTCGGCCAGCAGGCCGGGCCGGTCGGTGCAGACGAAGCTGAGGGTGGTGCGACCGTCGCTGCCTTCGTCGAAAGCGACCTGCGGCGGGATGCGGAAATGCTTCAGGTGGCGCGGTTGCGTGCGGCGGGCCGGGCGGATGCGGTCCAGCGGCCCATCGAGCGCGGCGGCGAGCTTGCGCTCCACTTCGTCGGCGGTCGGCGTATAGCGCGGGTCGGACGGAATCACTTCGAACGTATCGAAGATGGTTCCATCCGGCCCGTCGAGCACGCGCGCCTGCAGGATCGCCAGGCCAAGCCGGTCGAGCTTGGCGACGATCGCGGCGAACAGCCCGTCGCGGTTGGGCGAGTACACGAACACTTCCAGCGCGCCGGCCTGCGCCGTGACCGGGCGCGCCCGCACGCGGGTATCGCCCGCGCCGACGCCGCGCAGCGCCACCGCCTGCCATGCCAGCTGGTCGGGGCGACCGCGCTGGAAACCGGCGTCGGGCATCCGCGCGAACATGCCATCGATCGCCGCATCGTCGTGGCCGAGTGCCGAGAGCATCGCGCGCGTGGTGTCGCGGATCTCGGCGATCCGCTCCTCCAGCGCGACCGGGTGTTCCAGCCCGCGCCGCATCGCCAGGCGCGTGGCGGTGTAGAGGTCGGCCATCAGCCGGTCCTTCCACGCGTTCCACAGCTTGGGCGAGGTGCCGGCGATGTCCGCGCACGTCAGCAGGTAGAGGTGGTCGAGGTGCTCGCGGTCGGCGACCTTCGCGGCGAAGCGGTGGATCACCTCCGGCTCGGTGATGTCCTCCTTCTGCGCGGTGCGCGACATCAGCAGGTGCTGGCGCACCAGCCACTCGACCATGGCGGTATCCGGCGCGGACAGGCCGACGGTTTCGCAGAACTCGCGCGCGTCGTCGCCGCCGAGTTCGGAATGGTCGCCACCGCGGCCCTTGGCGATGTCATGGAACAGCCCGGCCAGCAGCAGCAGCTCGGGCTTGCGCAGCCGCGGCCACACCTCGTGCGCCATCGCGAAGCGCTCGTCGCGCTGCCCGGAGGCGAATGACGCCAGGTTCTTCAGCACCGCCAGCGTGTGCTGGTCGACCGTATAGACATGGAACAGGTCGAACTGCATGCGCCCCGACACCCGGGCGAATGCCGGGATCCAGCGTCCCAGCACGCCCAGGCGCGCCATGCGCGTGAGCGTCTGCACCGGTTGCGGGCCGCGCAGCAGCTGCATGAAGCGCTGGCGCAGCTCGGGGCTGGCCTGCTTGAAGCCCGGCAGCCGCGGCAGCGCTTCCGCCAGCTCGCGCGCGGTATGCGAGTGCAGCCCGCGCACCGCGTCGGCATGCGCGGCCCACGTCGCGAACAGGTCGAACACATCCCCGAGGTCGCGCGGCCAGGCGTCCGACGAGGCGGCCAGGTAACCGCGTCGAAGGTCGAAACGCTCGTCGATCGATTCGGGCTCGGCTTCGCCTTCCAGCTGCTCCTCGAACCGCTGCAGCAGGCGCTCGCCGATGCGCAGCACGATGGCGGCGCTGCGGTAGAAGCCCTGCATCATCTGCTCGACCGCCAGCGTGTCGCCGGTGTCCTCGAAGCCCAGCCGCGCGGCCAGCGGCTTCTGGTAGTCGAAGCGCAGGCGCTCCTCGCGCTTGTCGGCCACCAGGTGCAGGCCGAAGCGCAGGCGTGACAGCGCGCGGCGTTCGCGTTCCAGCGTGGTGACCTCGTCGGCGCCCAACTGACCGAAGGCGACCAGCGCCTCGAGGTCGGCGGTGCCGATGATGCGCAGGGCCATCCAGTGCAGCGTCTGCACGTCGCGCAATCCGCCCGGCCCTTCCTTCAGGTTGGGCTCGAGGTTGTCGGAGGTGTCGCCGTAGCGGGCGTGGCGGTCGCGCAGCTCGCGGCGCTTGGCCTCGAAGAACGCCTGCGGCGGCCACACCAGCCGTGGCGAGGCGGCAGTCTGCAGTTCGCGCCGCTCCAGTTCGTTGGCCGCCAGCGGGCGCGCTTCCAGCAGCGAAGTCAGGACGCTGATGTCCTCGCGCGAGGCCTCGGTGCACTGCTCCAGCGAACGGACCGCGTGCCCCACCGGCAGGCCGGCATCCCACAGGATCGCGAAGAACCGCGCCAGCGCGTCGGCGCATGCGGTAGAGGCGTCGGGCTCGGCCAGTACCAGCAGGTCGACGTCCGACTGCGGGAACAGTTCGCCGCGTCCGTACCCGCCCACGGCGAACAGCGCCAGCTGCGCCTCCGGCGGGATGCACCGCTGCCAGGCGGCCTGCACGTGCGTATCGACCACGGCCGCGCGCTCTGCGACCAGGCGGTCGACCTCGGCACCCTCGTCGAAGCGTGCGGCGAATCCGGCGTCGGCCTCGGCCAGCTGCTCGCGTACCTGCCCGGCCCACGCGGAGTCGTCAGGCCCGGGGTGTCGGTCCGCCCCGGCCTGCGCCGACGCGGCGTCGCCGGCGCCGACCGCGCTCATAGGTCGTTGTCGTCGCCCGGCACGCGGGTGAGGATCTCCACGCCGTCCTCGGTCACCGCGACGGTGTGCTCCCACTGCGCGGACAACTTGCGGTCCTTGGTGACCACCGTCCAGCCGTCGGGCAGCAGCCGGGTGTGGCGCGCGCCCTCGTTGATCATCGGCTCGATGGTGAAGGTCATGCCCGGCTTGAGCACCACGCCCTCGCCGGCGCGGCCGTAATGCAGGACCTGCGGCTCGTCGTGGTAGATCTGGCCGATGCCGTGGCCGCAATACTCGCGCACGACGCTGAAGCGTTCGGACTCGGCGTACTGCTGGATCGCCGCGCCCACGTCGCCCAGCGTGGCCCCCGGCCGCACCACGCGGATACCGCGGAACATCGCCTCGCGGGTCACGTCGATCAGGCGCCTGGCCATGACCGACGGGGTGCCGGCCACGTACATGCGGCTGGTGTCGCCGTGCCAGCCGTCCTTGATCACGGTGACGTCGATATTGACGATATCGCCGTCCTTCAGGACCTTGGCCTCGCTGGGGATCCCGTGGCAGATCACGTTGTTGACCGACGTGCAGACCGTCTTGGGATACCCCTTGTAGCCGACGTTGGCCGGGATCGCGCCCTGCACGTTGACGATGTGGTCGTGGCAGATGCGGTCCAGCTCCGCGGTCGTCACGCCCGGCTTCACATGCGGGGCGACGACCTGCAGCACCTCGGCGGCCAGGCGGCCGGCGACGCGCATCTTCTCGATGTCCTCGGGGGTTTTGAGCGTAATGGGCATCCGCGCATTATCGCCGATGAGGCCGAGGGTGTGGGATGGCGGGGTCCGGTTTGGGTGGATGGCGGGCTCCTGGCCACGGTTTTTTCCACGGACCGGCACGGCGGGTAGCCGGCAAGGTCGCCGTGCTGCCGCGGAACTCCAGGATTGGTCCCACCCCTGCCATCCTGAACGGAGAGAAGGATCTGCTGCCGATCGCCTACACCCACGGCTGCTCGAAACAGGTCCAGCAACAGGTGGGAAGGGCGCATCCACGCTTTGCATCCTGTTGCGCTCTGATTTGTGCCCTATCCGCCCTGATCCGTGGCCAAAAAGCCCTTCCGGATTGCCGCGGGACCCACAACCGGCTAGAATTCCGCGGCTGCGCAGGCCCCGTGCCTGCCAGATCGCCCACGCCGGGCGTCACCGGCGAATACACACCTGCTGCAAACCCCCGTGCCGGGGTGTCCCGTACCGCCCCAGGGCTATCGGGATCTGGCCACGGCGGCAGCAGGGAGGCCCAACCCCGGAACCCCGCCCCGGCCCCCGTGCCGCGGCAGCCGCCCTCACAACCCTGGCGGCCGGTTCCATTGCCTGGAGCTCTACCACGATGTCCCAGATCACCATGCGCCAGATGCTGGAGGCCGGTGTCCACTTCGGCCACCAGACCCGCTACTGGAACCCCAAGATGGGCCCGTACATCTTCGGCGCCCGCGGCAAGATCCACATCATCAACCTCGAGAAGACGGTTCCGCTGTTCAACGACGCGATGAACTTCATCTCGGGCATCGCCCAGAAGCGCGGCATGATCCTGTTCCTGGGCACCAAGCGCAGCGCGCGCGAGGCCGTGAAGGAAGAGGCCGAGCGTTGCGGCATGCCGTTCATGACCCAGCGCTGGCTGGGCGGCACGCTGACCAACTTCCGCACCGTGAAGCAGTCGGTCGCGCGCCTGAAGGAGCTCGAGGCCGCCGAGACCGACGGCACCTTCCAGAAGCTGGTCAAGCACGAAGTGCTGAACCTGCGCCGTGAGCGCGACAAGCTGGAAGCCTCGCTGGGCGGCATCAAGGAAATGAACCGCCTGCCCGACGCGCTGTTCGTGATCGACATCGGCCACGAAGACATCGCGATCAAGGAAGCCAAGAAGCTCGGCATCCCGGTCGTGGCCGTGGTCGACACCAACTACGATCCGGAGCTGGTGGACTACGCGATTCCGGGCAACGACGACGCCATCCGCGCCGTGCAGCTGTACGCCCGCGCCGCCGCCGACGCAGTGCTGGAAGGCAAGGCCGCCGCCCCGACCCCGGGCAGCGTCCGCGAGGAGGACTTCTCCGAGTCCGGCGACGACTCCGCCAAGGACAAGCCGGCCCGCCGCGCCCCGGCCAAGAAGGCCGCCGCCAAGAAGGCCGACGAGCCGGCGACCGACGGCGAGGCAGCCGCTGCCGACACCAAGGCCGATTCGAAGGCCGAAGCCAAGGCCGACGACGCCAAGGCCGAGTAAGACCCGTGTCACGCGGCCGCGCCATGCTGCGCGGCCGCGTTCCAGCTCTTTTGTAGGAGCGACGTAAGTCGCGACCCGGAGTTTCGTCGGCGCCGGTGATCGCGACTTACGTCGCTCCTACAACATCACGAATATCGAGGTAGATCCCCATGGCTGAAATCACCGCATCCCAGGTGAAGGAACTGCGCGAGCGCACCGGCGCCGGCATGATGGAGTGCAAGAAGGCGCTCACCGAGAACAACGGCGACATCGACGCCGCAGCCGAATGGCTGCGCAAGTCGGGTCTGGCCAAGGCCGACAAGAAGGCCAGCCGCGTCGCCGCCGAGGGCCGCATCGTCGCCGCCCAGGCCGACGGCAAGGGCGTGCTGGTCGAGATCAACTCCGAGACCGACTTCGTCGCCAAGGACGAGAACTTCGTCGCCTTCACCGAGGCCGTCGCCAACGCCGCGCTGGATGCCAGCGACATCGACGCGCTGAAGTCGACCAAGCTGGCCTCGGGCGAGACCGTCGAGGAGTCGCGTTCGGCCCTGATCGCCAAGGTCGGCGAGAACGTGCAGGTCCGCCGCATGGCCCGCATCGACAGCGCCAACACCATCGGTGCCTACGTGCACGGTGGCCGCATCGGCGTGCTGGTCGAGGTCAAGGGCGGCAACGCCGACCTCGCCCGCGGCCTGGCGATGCACGTCGCGGCAATGAACCCGCCGTACATCTCGCCGGCGCACGTCCCCGCCGACTTCGTCGCCAAGGAGAAGGAAATCGCCCTGGCCCAGGTCAAGGACACCGGCAAGCCGGCCGAGATCCTGGAGAAGATGATCTCCGGCAAGGTCGCCAAGACCGTCAACGAGCTGTGCCTGACCGGCCAGCCGTACGTGCTGGACACCAACCAGACCGTCGAGGCCGCGCTCAAGGCCGCTGGCGCCGAGGTGCTGCAGTTCGTGCGCCTGGCCGTCGGCGAAGGCATCGAGAAGCAGGCGGACGACTTCCACGCAGAAGTCATGAAGCAGGCCGGCCTGGCGTAAGCCAACGCGTCATCGCGATAACGAAGAAGGCCGCGGACTCCCGCGGCCTTTTTTGTGCGCTGCGATCTCCAGCTGCGCAGTCGCACGCCCCCCATGTAGGAGCGGCTTCAGCCGCGATCCACACACCTGCGGTGCACAGGCTCCAGTCAAACCGCATCGACGGAACGTCTGTAGGAGCGACGTACGTCGCGATGCACGGACTTGGTGCGCCGACGATCCCGGCAACCTGCGCCGAAGGTTCGGACAGCCCGGGGGGTAAATCGATCGCCCTAGAGCCGCGCGAACAATGAGACGGAGAAAGCTGCCCGCGCACTTGGGCGATTCTCCCCGTGCGCGGCTTGCGTCGCTCCTGAAAAATCGCGGCTGAAGCCGCTCCTCCAGGGGGCGCGCTCAACTCGGCGCACTGGTGACGACAACCCAAAAAAAAGCTCCCGGCGCAGCGGACCCCGAAGTTCCGCGTGCGCCGGGAGCTGACCGTCCCTGGTCGGTGGCGCCCATCCCTGGCGCCACCCCGGGCGAATGCTTCCGCCCGACCCCTGTTACGCGGGGTGCGTCAGAACCGTTCCGCGGTCAGAACTGCACCGAGAAGCGGGCGTTGAGGCCATGGTCGCGCGCCTCGTCGGCGTACTGGCCGCTGTAGGTCAGCTCGAACAGGCTGGCCTCGCTGGTGCGGGCACCGAAGCCGAGCTCGGCGACGGTCGCGCTGTCGGCCAGCGGTGCACCG
>Ga0208375_1004727_pt1 | contig 10515 bp, 9 predicted proteins | sample RifOxyD1_FD_184038 | JGI IMG/M metagenome (GOLD analysis project Ga0208375, IMG submission 184038) | Soil microbial communities from Rifle, Colorado - Rifle Oxygen_injection D1 (SPAdes) | ecosystem: Environmental > Terrestrial > Deep subsurface > Rock core/Sediment | place: Rifle, Colorado...
TTTTTAAAACTCTTTTTGGGGTTAACCTGCCATAAAGTATTCCCAAACACATGATCTTCATATTTGACCCAAGCCCTCCAACGTAACTTGCTAAAATTATTAAATATCTTCTTGTGGGCGGTGCGCATTAAACTATTTGGAAGTTTTTGACACCTCGTAACATACTAAAAATGCATATTAATTTTTGGCATTTGATTTGCTTGTATGTTGGTCATGAGCTGATAGTCACAAAAAGGAGACTATATGAAAAAAGAACTTTTGTTAATTTCAACCGTTGCTATACTTTGTTCCATCTCTATTGTCTTTGCTTCCCTTGATTACAACAAGGTTGAAAATCTAAAGATAAGAAAAAGTGATGAATCAATAAAAGCAAAACATAAAATATACAAAACGATTGGCGGTATCATGAACCAAACCAAAAATCTGCGACAATATAGGGTGGCAGGCGTTTCAAACAGTGATTTATAAAATCTCTCATCAGTTTCTTCAAGCCAAAAGGGCCTTTAATAAAGGCCCTTTTTTTTTACAACTGCACTTCATTAAAATTAAAATCACTCCAAAGATGTTCCAAATTATGGTGTTCGATTTCTTTAATCGTACCATCGCTAATCAGCAAAATTCTATCCGCCTCTTTGGCCGTACTTATACGATGAGTGACTATTATGGAACAACAATCTTTATGGTTTTGGTTAAAGTTTTTCCAAAAATCATTTTCGGTTTGGGCATCCATACTGGCCGTACAATCATCCATTAGAAGTAATTGTGGCTTTCTGATAATAGTGCGGGCGATTGCCAGTCTTTGTTTTTGTCCTCCCGAAAGCAGGGAACCTTTGGATCCCACCAGCGTTTCAATCCCCTTTTGAAAAGATTTTATTTCATTTTCCAGCAAAGAAGTTTTTACCGCATCATTGATTGATGCTTCTATAAAATCATCCCCCAGCACAATATTTCTTCTGACTGATTCAGAAAATAGTATATTCTCCTGTCTGACATGCCCAATTTTTTTTAAAAAGGAATTTCTGGCAATGCTCTCCAAATTTTTACCGTTTACCATAATTGCACCACTGCTTGGTATTAAATTTCTGGTTATCAACTCAAGGAGGGTGGTCTTGCCACTCCCCACAGCACCCATGATGGCCACTTTTTCACCTTTTTTTATTTTAAAATTTACATCCTTTAATACGCACTCACTTACATCTTCATATTTAAATGCAATATTTCTAAATTCTAGATCATTAAACTCATCCATCTTCTCCCCGGTCTCACCGTCAGACAGGTTGCATTTAGTTTCATCCATGTCCATGAGTCTTTCCACATATTGAAAAATTTGTTTAGAGGATGCCCAAAAAAAGCTAAGCGTATAAATGGGTTCAATAAGATTTTTTAAATACATAAGAAACATTAAAAGGGTCCCCAGAGTGATTTCGCCTATACCTACATAAAAGCTACCCACTAGAATAACCACCACCGTACCAAAATGGTTTACCATCATAGTAAACAGATGCACCAATTGGTTAACTTTTAGAAATTTCTTTTCCTTAATAATCCTATCGGCAATTGCCTTTTGATATTGATGGTACTGATACTGTTCACTCAGCGTAGTTTTAACTACCTTGATACCGGAAAAACAGGCTTCCAGGATATTATTACACTTTGAGATACTTTTTTGTTTTTCTTCCGTATAGCGAAGAATTTTTTCATCCAGCTTATGCATTATATAAACCAGAATGGGCAGTGGTAAGAAGGTGAAAAATGTCAATTTGACCGAGTAAGAAAACATCACGCTTAAGGAAAATGATAAAATTAAAATCGCTTCCAGCGGCCTGAATATTCCAGAACAGGAATACCAGCATATTCTCACCCAACTTCCGTCCAAATCGTCTGTTAGCCTGGTGATCAGATCACCAGTTTTGAATTTAATAAAGAAACCACTGGTTTTTTTGGTTAGTTTTTGAAAGTAATCATTTCTCATCCAGGCAGTGTAAATACTATTCATGGTTGCTCTAACCAGAGGTAAGGCTTCCCATAAAATTTCCCTAAATAGTGACAACACTAAAAACCCAAACACCAGTTTATAGGCATGATCAACTTGATAATCTTTTGACAATTCATCAATGACCAATTTTAAAAGTAGTGGATAACTGATTTTAGCTGCAATCGTTATGACCGTAAAAATAGTAATCAACCCTAGTACCAGTTTGGTGCGCTTCCAATACCTCCAAAACCATTTAAAATACTTCAACATAATTTACCTTCCATTTCAAAAGATAAATGATGATGATCTCCTTTTTGCTTATGATAGTAACCGCTATAAATTCCCTGGTTTTGTAGTAATTGTTGGTGGTTCCCTATCTCTTTTATGACCCCGTCCTTTAAAACAATGATCTTATCTGCATTTCTGATAGTGGATAACCGATGAGCAACAATAATACAGGTCCGGTTTTTTCTAAGTTTTTCCAAGCTCTTTTGTATTAACATCTCCGTATAAGGGTCAATAGCGCTGGTCGCCTCATCCAAAATCAGAATTTCCGGGGAAAAACAAAGCGCTCTGGCAAAAGACAATAATTGCCTTTCACCAAAAGACAAATTCCCACCATCCTCGGCCAAATCTGTGTAAAACTGGTTGGGCATTTTAGATATAAAATCATAGGCCATAACATCCTTGGATGCCTTGATAACTTTTTCGGGATCAATATCCTCTCTAAAAACCCTGATATTATCGAGAGTATTCCCGGGGAAAAGATAAATATCTTGCAATACCAGTCCCATAAAAGAACGAAGATTTTCTTTCTTTAAAAACTTGATATCCTTTCCATCTATTAGAATTCTTCCATTTACCGGCTCATAAAATCGGGTCAAAAGTGAAAGTAACGTGGTTTTTCCACAACCGGTAGGCCCCACCAGGGCAATAGTCTCACCCTTTTGGATTTTAAAAGATATATTTTTTAAAACACTTTCTCCTTCCTTGTAGTGAAAACTTACATTTTCAAACTCAATGGTTTCGTTAAAAGAAGAAAGTGTTTCATGCTGGGTCAATTCCCCTTCTTCGGTTGGCGTATCTAAAATATTAAAAATTTTGTCAGCAGCACCAAAAGATCTTTGGATTTCCCCGATCTGTTCAGAGATCATAACCAACGGATGAATCGAGTTAGTTATATATTGAATAAACAGCCAGACTGTACCGATAGTTATGGTTTCTTGTTTTATCCATCCCACACTTTTATATAGGATAAATGCAATAATCAAATTTGGGGTTAGCATCAAAACAAACCAGACACTGCTTCGAATGGCATGAATTTTAACTGAATACTTCCACCGTTGTTCGTTTAGATTAGTAAATTTCTCAATTCCCCAATTAATATTGCAAAGCCCTCTGAGCGTTGGAATCCCTTTTATGTATTCACTTAAAAAACCGGTAATTTCTGCATAAATATCCCTCTCTCTTCTAAACATCGGTCTCATTTTTTTAAAAATAAGCAATGACCCCAAGGTAAAAACTGGAATAATAGCGGTACAAAGCCAGGCAAATTTGGCATTGATAGTGAACATGACCACAAAGGAAATAAGAATATTTAAAACCGCCCATAACACTTGCAGGCCAATAGAGGAAAAGAGCATATAAAGCTGTTCACAGTCTGATTCAATCCTGCTTATCAATTTTCCAGTATTGTATTTATCAAAAAAGGGAATACCCAGCTTGAAAATATGGCCCAGCATTTTCTTTTTGATTTTTGAAACAATCTCAATTCCCATAAAACCGACAATCAGTTGTTGGGAAAATTCCACAGCGACACTTAAAAACAAAATACATAAATAAACGAACGCAATTTTAAAGATTAACTCATTATTTTTGGAGGGAATGGCGTTATCTACCAATTCTCTAAACAAAAGCGGTAACACTGCTCCAAGACCGGTAGATACCAAAACACCGGTAACCGACAAGCTGATAGAGACTCCATGTCCTTTGAAAAAAGGGGCAATCTTTTTAAAAGTAGAAAATTTAATTCTCTGCTTCGAATCCGTATCATCGATCGAAATTTCCATAATTCCCTAGTTTTGAACACTTTTGTAAGAGAAAATACTAATTGAATTTACCGGAAATGTTAATCCCATTGTAAACATGACCATTCTGAGATATTAGGCTGCCATTAAGGGCACTTCAACTTTAGCTAAGTATTTAAAATAAAGCACATTTTGAGCATTTAAAATGATTACTTTCCCTTTTTTTACACCCTTTTTGTAAAAACTTTCTTCAATAAGTTTTTGATAAGCCTTAATAATCAGGTCGATTTCTTTTTTGGTAAGAACATTTTCATCACCATACATCATCAAATCATAACTGGTATTCGGAAAATAAATGTCATTCAGTGGCCCATAAGTCGGCTCAGCCGGATTAACCCTTACGGCCAGAGTTATTTTGCTAAACTTTTTAGGTTGAATTTTATCCACAGCAAAACCCATTACTTTCTTTCGAAGCTCTTTTTCAAAATTTTCACCATCGGCTATTAATGCAGCAACTTTATTACCTGGAATGCTGGTACCACTAAGATAACGGGGTGGTAAAAATGTCAGACGAAATTTACCCGGTTTATCCCTGGCAAGCGCAGCTACAAATTTTTCCTGTTTTTCGTGGTCGATAGTTTCCCTTGGATAAAAAATTCCCTCATCCCCGGACGAAATAACATCTTCGCCCTCTGATTTCCCCTTACCTAATATTTCTTTTTGGTTTGTAGCAAAGGCATTATTAAGGTCATCGACCATCTTGGAAGCGCTAAGACCTCTCTCCTTAATCAACTCCAGCATCTCTTCCGACAATTCCTCTGGTGTTTTGGCATGAGCATCAAGTACCAACCGAATAAAATCATTTTGTAAATCCACCAGCACGTTGGCCCCGATTTGTCGAAAATCAAAACTGAGTGCGCCAACATCCTGAATATTTTCAAAATGCCAATCATCGATTTGTTTTTCCACAAAAACCGGAGGAGCAAAAAAATCAATCTTTTCAAAATAACGTATTAATATATTGTATTCTTCCTGTGATAAATGATGTTGGAATAAGTTATAGATTCCCGAGCTAATCTCATCAAAATGCCCTTGTGCCTTTCTGAATATATCCATAGCTTCAACTGAGAAAAAATACCGATCGGTTGAGTTGTATGGTTTGATAATGCCCTTTTCCACCAAATTCAGATGACTTCCAACCTCTTTTTGTAATCTATCAATACTGGAAACTTCCTTGAAAATAAATTCCACTGTCTTTTCCTGGCCCTCTCCTGCCGTTGCATATCTGACAATCGACGGAAGATTTAACTTAGATCTTCTATATATCTTACGGGCCCTGCGAGCTGACAAGTATGCTTTCCAGGGACTCTCTCCCATACCTGACAAAAACCAAAAAGCCGGATCTTCCAAATCCTCACCAAAACCTTTTGCCAGTTTATGAAAATCCAGGGTAATCATTTTTGCCTTGAAATCCCTGATGGTTTCTTGATAAGCAAAATTAATGATCTGGTTCATGGCCGCATCATCGGTGGTGTCCACTACCAGACGCAGAGATTTCCAATCCAAATAGGTATCAATTATTTTTAAATGATGCCCCATCCCCATTTGATTCTCAATTAAAGCTTTTTGAATATTATGCCAAAGCAAAGTTCTGAAATATTTATTAATGGAAAAAGAAATATTCTTATCCAGAAAAAACTTATCATTCATGGTCTTCATAATTGAATTTTCAAATTCCAAGTAATATTCGTTTTTACTTACACCTGGGGTATCACCATAAATATAACGAGTGACATAAAAAGCATTGTTGTTATCCCCGAAGGTTTCCTTGAATTCTAAATCTACATCATCCAAAAATTTTAAGACCTGTGATCTGGCAAGAATCTCTCTTCTTTCCCCTAGGGAGAGTTTCTCATTAATGACCAACTTGACCAGTTCCAAACAAGTATAAGTAGGATTATCAGATGCCAAAAGGCGATTGTTAGACTGCTCCACCTCTTCAAAGGTGCTAATTGAGAGGAAGAAAATACTGGCGAGATATAAGAGGATTTTAAAAATTTTCATGGGCCTTTTTTCAAAATTACTAAAATTTGAAAATCTTTTTTATTTTTTCTTCCAAAGTAGGTGGAGTGAAAGGTTTAGCGATGTAATTGGTGACCCCGGCCGATATTGCCACCACTACCTGCTCTTTCTCACTTTCCGCTGTGATCATTAAAAAAGGGGTTTTGACATAATCAGTACTGGCCCGTACCAGCTTTAACAGTTCCAATCCTGTCATATTGGGCATGTTCCAATCAGATACAATAAATTGGTAGGGATCTTTTCTCTCTGAAGCTTCCTGCAGCATTTGCCATGCCTCTTTACCATCTTTAGCCGTTTTTATATTTTTAAATCCGATATTTTGAAGCATTCTACTTATTATTTTTACCATTGTAGGCATATCATCAATAACGATTACCTTGATATCAAAATTCATGCGCCTTGCTCCTGTTTTTTTTAGAAACCACCATCATAAAATGATAACAAGAATTTAAAAATTAGGACATGAAAAATACATAGTTATTTTCTGATTTTGCTGCCAGATTTAAATAGCAATACCGGATACTACTGGTCGACTATTACAGTTCCAAGATGGTGATCACTAAATCTACTCTTCGGTTTTGTGAACGACCAAGAGCGGTTTTATTACTAGCGATGGGCCTGGTATCCCCGAATCCTGCCGAGGATGACAGATCATTTGCCAGATAAGTTTTGCTAATCAAAAAATCTCTCACAACATTTGCCCGCGTGGTGGAAAGCTCCTGATTGACCGTTTCATTTCCCAGCGCATCCGTATGTCCCTCCACAATCACCACACTTTTTCCCAGTTTTTTAATAACCTCTCCCACTTTTGCTAGAAAGATTTGATGGTCTTCATTTAAATCAGCTTGTCCGGAAACAAATTTAAGCCCGGTTAAACGAATGATTAATCGCTCTTCCTGCTGATAAATCTCTGCTTCCGAAAGAGTCAGTTCTTTTTGCACATCAGTTATTATATTTCTTATTTTTTCTTTTTTACTAAGTTCACCCACTACTTCCTTCAAGCTGGTAAGCTGCTCGTTCATTTGGGTTTTTTCCACGTTGATGTTTCGACCGGCCTTGAAAAGTGAATGAATATACTCATTAATTTCTTCCTGTTGTTCAAAAAAGCTTTTATTGCGAATATCAGCTATTTCTAGAGTCTTGGAAATATTTTCAAAAAGTTTTTCATACCTTAAGACCGTCTCCTCTTTACTTTCAGTATTCATTTTTTTGATGTCCAGAATAATGCTAAGGGCCCTTTGGGCCATAAATTGCGCTTCTTTGGATCTTGGTTCAATCACCTTGTCATTATAGCGATCTTTTTCAATCAAGGCATGCACCTCATTGTAATAAGTTTTAGCCTCCTTCATTGTTTTAGGTGCCAGTTCCATCCCCCCCAGTTTTAGGCATTCATCCAGGGATTTTTTGGATTCTTTTAAATATTTATCTTTAATCAAAGTCAATTCGATGGATCGGTACTTGAGAGTTAGCTTTTCAGACTTGGACTTGTTTAGTTTCCCCTTGGCTTCCAGATCTGTGGTGATATCAAGTAAATCCTCTTCAGCGTCTTTAAACTGCAAAGTTTCCAAATTTGCACCAACCTTAATGGCATCAATTCTTGCCACCAATAAATCAGGAATGGATTGTTTTACGGCCTCGACTTTTTTTAGGGCTTCTTGATATAAACCCACCACCCCATTCACATCATTCTTATTATCCTTTATATAATCTTGATGTTTTTCCTGTGCCAGCTTATAGGCAGCGGGTGCCAGGATTTCAGCTTCCTCGGTTTTAACTTTCTCTAAAATCAAATTCAAATCACTCCCTGGTTCCACATTCACGGTCTTTAAATCCACCGCATTTTTATTAGCAGTTGAGCAGGCAACAAAGGTACACAATAAAATAATCAAAATGCATATTCTTTTCATGTTTTAAAATCTCCATCATTAAAGTTTAATCTAACTTTAAAATTATAATCTGATATTCAGTGATTTGGTATAGGTTTAAAAACGAAAAGGCCCATTTTCATGGGCCTTTTTTATGCATGGATGGAATTATGGTTTATTTGACTAGTACAAAAGACTCATAATTTGGTTGTATTCATCGTCAAAATCAGTCAAATGAATTTCCCAAATGTTCTCACCATCAGTGGTCTTACAATCTGCTTGATAAGCGTACATGGTCTTAAACTGTTCAATCCTAAGTTGAGTATCAGCATAATCGTTGGCTGAACAATTCGGTTCGCTTATTAGACAATTATTGACCTTTAACTGAGTAACCTTTTGTTCTGTAGTATTGTAAGAATAAACGTAATTAACAGGACAATATTCTAACGAACTACTTGTAACTAATTTTTTTTCATTTGCGCTAGTTGCACTCGTTTTTTTAGCACTAGTTTTCCCACAGGCCGCTATCAAAAAAATAATCGTAATAATTGTAATAAATTTCATTATAACCCTCCTTTAAAGGTATCATTATTAAATTACAAACAAAGAAACACCCAATAGTCTGCAATTCATTGACCAATTATAGGAATCTATTTTTAAAGGGTTAGGCAGGAGGTGTTGTCTAATTTTTAGACAGTTGAAAATTTATTCGTCCAAAACCTTGACGATTGCCTCTTGAATATATCTATCCATATTAGCTTGCAGGGTTTTGGATAAACCAAATTCGCTTTTGATGATTTCTGGTTGGATACCCATTATCTGAATAGGAGGAAGATGATATCCAGTCTCCATGGCCAGTTTTAAAACCTTGATGATATCCCCTTCATGACTGGTAATATTAGTGAGTTCTTTGGTGGAAACCACTAAATCAGGGGTAAACCAAATAAATTCACCAGGAGTGATTTCAAACTCTCCGGAATCTACAATAATAATTTTTTCGGTATCTTCATCTAGATAACTAAAAATATTCAGGAGATTCCCGGATAAATCGATAGCGCTAAATCCCTGATCAAGATTTTTCGCCGTAATTTCCTCAACTATTTTAATTCCAATACTATCATCAAACATGGAGTAGTTCCCCACTCCCATTATATATTTCACATCCTCTCCAAATAGAAACAGGTGCGTGATACTCATTCATAAGTAGTCACGCACCTGTGATCAAAACAGATTACTTAACAAATTTTACTTTTAAATAGTGAGTTGAACAGGAAATACAGGGGTCATAAGCTCTAACCAACATGGAAAGGGCCAATTCCATTTCTTGTTCGTTTTTATCTTGTTGGATCAAGATAGGTACCAGTGCTTCAAAATCTTTTTGAATGTTTGCATGGTTTTGTCCGGTTGGAATAATGCAGTTTCCAGCGGTGCAAAAGCCTTCCTTATCAAAAGAATATTCATGGAATAATATACCTCTTGGTACTTCCACTGCCGCAGCACCTTGTCCAAATTTCTTTGGAGGTACCAATGGCTCATCCTTGATACCATCTGTCAGAAGTTCTTCAATCAGATCCAGGGTTTCATAAACACTATGAGCACACTCGATCAACTGGGCAGCTGAATTCAGGAACGGATTACCACATACTGGCTTCATTCCCAGTGCTTGAGCAATTTTCTTGGCCTGGGGATATAGCTGATCGTAGTTGTTATTAAATCGGGCCAATGCACCAGCAGCATAGCTATCAAGTTTGTTTTTACAATACTTGGCAGTTGATCTTGGATTTACATATTCATTGGTGATTTTTCGATAATCATGGGCATCATACATCTGCTTAGTACCATCCGGCATAATAGTTTGCACGGTTGGCCCCAAATACATACCGTATTCCATCTTGTTAGAAACTGCCATATATTCGGTTGGTCGGTTGAAATCAGGAATTTTTCCTGCCAGCGACAGTACTGTTTCTACCAATGCATTAATACCGTCCGCATTGGCCAGAATTTTTTCTTTAAGGTCAACAAGCTCGTTTTTAGTGGGAATTTTTGTAAAACCACCTGGCACACAAGTCGTTGGGTGAGTAGTTCTACCTGCAAGTAGTGAACCCCACTCGTGTCCTAGTCTTTTTAACCTAAGCACTAGTTTAACAACTTCGGCATGGGTGGCCACTAATGGGAAAACTGAAGGTGCACCGAGTAGGTCAGGTGCCACCAACACACCAATATGAAGCACATGGGAATCAAAATTTTCAGCATGTTTCAAAATCCTGCGAAGTTTATTGGTTTGCGGGGTAACCTGGATACCCAGCGCATCTTCAGTGGCCTTGACTGCCGCCAAAGTATGTCCAACCGAACAAATCCCGCAAATACGACTGGTAATTCTTTGAACTTCTGAATAATGACGTTCCCTTACCATTGCCTCGAAAAATCTAGGTGCTTCCGGTACTTGCCATTCGCACTTTTCAATATTGCCATTTCTTATATTAACAACAATATTTCCATGACCCTCAACTCGGGTCAAATGGTGAACATTAACATTGATATCTTTTTTCATGGTTATACTCCCAAT
>Ga0208375_1004728_pt1 | contig 10515 bp, 8 predicted proteins | sample RifOxyD1_FD_184038 | JGI IMG/M metagenome (GOLD analysis project Ga0208375, IMG submission 184038) | Soil microbial communities from Rifle, Colorado - Rifle Oxygen_injection D1 (SPAdes) | ecosystem: Environmental > Terrestrial > Deep subsurface > Rock core/Sediment | place: Rifle, Colorado...
CGATTTAAAAGAAGAAGATCTGATTGAAGTCGACATGCAGGGGAAAAAAACATCCGGAACGGGAAATCCTTTTTCAGAAATCGCCGTTCATCTTCGGATTTTACGAAACAGGCCGGAAGTAAACGCGATTGTCCATGCACATCCGATCGCTGCTACAGCAGTAGGCTGCGCCAATCAAGAAATGGTTACATGGGCAGTACCAGAAGCGGTTGTTAGTATAGGTCCAGGCATTCCCCTTATCGGACTCACTCTTCCCAACTCTGAAATTTTTTTCGCTGAACTTGATGCCATTACTCCCTACTATGATGTGGTGATGATCGGCGGGAATGGCGTTTTCACATGGGGCAAAACTCTCGAACAAGCCTTTCTGAGATTGGAGCTTGCAGAACATCTGGCACAAATTTTACTAACCTGCTCACCTCTTGCTGCTCCAAAGCTACTCGAGCCAGCTGAGGTAGCAAAGTTATTGAAGAAACGGGCTGATGCCGGTCTTGCTCTCCCTATCGACCCGGCTCGCCCCCACTGGTTTCCGAATACTCATTAATGACAATACACACTCCGATATTAGTAGAACCAATCGTCGATGCGCTCGTAGAACCATTCCGCTTGTTGCCCGAAAATTCCCCCACCCATTGGCTACTCGATTGTACTTTTGGTGGGGGCGGTCACACCGCGGCTTTTCTGGAAGCCTTCGATAAGAACAATCTCAACAAGCACAGAATTCTGGCATTGGACCAAGACCCTTTAGCGATCAAAAAAGGAAAAGATCGATTTAAAACAGAAATAGCAGCCGGCCGCTTACAAATCACCGAAGCGCATTTTGGAGAATTCGATCAATTAGTGAAAGGTAAACCAGTTTTAGGCATTCTTGCCGATTTGGGATTTTCGAGCGACCAGATGGGAGATCCGACAAGAGGTCTAAGTTTTAAGGAAGAAGGTCCTTTAGATATGCGGATGGACCCAAACCGTGGAGAAACTGCTTACGAATATTTACAGCATGTAAGCGAGGAAGAACTCAGGGACGCTTTGCTAAAGCTTGGTGAAGAGCGATTTTCACGCCGCATAGCAGCAGCAATTATCAGAGCAAGAAACCATGGGGAGCTTCGAAATTCCACGAAAGGACTGTCCGATATTGTCGTAAGGTCTATCCCGGGATTTGCGAGACATGGAAGAATCCATGCGGCAACAAGAACCTTCCAAGCTTTACGAATTGTCGTAAATAATGAACTTGGAGAACTCGATAACCTGTTGAAACATGCTATACTTTTTTTAGAGCGGGGGGGGAGAATTGCGATTCTAAGTTTTCATTCGCTTGAGGATCGAATAGTAAAATGGGCAATTAAGAATGAGGCTTCAAAATTCCGCGCAATGACGAAGAAGCCCATAACTGCAAGCGAAAAAGAAGAAAAAGAAAACCCGAGATCACGGAGTGCAAAACTTAGAATTGCAGAACGAATTTAATGATTACGCGCTGGATTCCCTTATGGGTTATACCTGTTCTAATAGCCGTAGCAATCGGTACTGTTTGGCTAAGACTTGCAATTGTAAGAACAAGCTATTCAATTAATCAAACGGACAAAAGCCTGAGAAATTTCCAACACGAGCGCGAAAAAATTGAACTTAAACTTGCCGGCCTGAGATCCCCCAGACGACTAGAAAACTTGGCAACAAAAAAATTCGGATTAACAAAGCCGCGCGCGGATCAGGTGGTGTATCTGAAATGACGTCGCCCAAAAGCACCAAAGATCCTACAAAAAATCGGCTCACGTCATTACTTACGATATGCCTACTGTTCGTTGCCGCCATACTTACAAAAGCTGCGTATATTCAGTTGATAGGGAATGACCGATTAGAAAAATTAGCGCGGAGACAGTTTCAATCAAAAATGCTTATCCGCCCCCGGAGAGGCGTAATCACTGATCGGAATGGCGAGCCATTGGCGATTAATGTCGAAACAAGAAGTTTGGCCGTGAGCCCAAACAAAATTCAAAACAAGAGAACAATGGCGAGACTGATTTCTAAAGCGACAGAGCTTCCTTATCAAAGGATCCTTGAGAAACTAATAGAAAAAAGGGAATTTGCTTGGATAAAGAGACACGTAAGCGACTCTGAATTTGAACGTTACAAGAAGTGGCAGATAACGACAAAAAATGGCGAAGCTGCTGATGGAATATTGATCGTTAAAGAGAGTAAACGAATCTATCCACATCACGAACTTGCCGCCCATATTCTCGGAAGCGTAAATGTCGATTCTGAAGGCGTTGAAGGAATCGAACTATTAAACAATGAAAAGCTACAGGGAAAAATCGTCTCCATTCAGGCCGAAAAAGACGCTTTTGGCCGACCAACGTTTATTGATGCCACTGCCGCTAATCACGTCCGAGACGGAGAACAAGTGACGTTGACAATTGATGCCTCTCTTCAGTTCTCAGTTGAGCAGGAACTGCGCAACGCCGTCCTAAGAACGAATGCGCGAGCGGGTTCTGTTATTGTAATGAATGCCGTAACGGGAGAAATACTTGCTCTCGCAAACACCCCTTCGTTTGATCCCAATTTACGTCATGCTTCCGCGTCAAGAAGGCGAAACAGAGTCATTACGGACGGCTACGAACCCGGCTCAACCCAAAAAACTCTGTTATTAGCAGCAGGCCTTCAGCATGGATTTAAATTAAGCGACAAAGTGTGGGGAGAAAAAGGTTCGTTCATCATTCAGGGAAAAAGAATTTCTGAAGCAGAGTCTCATGAGAAATTTGAATGGTTAACTTTAAAAAAAGTGCTGCAAGTTTCAAGCAACATAGGTGCAGCTAAACTGGCAATTAAACTTGGAACGGACCGATACTATTCGGTTCTAAAAACATTTGGTTTTGGAGCGAAAACGAGCATCGATTTTCCTGGCGAGATAAGCGGCTATCTACCGCCCAAAAAGAAGTGGAAACCTCTCTCTCTGGCAAACATCGGATTCGGGCAAGGCATTTTGGTTACCCCATTACAAATGGCGAGAGCTTATGCCGCAATAGCGAACGGCGGATGGCTTGTGCGACCAAAACTCGTAATGGATTCAGAATCAAAAACCAACGAACAGCCAAAAAGAATCCTTACACCAAAAACGAGACAGCTTCTTGTCGAGGCGCTGTTATCAGTGACAGAGGAAGGCGGTACAGGATTAAAGGCCAAAGTTGAAGGTTACAAAATAGCCGGTAAAACCGCCACCGCCCAGGTAATCGACCCAAAAAGCAAGAAATACTCCAGGTCACGATATATTGCTTCTTTTATAGGCTTTCCTGTAGGAGTTGAACCGAACATAGTAATATTCACCGCCTTGGACCAACCGAAAGGCGTTTATTACGCCTCCGAAACTGCAGCACCTCTTTTCAAAGCGGTGCTCACTGCTGCAGCTAATCGATTCAGTATGCCGGCAACAATGGCTGTTGATCGAAAACTGGCGGAAAAAGACGATTCTTCAGTTATTAGTGATAAGCTCAAATGGTCTCTAGCAAAAGTCACGACAAGCGAACAAAATCGAGCGTTGAATTGGGTTGGTAAAGACAAAAACGGCTCGATAACCTGGCAGATGCCTCCTTTGGTCGGCCTCTCGGTGCGCGAAGCGATAAAAAAAATGCAAGGACATATGTTTGATATCGAAATCAGCGGTATCGGGTTTGTTAAAACTCAGGAACCGGAAAGCGGAAAACCTATTGCTGAAGGTGATATAGTTCGGTTAACACTATCTGAAGAATGAAAAATCTCGCGTCCTTATTAACGGATCTTCCAGAAAAACTTCCAATCACTGCTGATGCCCCTGTTTTAAATGCACAAGTCACTTCAGTTACCTCTGATTCAAGAGAGGTAATACAAGGATCTGTGTTTGTGGCGATAACAGGAGAAACCAAAGACGGTAACCTTTTTATTGATGTTGCCGAAAAAAATGGGGCGCTCATTATTATTGGTGAGGAAACGCCCCAGCATAAATTATCTGTCCCCTTCATAAAAATAAACAATGCACGACAAGCATTAGCGGCTTTGGCGTCAAGCTTTTATGGCAATCCGACCAAAGGTCTGACGACGGTCGGTATCACAGGCACCAGCGGCAAAACGACCACTTCATATCTTATCGAATCAATTTTAACCGCTGCCGGTTATCAAGTCGGCGTTATTGGGACGATCAATTTTCGATTCGGCCGAAAAGTGCTGCAATCAACTCATACGACTCCGGGACCGGTCGAGTTACAAAAACTATTTTCACAGATGAAGAATGAAGGCTGCGACGCCATAGTTATGGAAGTTTCCTCTCACGCGCTCAGACACCATCGAGCTGACTTTGTAAATTTTGATGCTGTCGCTTTCACAAACCTCTCTCCTGAACATATGGATTTTCACCAGGACATGAACGACTATTTTGAAGCGAAGTGGCGACTATTCAAAGATTGTCTGGAAATGTCGATTAGAGCAGGTAAACGACCATTTGCAGCCATTAACGGGGACGATGAGTATGGCCGAAAGATACTAGAAAGACTTAGAGCAAATGTGGCTCCAGAGATTTGGCACGCATCGTTTGGCCTCGCCAATGAAATGGATATCAACGGGACCCAGCTAAATATTGGTGTTCAAGGGATCAGTGGTGAAGCCGGGGGCGTGAAGCTAAAGTCACCTCTGTCCGGAAAATTCAATGCCATGAACATACTAACAGCAGTGGCGGTTGCCCAGGGGCTTGGAATCGATTCAGGAACCATTTCGAAGGGATTATCAGCGCTTAAGTCGGTTCCAGGAAGACTTGAAAAAGTTCCCAACACAAAAGGCATTACAATTCTTGTTGATTATGCACACAAACCTGATGCCCTCGAAAAAGTGCTAAAAACACTTGCGGAAGTAAAAGGTAACAATCGGCTTATAACGGTTTTTGGTTGTGGGGGTGACAGGGATCGACAGAAAAGACCTAGAATGGGAAAACTCGCGGCAGAGCATTCAGATCGGGTTTTCGTAACCTCTGATAATCCGCGAACAGAAGATCCAAATGCCATAATTAGTGAGATCCTGGAAGGAATGACTGGGTTTTCCAATTATGAAGCCGAACTGGACCGAAAAAAAGCCATCTACGCCGCAATAAAGATGGCCAAAGCCGGGGATATCGTCCTAATTGCAGGAAAGGGTCATGAAGATTACCAAATAGTCGCTGATCCGAGCAGCCCTGACCGGACCCAGAAGATCCATTTTGATGATCGAGAAGTAGCTGCCGAAGCATTAGTTGCTGTTTAGTAAAATACTTCCTTGACACGAGATTTTTAAAATTTGTAGCATGCTAACATGCTCTTTCATCTCTTATATCCGCTTCACGTTAACCATTCGGTTTTTAACGTTTTTAAGTACATCAGTTTTAGAACATTTGGCGCCAGCATTACTAGCGTACTTCTTTGTATGTTAGTTGGCCCTACTTTTATCAAATGGTTGCAACGCAAGCAGATGGGGCAATTCGTACGTGAGGATGGACCGCAATCTCACTTGTCGAAAAAAGGAACGCCTACAATGGGCGGTGCCCTCATACTCATCGCGATCGTCATACCAACATTATTGTGGTCTGATCTAACAAATAAAAATGTTTGGATAGCTTTGCTGACCACCGTGTTCTTCGCTGTAATTGGATATGTAGACGATTATCGAAAAGTAATACAAAAAAACGCAAAGGGTCTACCCGGAAAACACAAACTCTTCTGGCAGACTATCGTTGCACTCGTTGCCGCTTACGTAATCTATACCCTCAGGGATACCCCTCCTGTCCTAAAGTTCCCTTTCTTCAAGGATTGGTCCTTGTATTTGGGGCTTCTCTTTATTCCGTTCGCTACATTCGTAATTGTAGGAACATCGAATGCAGTAAACTTAACAGATGGACTGGATGGCCTAGCCGTTGGTCCCACCATTACTACTGCTGTCACTTTTCTCATACTGGCATATTGCGCGGGGCACGTAAAAATTGCTGAATATCTACAGATTCCATACATCTCCGGTGCTGGAGAACTATCAATATTTTTGGCTGCCGTGGCTTCTGCTTGTCTAGGCTTTCTTTGGTTCAACACCTATCCCGCCCAAGTCTTCATGGGCGATGTCGGGTCTCTGGCTCTCGGTGCCGCGCTTGCAATTGCTGCGGTGATTACAAAAAACGAAATTCTTCTTGCGATTTGTGGCGGAATTTTTGTTGTAGAAGCCCTTTCTGTTATGGCACAAGTGGCGTCATTTAAAACTACTGGAAAAAGAGTGTTTAAAATGGCTCCTATTCATCATCATTTTGAATTAAAAGGTTGGGCTGAACCTAAAGTGATTGTGAGATTTTGGATAATTTCTATTCTCCTGGCGCTTTTTACTCTCTCAACATTAAAGCTGAGGTAAAGGGCTAGGGAAGGAGTTTGAGATAATGAGTAAGTACAAAGGCAAACGCGTTCTGGTTGTAGGCTTCGGAAGGTCCGGTGTTGCTGTCGCTCGATACATGTGCAAACAAGGTGCAAAGGTGACGGTCACCGATATGAAGCAAAAAAGCGAATTATCGGAGTCCGTAAATACTTGCGGAGACTGTAAAATCGAATACGAATTCGGGCGTCACAGCAGTAAAACCTTCACGACCGCTGAATTAATCGTGGTAAGCCCCGGTGTTCCGCTCAACATAAAACCTCTTGAAGAAGCAAAAGAAGCAAAGGTACCGATAACCAATGAAATAGAGTTAGCCGCCAGTGCACTAAAAGAGCCGCTTATCGCAGTTACCGGTACAAACGGAAAAACAACCACCACCACACTAATCGGGGAGATGTTCAAAGCTGACGGAAAAAACGCCTATGTTGGCGGGAATATCGGAAAACCTTTGCTCGACTATTTTACCGATAACCATAAATGTGACGTCGTAATAGCCGAACTTTCAAGTTTTCAGCTCGAACTTACTCAACGCTTGATTCCTGCAGTTGCTGTCTTCACCAATTTAGAAGAAGACCACCTCGATCGCTATCCTGATATGGAGTCCTATGTAATTGCAAAAAAACGGCTCCTTACGGCGTGTGATAAGAATAGCTACGTCGTTTTGAATCATGACAGTCGTGTAATCGCTAATTTTTCAAATGACAATCCCGGAAAACTTATTTGGTTTACAAAAAAAAATCCCATTACGGTAGGGGGAGATTTTTCCGAACAATTTCTCGGTGTTTATTATAGTGCCAATCCAAATCGGCAAATCATCTCAAAGATGACCGGCAAGGATGAAGTTTATGATCTTTCGCAGTTCCGTCTATTTGGCGAACATAACCGCGAAAATTTAATGGCCGCAATTTGCGCTGCCAGAGCCGTTGGCGTAAGCCCGAAAGCGATTCAAACAGTAATTAATACTTTTAAGGGCGTTCCCCATCGTCTTGAATTCGTAAGAAAAAAAGACGGGGTGTTCTTTTTCAACGACTCAAAGGGCACAAACGTCATGAGCGTACAAAGAAGCTTAGCGTCTTTTAATAACCCAATCATTCTTATTGCGGGAGGAAAAGACAAAGGGATGGATTTCGCCCCCCTGGCTGATCTAGTGAAAGAAAAATGTAAAATTCTCATTCTGCTCGGCGAAGCAAAAGAAAAGATAAATCGGGCCATAGGTGATTTTGCCGAAACTTATCTGGTGGGGACGTTCGAAGAAGCGATTTTGCTTGCCTATCAAAAATCGAGAAGTGGCGATATAATATTACTGTCCCCCGGCTGTGCGAGTTACGACATGTTCCGAAACTACGAAGAACGCGGTGATTACTTTAAAAAACTTGTTGCCCAGCTCTAAATCTATTTCCAGTCGGAGTTCCATTTGGACTTCCAGCCGGCTGCCCGGTCTGGACCTAATGTTACTTCTCACTGTCATTGCAATTGTCGCTTTTGGGCTTTTGATGGTCTACAGTGCTTCCTTTATTTATGCACAAGAAAGAACTGGAGACGGATTCACTTATATAAAAAAACAGGTTCTGTTTGCCGGGATCGGGTTCGGTTTTCTATTTCTCACATCTCGAATTAATTACAGGAAGTGGGCCGACTGGGGATACGTCGTCCTCGGTATCGCAACATTCCTTCTTGTTTTGGTAATGATTCCCGGTTTGGGAATCAAAGCAGGTGGTGCACAGCGCTGGATAAAGCTCGGTTTTTTGAGTTTTCAACCTGGTGAATTAGCAAAATTCGCCATTATTTTCTTTGTTGCCAGGCAACTGGAGCGAAAATCTGACCGACTCAACAGTATAGTTGCCGGAATGCTTTCGCATTTTCTAGTGCCACTCCCCGCCTTGTTACTCTTACTGGCACAGCCTGATTTCGGTACCACCGTAATGATTGCTCTCTCGATATTCGCCCTGCTCCATCTAGCCGGAGTGCCACGCAAATATCTTCTTACGTCGCTCTTGCTAATCGCTATTGCCGCGTCTTGGTTGGCTCTCGGCAGTTCTTATCGCCGGGCGCGTTTACTCACTTTTCTGGATCCTTGGCAAGACCCTGCAGGAAAGGGGTTTCAAATCATTCAGTCCTTTATAGGACTTTATAATGGCAACTTCTGGGGCGTAGGTCTTGGTAACGGAAAAGAAAAACTATTTTATCTACCCGAGGCCCATAATGACTTCATAATGGCGGTGATAGGAGAAGAGTTGGGTTTTCTCGGCGTATTGGGAGTCGTCGCAGCTTATGTATTTTTCATCCACCGGGGATTCAAAATCGGCTGGAATTGCTACAAACAACACCGTGACAAATTCGGAATGCTTTTAGCTTGCGGGATCACTCTCGCGTTAGGTTTTCAAGCTTTGCTTAATATTGCTGTTGTTCTTGGCCTTGTGCCGACAAAAGGTCTTAATCTTCCTTTTATAAGTTATGGTGGATCATCTCTCCTTGTTGATCTTTTTGCGGTAGGTGTTCTTCTGAGCGTTGGGCGAGGTCCTGTAAATTATCAACAGAAAAAACTGGAGAAGCATCAGGTTTAGTATGAATAAGCACAACAGAATCTCAAACCGATTGATAGTTGCAGGAGGTGGAACAGGCGGACACGTTCTTGCCGGCGTCGCCATAGCGGATTGCTGGAAAAAAGCGGTTTCAGCCGATGCTATCTTCATCGGAGCGGTAGGTGGAATAGAAGAAAAACTCGTTCCCAGATCAGGCTATCAGCTTCATTTGCTGTCTCTTGGATCATTAAAAGGCGTTGGGCTCGGAAAACAGTTTAAAACTCTTTTGAAAATTCCGTTTGCATTGTTGATTTCATTTTCTCTGCTGATTAGGTATCGACCGACAGCGGTAATAGGAGTAGGCGGCTACGCTTCGGGTCCTTTTGTCTTGGCAGCTCGTCTAATTGGTTGGCTCTGGCAAACAAGAGTCGCAATACTGGAACAAAACGCGGTCCCTGGTTTTACCAATCGGTTGCTCGCTCGCTTTGTAGACAAAATATTTTCTGCCTTTCCTGGGCTGGAAAAATCACTTCCTGGCAATAAAGTGATACTAACGGGCAATCCTGTCAGAGCCGAAATGAAACGGCTCGGCCCTTCAAGCCGTAAACCTTTTACTGTTTTTATTTTCGGAGGCAGCCAGGGTGCCGTTGGGATCAATACTTTAGTTTTAGAAGCCCTACCCTTATTAAAGGATTATCATCATCTTCTGAAATTCATTCATCAAACCGGCGAGAAAGATTATCAAAGAGTATTCGAGGGATATGAAGAGAACAAAATTGAAGCGCGAGTTGAAAAATTCATTTATGAAATGGCACAAGCGTATGAAGAAGCGTCAATAGTGATTTGTCGAGCTGGTTCATCCACTCTCGCCGAAATTGCTGCAGTAGGACGTGCTTCAGTTCTCATCCCTTTTCCTCAAGCCGCTGATAACCATCAAGAGAAGAATGCGCAAATTTTTCAGGATAAAAAGGCTGCGCGCATGTTGAGACAGTCGGAGGCCACAGGTAAAACTGTTGCAGACTTACTTGTCGAACTATTAAAAGATCCGGAAAAAATTGAAGAAATGGAAAGAAACGTCAGTTTCTTTCATAAGCCGAATGCAGCGCGCGACATTGTTGAAGCATTATTGTATAGTCACATTTAGAAACTATGGACATGCATAATAAGCAACAAACTCATCTGCATTTCGTCGGAATCGGCGGAATCGGGATGAGTGGTATCGCAGAGGTATTTTTAAATCAAGGCTATCAGATTAGCGGATCTGATTTGGCGGAATCGGAAATAACAAAACATCTTAAGGAACTCGGGGCTAGGGTCTATATCGGACATGCGCCAGAAAATGTTAATAAGGCAAATGTGGTCGTAATATCTTCAGCTGTAAGATCAACGAACCCAGAAGTCATTGAAGCAAAAAAACAGAGAATACCGGTTATTCCTCGTGCCGAGATGCTTGCTGAGCTAATGCGTGGAAAAACCGGAATCGCAATTGCGGGTACCCATGGAAAAACAACAACGACTTCAATGCTAGCTACTGTATTGGTATCTGCAGGATTAGATCCGACTATCGTAATAGGAGGAAAAGTAGATTCACTGGGAG
>Ga0208375_1004729_pt1 | contig 10514 bp, 7 predicted proteins | sample RifOxyD1_FD_184038 | JGI IMG/M metagenome (GOLD analysis project Ga0208375, IMG submission 184038) | Soil microbial communities from Rifle, Colorado - Rifle Oxygen_injection D1 (SPAdes) | ecosystem: Environmental > Terrestrial > Deep subsurface > Rock core/Sediment | place: Rifle, Colorado...
TTCATTTTCAAATTCATTTATTCCTCCTTGCCGAACCCCAATTCCGACGCTAACAACAGGGATTTTCCTTTTTTCAAAAATAACAACCATCCCATTTTTCAAAACTTTTCTTTGAAATTTCGGTTTCATAAATTAAAAAACAAAAATGAATATATAAATCTTTCAAAAAATTTAAATAAAAAATAAAATAAAAAATTATTTCTGATTATTGAAACCCGCACACTAACCCATTCGAAGGAGTAAGTGTCTGAACAGATTTTATATTTGAAGGATTACTGCCGTCACAAGTATTCACTAATGCAAGTCCGTCTCTAAAACATTCGTCCATTAATGTAACAAGGCCTTGTGAAGGAAAACTATATACAATTCCGTTTCCAGCATTTTCAAATAAAAGCTGACCATCTGCGTAATAAGGTAGATCTCCATTTTTGTATTCAGTGCAACCTGCCCCAAATTGAGAGTCCCCTAATTCTCCAATATTATATTGATAATATTTAATTGTTTTTGTATGTTCTTCAGGATAAACAATAGTACATTCGTGAAGTTCGATTCCAGTGAATGCCCCACCTAAATTAAGGCACAGGGGATATGTATCAAAATAAGAAAAAGTTGAAACTTTTACAGATATATAATTTTCTGTAGGATAACGATCGCAATGAAATATATCTTCGCTACAAACGGTTTTTATATATTGCCCATCTCTTGACCAGATATTACACTCTTCTAAACTCGCAAACGCCATTGGCATTATTGCAGTTAAAACAAACATAAAAATTAATACTTTTTTCATTTTTTTAACCTCCTTTTATACTCTATGAGCTTTTTGTAAAACAAAAAGATTATCTTTTTTACAAGGTAATTATTAAAAAGGTCAAAAGGAGGGTATCTGTTTAGGATCATATTAAATATTATAAGAAGTTCATTTAAAAGAATGATGTTTATCAAATATATTATTTGTTATTACTGAGAACCTTGAATAATTCATTTTTTGTTTGCACAATTTACATTTGCAAACTTTTGAATAAATCGCCAACAGCAATTTTAATTAAGTTTTGGAGAAGTTTGAATAATTCATTTTTTGAAGATTAAATTAAAAATAAAATATTTTTTCAAACTTCTCTACTCAATTTTATATTGGCCAAAATGGTGTTTGGTTATCAACAGATTATAGGACAATAGAAGGATTAGTCGCTAGAGAAAAATCTTCTAAACCCGTTAAATACCTTTCTCATAATGTAGATATTTCAAATCAAGTTTATGTTTTAATGAAATTATTTGGTAAATGGGTTGAATATGCTGACACCCTCAAAAATAAATAAATTTTTCACAAAATTTAGAAAGTATGTGTCAATAATTATTTAGTAGAAATTGGACTGATTCGAAATCCGATATAAATCTTTCAAAAAATTCAAATAAATTTTTAAAGTAAATTTCATTAGAAAAAAAATGGGAAAAATAACTTTATTCAAAATCAACAGAAGTCTCGTAAACAAAAAAGAATTCGACAAAAACTAAAACAAATGGAAATTCCTCCGCAACCTTATGTTGAAGCAATTCTTTCAAGAAAAAATTCTCCAGACGAAAAATCAAAACAAGGAATGTATGTTGTTGCAAATGGTTTTGATAAAAAAACCAGAAAAAAATATGAACTAATTACAACTTCTTTTGAAAATGAAACAGAACAAGAAATAAGAAATGTTGAATAAATTTGTCGTCGGGAGAAGATATTTTTTGCAATTCGTTACATTATAAATTTACGCGATATCCACCGGAGGCGAGGATTTACACTTTCAATCGCATCACGACAAAAAAGAAAGTGTGGGGTCCGAGTAGAGCATTTTTGCTAATAATCCATAAATGCAAGAGTGCGAATTATTAAGAGATACCTCTTACCTGAACAGAGAAGGAGAGGTTACTGCGAGCGACTTTGCTAAATAATCCACAAACGAGCGGGGTCGCGAGTGAAGGAGAACCATAGGGTTCTCCTCAGGGAATTATTTCCGGTCCAAAATATTTTTCAAATTCAAAATCTTTTTCTTGAATAACTCCTTGGGAAATTAAATTTTTTATTTCGAGAATTTTATTTTTCATTTCATTAACTAAATGTTTCACAGATTTACAAATTAATTTTTGTCCTGTTTCAGGCCAGAGTTTTGCGTGATTTGAATAAAGACATCTGCCTCCGCAATTTTCAAAATAATCGCAAGACAAACAAGGTTCGACGACCCTGATTTTTTTAATTTCTTTAATTTTAGATTTTAAATTTCCGCAGTAAAAATTTTTTATATTATTCATTATCGGACACGCAGTAATTTTTGAATCTGTTGTAATTGCAAAACCAGAATGTCCTGCTCCGCACATTAACTTCGCCTTTTGATTGTAAAATAAATTTTCAAAAATTCCAAGAAAAGGATAAAATTTCCAAACTTTTCCAGATTTCATTTCGTCTAACCACCAGTCAATTAATTTTGAAATATTTTTGTTATATTCGTCGACAAAAGTTTCGAACTCTTTTTCGTTAAAATCATTTTCATAAAACCCCGCGTCAATCTGCCAATGAATAGAATCAAATAAATTTTCTTTGATTAACTCAACCAAATGCATAACTTGAAAAAATAAATCTGGAAATTCTTGCGCGATTGTCATTCTTGCGACGATTTCCCCCCCATAACCTTGCTCTCTAATTTTTTTAATATTCGCAATAACTTTTTCATAATTTCCTGTTCCACGATTATAATCTGTTCGCTCTTTTGTTCCATCAATTGAAACCAAAATTTTGGAAATTTTTTTCAGATATTTAATTTCCAAACAATCCAAAAGTTTTCCGTTTGTCTGCATTCTAAATTCAGCGTCGACATTGTCAATAATTTCTTTAATTTTTTCAATATTCAAAAGTGGTTCTCCACCATAAAAAATAATTACAGGATTTTTATCTTGTTTTAAAAAATTTTTCAGTTTCAAAACATCAACCTCTGACTCGCACGGCGCACTAAAATCAAATTCAAATTTTTCAGAAAGTTTATTATCAAATTCTTTCATAGATTTTTCATAACAATATTTACATTGAGAATTACATTTTTCAGTCATCAATAAGTGCCAGTGCATAAAAATAATTAGAAAGAGGATTTAAAAATTTTTGGAGATTAAATAGAATTGTTTTCCAAAAAAACTTCCTTTATAAATTATTGGAAAAATTTTTCTTACTTTTTAATTTTCTCGTCAACAAAATAAGTTTTCTTAAAGATCTTTCAACTGATCCTTAAAAGATTTTTTTGAAGAAATTGTTCCGCCCAAAGTTTTTCTAGCAGGAACAATTGGCTGAAAATTTGGTTTTGTCATCGGAGCACTTGGTTTTGGAATTTCTTTTTGAACAGGGGTTGAAGATGGATTTTGTTTTCTTTTTTTCAAATAAAAAATAATTAAAATAGCAATTAATGCAAGAATAATCAAAACAATTATTGAAATTAAAATTGCAATTGACTTTTTAGAAAGTTTTTTCTCTGGTCCTTCTCCTTCAATACCAGTAATAATAACTTCAATTGTTCCATTGTCTAAGCCAGCGTCTGGAATAGTGTAAGTGTAATTTCTCGTCGACAAAATAGGATTTCTTTCATCTGTATCATATTTATTTACACATCCAGGATCAGCAGGGAAATCAATTAATCCATCTTTATCATTGTCTTTTTTATCATTGCAAACTTTTACAGAAGAGCCCCCACCGCCTCCTCCTCCGCCACTGCCACAACTTCCGCAATCAGCAGAACAAGTTGAACAACTCTCTCCATTATTGCAACTTCCATCTCCACAAAATTGTGTTACACAATTTCCGCAATCAGTTGAACAAGTTGAACAAGTTTCTCCAGAAGAACAGATTGTGTCTCCGCAAACAAGATTACATGCCCCGTCTAAACAACCCCCTGAACAATTGTAATCACTAATGACTTGATTATTTTCAGAATTACAACCATATTCAGATAAACTACAATTAATTCCTGAACAAGAATTAACTAAATGACTAGAATACCCTTCCAAATCAGAATAATATACTTCTTGACACGAATCTGAAAAATTTGCTATAGGGCGGGTTCCCAAACGATTGAAAGAAACATTTCCTTTTACAAAATAGTTCAATCCTCCGTCGCTGTCTAAACAAACGCAAGGATCACAATCTCCTGAACAAGTCAAACAATTTTCTCCATTATTGCAAATTTCATCCCCGCAATATTCTGAAGAAATTATTCTTGAGCAAACACTTGGACTTGTTGTTGTGCATTCCCAACCACTTTCAACTCCACAAGTTGATGAACATCCGTCGCTATTTGCAATATTTCCGTCGTCGCAAACTTCTCCTGTTTCTAAGATTAAATTTCCGCAAACAGCAGGACAAGCATTGCAATCTCCAGAACAAGTTGAACAGGTCTCATCACCATTACAAGTTCCATCTCCGCAACTTGCAGGACACTCTCCGCAATCAGTTGAACAAGTCGCACATTCCTCACCATTATTACAAGTTCCATCTCCGCAAAATTCTGTTGTGCAATCTCCGCAATCATTTGAACAAGTTGAACAAATCTCTCCGTTGTTGCAAATATAGTCCCCGCAAAATTCAATTCCATTAAATAAAACATTCGTGTAATTTAAATTTCCACCAAGATAATAATAACTAGATGTCTCAAGGCAAGTAATCCCATTTATCGACGAACTTCCTCCAATACAACTTCTAAAATTAATTTCATCTGTTGCTCCGCAATTTGAAGAAAATTCTTCTTCAGAAAATATCTCTGAATTTTTTAAACAAATTGAATTCGCACTCAAACTTTTTTTAGGAAAAAATAAATCCTTTTTTTCTGCAACTTGTCCAAGAGAATTAAAAACAAATAAATTACTTGTCAAATTCAGAAATAATTTACTTAAGTCAAGTTTTTTTGAAACATTATAATCAAACATTAATAAGACACCAGAAGTTGTTAAATTTTCAAAAAAAGAAAATGTCTTTGGTCCATCAAAACTTCCGTGCGCGATAATTCCATTTGCCTTAATTACTAAATCATTTAAATTTGTCTGAACATAACTTTGATTCCATAATAAATTATCAACAGAATCATCAATCCCGTCAAAGTCAATATCGCTTTGAGCAAAAATGCAATTTAATGTTTGATTTAAAAAAAAGCTGTCCAAAATTTTACAATCAGTTGTTAATCCAGTAATCGCACAACAAGAATTATAATTTGATGTCCAATATTTGGCGTATTTATTTGAAACATTGCATTCTGTATAAAATGGCCCCAAAATATTTTCAGCACAATAATCGCAACTTTCAGTTTCGCGAGATTCTGTGCTTGTTCTATTTGTGTAAGTTCCGCAATTATTAGAATCATATTGAACAATTATTCTAGATTGTTCCATTTTATCATTCTTAAGACAAGAAATATTTTGCCAAGCAAAAGTATTTGTTGTTAAATTTTGTGCACAAGAAACAGAAACACACGCACCATCTTGACAAATTTTTCCTTCTGAAGAACAAGAATACCCCAAACTAAAATTAGTATAACTAAGAGTGCAGTATCTTTCAATTAAAGAAGTGCTATTTAAACAAAGGTCTGGATAAAAAGCCGAGCCATCAGGATAACCGCTTCCGATATTTCCGCTAACATTTCCTTTTAAATAATAATTTAATCCGTCGCTGTCTGAACAGATTATATTTCTCGCACAAACACTTGGACTTGTTGCAGAACAAGTCCAACCACTTTCAACTTGACAAGAAATTAAACAACCATCATTATTATTTAAATTTCCGTCGTCGCAATTTTCTGTTCCTTCAATAAGAGAATTACCACAAGTCTGCAAAGGAGTTGTTGGTCCGCTAACATAAGTAAGCGTTGAATTAGAACTCCAATATTCATTCCCCATACTATCTAAACCAAGACATCCGATTTTATAATTGCCATAATTTGAAAAATAAAAATTCGTGTTCATTTGAGAAGTAGAAACAAGTTCTTTTTCAGGAAGAGCAAAAGAAGAATAATCCATATAATAAGTATAAACAACTGCACCGGGAACATTGTAATACTCAATTAAGGGGTGGTAAACTTTTAAAAAATTTCCCCGAATAATTTTTATTGACGAGCTTGCATCATAAACTTTTCCCTGCTCCCTTATTGTTGGAAAGGGGTTTTGCTCGTCGACAAATTTCCATAACAAATTTCCATTCTTGTTATATTTTCCAATAAAAGAATCTTTTACTAAATTTTTTCCTAAAACAAAATCATTAAAATGCAGATTATACATCCCTGAAAAAAGAATGCTATTTGAACTATCTAAAACAAAAGAAACAGGGGGCTGAAAAGAAAAAAAGGTATTGTTAAATTTTTCATTTTTATCCAACAGATCTCTGTTCCAAATTGTATCAAAAGAAGGGTTAAATTTATACAACGAAACATTTTGAAAAGAAGAGTAATGTGGTTGTGTTTTGAAATAATATAAATCTTTATTTGCATCAGGAGTTGCGATAAGTCCATAATTATGTACTCCCATGCTTTTGTTATGAACTTTGAAAACAATATTATTTGAACTATCAAAAATTACATGTGAAGTAAGCAATAAATCAGTTCCATTCATAGAAAATAATTGAAGAGAAATAAAATCTGTTCCAATTGGAGCAAAGGTTATAGGGTGAGGTGCTCCTGTAAATGAAAAATTTATTTTTGGCGGAGAATATAAAAATGTTTCACTTATCTTATTTAAATTAAAATCAAATTTTTGCAAAAAATAATTTCCAGAAAATTCTTTCAACTGATATAAATTATTTCCTCTTTTAAAAGCATTTAATTCCATAGAAGTTGTCATTCTTCCATATTCAGTATTAAAATCATTCACGCTTAAAACTGCTCCGGAATTTAAATTTAATTTAAACATCACAAATTTTTTCTCTCCTGAATTTAAATTTTTAGCAGTAGCTTGAATAAAAATACCATTTGGGGTAATCACTGGTTCAAATTGATAATCATGCGCATAATAATAATTTGTATTTGATTCTGCAAAAATTCCTGCAGAGTATCTATCAAGAGTAATGCTCCAGACAATAGCTAAATTAGAACTATATTTAGTTATAAAAACTTTTTCAGGGGCAGTGCTACAATCAGTAGAACATTTTGAATAACTAAAAGAATAAAAATTTCCGTCGTCGTCAAACACAGGGGGACCTGAGATGCCCATTCTATTATGCGAAGTCATCACAGGCTGAAACAAATTTTTTCCAGAAGAATCCCAAACAAAAATCTGCAAATTTTTTATAATTGAATCATCATCTACTTGACAAGAAAGAGGAACATTTGAAAGATTTGTAACAAAATTATTTACAGGTAAAGTTAGAACAACTGAGGTCGGATTAAAAAACAACTCTCTTGAAAAATAAAAGATTCCAAAAAAAATCAAGAGAATTAAAACTGCAATTAAAAAAAATTTAGCAAAAAAATTTTTATTTTTATTTAAAGAAACTTTAACTAACCTCTTTTTCAACTTCGTCATATTTAATTATAGAAAATAGGACTTATAAATTTATTTGTGACAAATTATAATTTTATTTTAATTGCTGTTATCAGATTAAATGAGGGATAATCTTTTTTGCAGATAACAATCTATTAGATTTTCGGCGGAGCCAGTTTTATTATTAATAAAAATAAATCGCGACTTCGTCGCTAAATTTAGTTTGTTTCAAAATTGCCTTTAGCAAATTTTTCCGCTGAAAAAAATATTAATGTAAAGCTAATTTTTACGTGGGGTTTTTAGTTTTTTTGAAAATAGAAGTTTACCGAAGACGAATTACGCGATTTTGTAGCAATTGATTTGGATTTTTAATTAATTTAAGTTGAAAAAATTTATTTCCTCCTCGCTAAATTTATTTGTAACTAAAGACAATATATCTCTCTCCTCCAATTTCAAAATCTTTTTCAATTTTCCAATTCATTTCTTTAACAAAATTCTCAAACCAATATCTTTTTACATTAAAAGATTTTTTAGAAATCAAACTCTTTGTCGCGAAACTCACGACGACAATTTCAGCAAGAGGAACAATTTCTTTTAATAATTTTTTAGAAAAATTTTTTTCAACCATTTCCAAAGAATCCAGAACCTTAAACAAAAAAATCACTCTCGGAGGTTTTGTTTCTTCAATTATCTTTTTAATTTTTTCAATTTCAAACAAACTTTCATGAAAAACTTTTCCGTAGATGTTTTCTCTTGCAAAATAGTTATTTGTCAAATCAACTAATTGCCCAACTGCTTCAACTCCGACATAAGTTATCTTTTCTGGAAAAAAATTATAACTAAATCCGTTTGTTCCACAACCCAAATCAACTATGGAAATTTGTTTCTTTTCAAAATCTCCGACGAGAAATTTATAAATTTTTTTATAGTCATCAAATCTTTCTTTAGTAGAGATGTGTTTTTTCAAAATCCATTCTGGATTTCTTTTTTCAATCAAATTGGGATTTAATAACTTCAAACTGCCAAATGCAAAAAATGATTTTCTAAGCAAGTCCCTGCAAAGTTTTATTTTTTCCTCGTCGCTGGTTTGTCTTTTTTCAAAAATCTTCCAAATTCTTTCAACATCTGTTTTTGGAAGTTGCGAGAATTCTTTTTTTAAAATAATCTTCTCGTAATCCTTTTCTTTCATAACAATTCAAATTCCCCCCTCCAAGAATTTTTTTCACCGACGACATTTTTCAATTTTACATTTAATTTTTTCTTAAACAAAGGGCAATTCAAAACCAAGCTTTCAAATTCTCCGCCTTCACCAGCAGGATTTATTTTATATTTTTTTTGCAAATTTTCAACTTCAAAAATAAATTTGTTGTCGAGCTTTCTTCCAATCCAAGTTTTGTCAAGAGGATATGCCCCAACTCCGACGACAATAACTTCAAAATTATTTTCAACTAATTCTTTCAAAAGTTGAATTTGATTTTTTTTCCAAAGCGGATTGATACATTTTATTTTTAATTCATCGCAGATTTTTTGTATTCGCGAAGCTTGATAAACACTTTCCAAAGCACCTGTGACAATTCCCTGAATTTTATATTTCTTAATTGCTAATTTTATCGCACCCTTCAAATCAATTAATTCTTTTTCTTTTTCACCCTTTGTTGCATGAATTAAAATCGGCAAATCAATTAATTTCGCCTGCTCTTTTGTCAAATTTATCGTCGGTGTGTGAAACATAAAACTATCTTGGTTCTCGCTAAAAATAGAAATTAAACAAGCGATTTCATGTCCAGAATTTTTCGCCAAATACATTGCATAAGTTGAATCTTTCCCTCCTGAAAATAAAATCCCCAGTTTCATAAAAAATAAAATGAAAAATGGTATAAATATCTATCACAACAATTTTTAAAAATAAGAAAAAGATTAAAATGTAATGAGAAAAATAAAACTTCCAAATAGAACCCCTGATGGAATTGGTGCATGGTGTGAGGGAAATTTTGCGGAGTTAACCATACACAAAGATATTAGAGTAAGTCCAAATTATCTTGCAGAAAAATATGAGGGGGGATGGCCATTTGCTGAAAATATTTTTAGAGTATGGATAAAAGATCCAAGAGAAGAACAAGGACAATTTCTCGGGTTTTGTCAAGATGTTCATGGACTAAGCAGATTAGTCGGAATACAAACTCCAGACAGATTAACTTTCACAAAAACCTATGAAGACGAAGCAGTTGCAGGGGACCCTTCTTTAAATCCAAAAATATATAACGGTGTTTTAGGTCAAAGATATCAGTGGCCAATGATAGGGGAATTTAGAGATGTAGCTGGTTTAATAACCATTGAGGGAGAATTACAAGCAATACCTTTTATAATGACTTTAAGTCCGCATTACAGGGTGAGGGGAAATCCCCGAGCCCGTTACTGGTAAAAAATTATTTAGTTTAGTTCAATAATCTATTATCAAAAAAATTTATATAATCAAAAAATATTTCTTATATATGAAAAATAAATTTTTATTGAAAATAGCCGAATCTAAATTTCTCGAAATATTTTGGAGGTGAATTAAAATCCCAATAAATGCCCACCCTGAATTTATAATTGCAGAAGGAGAATATTATCAAGCAAAAACTCCAGAAGAAAAAATTGAAAAATTAAAAAAAATGATTTCTCTTGCTCCAGGTCATAAAGGGGGAGAAAATTTAAGAGCACAATTAAAACTCAGATTAAAAAAATTACAAGAACAGCAAATAAAAAATAAAAAGAAAAGGGGGTCGCAAAAAGGAATAAAAAAATCAGATATGCAAGCAATCCTCGTCGGTAAAACCAAATCTGGAAAATCTTCGTTATTAAAAATTTTAACAAACGCAAATCCAATTATTTCAAGTGTTCAATTTCAAACTAAAGAACCGCAAATCGGAATGATGAATTATGCAACAACTCAAATTCAAATAATTGAAAATCCAGCAATAGATTCTCCAGATTATGACCGAGGTTTGACAAACACAGCCGACACAATAATTTTAATCGCGACAAAT
>Ga0208375_1004730_pt1 | contig 10512 bp, 9 predicted proteins | sample RifOxyD1_FD_184038 | JGI IMG/M metagenome (GOLD analysis project Ga0208375, IMG submission 184038) | Soil microbial communities from Rifle, Colorado - Rifle Oxygen_injection D1 (SPAdes) | ecosystem: Environmental > Terrestrial > Deep subsurface > Rock core/Sediment | place: Rifle, Colorado...
ACTGTTTTCGGCGAGCCGGACTTTCTTAAAGTTGAGGGGCAAAATCTCGTCAAGGCCGTTTCGCTTTCCGAATCAAACTTCATTCGTGTCAATCTCTTCCGTAAAGGCTTCGGTGAAGAAGAAGAATATCCAAGCCTCACGGCCCACACCGGTGAAGCTAACGTCTGGCTAATAGTCAGCGGTGACAAAGAACGCCAAAGGCAAATCATTGCCTCCGAATTTCATTACTTTACTATCGACGAAGAACAAGTCGAAACCTACCCCATCAAAACTGCCTCCCAAGCCGTTGAAGATTTACTAAGTGGTAACGCCCATATTGCCAATCTCGGTCTAAACACCAACGGCAAAATCACCATCAGAAAAATCTATCTTGCCTATTATGATCCCAATACTACCACTCAATTCTTCCAACCAATCATTGTCTTCACGGGAGATCGAGACTTTGTCGCCTACGTCCCGGCAGTCACCACCGAATACTACGGCGACGAATAAATCGAGTTTGTTTCTTCGAAATAAGGCACTTCCAAAGTTTTCCAATCATAACTTCTAAACATCCACTCAATAAGTTCCTCTGTTTCTCCAAATCGATCTTGGCTCCCCATCAAAGCAATCATGACTTTATGACCATCCCGCTCAACATAAGTCACCAAATTCTCTCTTGCATTTTCCGTCCAGCCAGTTTTTACTCCCAGCACCCCATCTACTTCTCCCAATAATTCATTAATATTTGCTAATTTGTGATCAATTTTTCCATCAACACTTGAAACCGTTTTCTCTTTCGTCCTCACTATACTTGAAAAAAGCGGGTTTTCCATCGCCACCTCAGTCAAATAAACTAAATCTCTTGCCGTTGATACCTGTCCCGCTTCATCTAGTCCAGTCGGGTTCACAAAACTCGTTCTCGTTAAACCTAACTCTTTTGCCTTCCTATTCATTTCGGCTACATATGCCTCGCTTCCACCCACATACTCCCGTGCCAAAAGTTCCGCCCCATCATTCGCCGAATAAATTAATACCCCATTTAGCACATCCCCCACTGTCATTTGTTCACCTTTCATAAGTCCCATCTTCTGGCCCTCCACCCACTCTCCATCCATGGTAAGTACTTCATCCAAGTCATAATCCGCGATCGCAACTAACGCCGTCATTATCTTCGTCGTTGAAGCCGGTAGCATCGGCAAATCGGCATTTTTTTCATACAAAACCACTCGGCTATCGATATCAATCGCAATCACTCCTTGAGCCGAAACAATGGGCACGCCATCACTTTTTCCAAGAACCGGCAAGGGCGTTAAATCGCTCCTCACCCTATACAAAATTTGGCTTTCAACCGCTTTGCTTTCAATCAAAGAAAAATTAAGCGAAATTACCAACACCAAAGTCAACCCTGCTAAATACATTAAATTCGTTCTCGCCATCTCCCACAGAAGCCTCATTTCTTTTCTCTCTTTTTGACCTCAATCCCCAATTCCTTAAGTTGTTCTTCACTTGCCTCACTCGGTGCCTCAAGGACCGCCGTTAGCCCACCCGCCGTCGCCGGAAAAGCAATCACTTCTCGGATACTCGGTTCGCCTTGAATCACATAGATAAATCTATCTAAACCAGGCGCAATCCCCCCATGCGGAGGCACACCATATTTAAACGCCGTCAACATGTGTTCAAACTGACCCTTCTGTTCCTTGGTAAACCCAATCAGTTCAAACACTTTTTCCTGAATCTTTGAATCATGAATTCTAATACTTCCTCCCCCTACCTCAAATCCGTTCAATACCAAATCATGTTGTAAACCCCGCACTTTCATCGGATCACTCGCCAAAAGTTCCACATCATCAGGGTGTGGCGCCGTAAACATATGATGGCTAGGAGCAAACTTAGCTTTTCCCGCTCCATGAAAATAATCATCTTCTTTCTGTTCGGCAAACAAAGGGAAATCAACTACCCAGGCAAAAGCCAACTCATTTTTATCATTTTTGTCCTTTCTTAAATCAGGCTTGTCACTTCCATATTTTTCCAAAGCCTCTTTATGTGCAATTCTTGGCCAGGGCGATTGAGTAATTTTTTTCTGAGGAAAAATTTCCTTCACCATCTGAGTAAATAATTCCTCCGTAAGTGCCAATATATCTTCCTGTTCCACAAAACTCATCTCCATATCAAGCTGTGTAAACTCTCCATAAGCGCGATCAGCCCTTGGGTCTTCATCGCGAAAACATCTGGCTATCTGAAAATACCTCTCAAACCCCGCCACCATCAAAAGTTGTTTGTATTGCTGTGGGCTCTGGGGTAATGCGTAAAAATTACCCGGCTGAAGTCGACTGGGCACAATAAAATCTCTCGCTCCTTCCGGTGTTGTTTTTGTCAATATCGGCGTCTCAATCTGTACAAAATCTTTTTCAAAAAGCCAGTTCGTAATAAATCTTATCACCCTGCTTTTTACCCTGATGTTCTCCGCCATTCTTTTTCGTCTCAAATCCAAATACCGATAGCGCATCCGCACCGATTCATCAATCTCATATCCCTCATTATCCAAGGGTAAGGGCAACTCTTCACTCATTGTCAAAACCTTAAACTCTTTAATCTGAATCTCGATTTTTCCCGTTTCCAGATTCTCATTCGTAAGTTTCTCCGGACGTTCAGCAATTTTCCCAATAACCTCCACCACACTCTCTGCTGTAACTTTCGGTAAGTCCTCTCCCACACACTGAATCAATCCACTTCTATCTCGTAAGTCAATAAAAGTAATCTTTCCATGATCACGAACTGTCTGCACCCACCCCAAAAGTTTTACCTCCTCCGAAACCTTCTCCGTTGTCTCTTTAACCAAAGTTCTCTTCATCCCCCTATTTTAATATAATTAGCCTTCATTTTATAGCCCTCTTGACAATTACTTCCCCAATACGAAATAATACCCCCAGTTATGTTTAATTTAGGAGTCAAGGCCATTATGTTTACCCTCCGCATTAATTTGCCGGAGGAAGGTTTGTGGTCATAAAAAATAAAAAAGTCAAAAGACACAAACCTCCTCAAAAAGGAGGTTTTTTTTACGACTGCAGGTCGTAATTTTGCACATTAAGAATATTGAGTTGGGTAGAAAGCAAATGAATCATCACTTTCTTCCTCCCCTACCCAATCGTCAACCGTCCGCATTTTATTACCAGGAGCACAATAAATTATGAACGGATCAGTACATCTTGTCTCTGAGGATGAGTACGTTGTCTACGAACACGAAATTGCCGTAGACGGCGCACCTATGTCGCTTGAACAGTACGCCGCTTGCTATGCAGACGACAATCTGCCACGCGCCATGTCACACCTCGCCACCCACGGCGTTGATGTGAACACCATCCTCAACAAACGACGTGTGTCGCACCACGCCAACAAAGTCGTTTTGCACACCGGTATGGGTCAACCCATTTAGTAAAACCGCCGGCCCAGCAAACACCCCGAGTTTACACCTTATCCTCGGGGTTCTTTTTTTGCTACGAAATCGTCTTTATATCCCTCACTTTTAATTGCAAATTTTCCCTCCCATTCCACACATTCTTCTCCACACTGTAAGCCACATCCACTTTCTCTCCATTCTCAATCTCATTCATCATTTCCCCCATCCCAAAGGCAATTGCACCATATTCTCTTCCCTCGTTCCTCAAAGTCATCTTAAGATGCTTTCCTCCTTCTCCAACTGTGACTACTTCCTTTATCTCTACCCCTCTCGTACAAAAGACCGGCCTTGGATTCCCCAATCCAAAAGGGCTAAAATCCTCAATCCTCTCAACCAATTTCCAATCAATCAGTGAAAAACCAATCTCTAGATCAATCCTCAAGCTTTTTTTTAGCACATCCTCTGTCAAAATCGGCTTTGAAATCGCCACCAACTTCTCCGTAAACTCAGCCAATTGATCCGTCCTCACACTAAACCCCGCTGCCATCGGGTGCCCTCCCCCCGCCACCAAATATTTCTCCAATTCCCGAACCGTCTCAATAATATTAAAACCTGATATCGATCTTGCCGAAGCCTTCGATATCCTCCTTCCCTTCGAAAATACGACCGCCGGACGATAATACTTCTCCACTAAAGCCGAAGCAATGAGCCCAATTGTCCCCTCGTGATATTCTTCGTGGGCAATCACCAATATACCTTCAGACATCTCACCCCCAACTTGTCCGACGGCCCGAGCCACCGACTCCTCAACCAGCTTTTGCCTCTCGCTGTTTACTTTCTGCAATGCTTCCGCAATCTCTCCTGCCCGATCCCCTTTTTTCGTACAAAGAAGTCTCAAAGAATCCATCGCACTCCCCAGCCTCCCACTGGCATTTATTCTTGGCGCAATCACGTAATTTATCTCTCGCATCCCAATCTCACCCAAACTCACCCCAGCTTTATCATACATCGCCAAAAGCCCCAATCGACCCGTACGATTCAAATTAGTTAAACCCCACTTCACAATCGATCTATTAGCCCCCAGTAGGGTCATTTGATCAGCTACTGTCCCAATTGCGGGAAGCTCTAATCCCATTTCTACTCCCAACTCTCTAATCATCACCCATGCCACCCCCGCCCCACTAATTTCTGTTGTATGCACAATCGCCAACGCCTTAGGAACTTTTTTTCCCAGACTATGATGATCAGTCACAATCACATCAATTCCCAACTTGTTGGCAACAGCCACCGCTTCGTTCGCCACAATACCGTTATCCACCGTCACTATTAAGCCTAAATCCTTATTTTGAGCTTTGAGTTTTGAAATTTGAGTTTCACTAATCCCGTATCCTTCAATAATCCTGTCGGGAATATAAGGCAAAGCATCAATCCCCAAACCATACAGCCCCTCCCACATTATTGCTGTCGCCGTCACTCCATCTGCATCATAATCCCCATACACCACCACCTTTTCGCCAGTATTTTTTGCTTTCAAAATCCGTCGTTTCGCCTTCTTCACTTCAGTTTCCATTATTCCCAGTTCCTTCAAAGTTATCTCTTTCGGATTTTTAGGTTTAAAAAACTCACTCCTTGCCTCCTCTGTCATTAATCCTCTGTTTTTAAGTAAACTCCCCAAAACATCATCATCCTGCAATGAAGCCATTACATCCCACTCTATATCCCTCATATCGTATAATTTAGTCTAATGGAACTAAAACTACCAGCAGAAGTCAAAACCATTATGTCCAAAATGAACAATGCCGGCTACGAAATTTACGTCGTCGGCGGCGCCGTCCGCGACCTTCTTACCGGCAAAATTGTTACCGACTGGGACTACACCACAAACGCCACTCCCGAGAGTATCCAAGAAGTTTTTCCCAGTTCCTTCTATGATAATAGCTTTGGCACCGTCGGCATTCCCAGCCAATCTGATCTTCATCCTCACGAAATCACGACCTTCAGAACCGAGCACGGTTATTCTGATTCTCGCCGACCCGACGAAGTTAAATGGGGCAAATCACTCATCGAAGATCTCAAGCGCCGCGACTTTACGATTAACGCCATCGCGCTTTCCGCCAATAAAGAAATTACCGATCCTTTTAATGGTCAAAAAGACTTAAAGAAAAAAATCGTCAAGGCTGTCGGCGAACCGCAAGAACGCTTCGGTGAAGATGCGCTAAGGATGATGCGTGCCATTCGTTTTGCCAGCCAACTTGGCTTCACCATTGAAAGTAACACCCTAGATGCCATCTCAACAAATGCCACTTTAATCAATAAAGTCGCCTCTGAACGCGTCCGCGACGAACTCTTCAAAATCTTTCTTTCACCTTATCCTGATGAAGGCATTACTCTTCTTCGAAACACTGGGCTTCTGGAAATCATTCTGCCCGAAGCTGAAAAGATGTTTGGTGTCGACCAACGCTCCCCCCAAAGGCATCATATCTACGATGTTGGCACCCATGCACTCATGTCACTTAAACATTGCCAATCCAGTGATGTCATTACCCGCTTCGCCACTTTCATTCACGATATCGGTAAACCCCAAACTTACAAAAAACTCGACAATGGCGTCATTACTTTTTACAACCACGAAATCGTCAGTGCCAAAATCGCCAGTCGCATTGCCGATCGTCTACGGCTGAGTAAAGCCCAAAAAGACAACCTCTGGCGCCTTGTTCGCTATCATCAGTTCACGGTCGACGAAGTTCAGACCGACTCAGCCATCAGACGTTTTATTAAAAATGTCGGCGTGAATAACATTGATGAAATGCTCGAACTAAGGCGCTCTGACCGCCTCGGTAGTGGCGCCCGAGAAACCAGCTGGCGCACTGAGGACTTTAAAGCCCGCATCGCTGAAGTTCAAAAACAACCCTTCACTGTTCATGATCTAAAACTTACCGGCCACAATATTATGAAAGAGCTTAACCTCAAACCCGGTCCTAAAATCGGCGAGATCATGGACGAACTTTTTAAAGCTGTCATGGCCAAAGAGGTAAAAAATACTAAACCCGCTCTGCTTAAAAAACTTAAAAAGAGCCTATAACCTCCGAGGGTGTATACTACCCTTAGTGGATCACATCGCTATCATGCAAAAAGAGCTCGGAAGCATTAGTGATCTTATCTCCGGCCACAAAACCGTTGAGTCTCGTTGGTACTTAAGTCGTAAGGCCCCTTGGCAAAAAGTAAAAAAGGGTGAAACCATTTTTTTTAAGTATTCTGGTGGTCCAGTCCTTGCCAAAGCCGAAGTAACCAAAGTTATTGAACTAGAAAATCTAAATCCCCAAAACGTCCGCCGCGTCCTTAAAGAATATGGAGCAAAAGGTAAACTCAACATCGAAAATCTTACCTACAGTTACAACATTTTTAAAAACAAAAAATATTGCATTCTCATCTTTCTCAAAAACCCGACAAAAGTTCATCCTTTCAAAATTGACAAAACAGGCTTCGGCATAAGCTCCGCCTGGCTTTGCCTTCCTGATATAAATTCTATCAAGTATTAACTTGCTTTTTTCTCGCTTTCTCCAACCACGTCACCAAAAGGGGAACCGCCACAAACGGCGAAGAGTAAGTCCCCAAAATCGTCCCAATCAAAAGAGCAATACTAAACCAATGAACGCTACTCCCTCCCAAAGTAGCCAGTGATAGTAGCATCAAGGCAATTGTCACTGAATTATTTATTGACCGTCTCATGGTTTCATTCAAAGCATTATTAGCCACATCACTAAATTCTCCCCCATGTTTTCTTGAAATCTCCCTAATTCGATCATAAACTACAATGGTATCGTGCACCGAAAACGAAAGCGTTGTTAAAAGAGCCGTCACGAATAAGAAATCTACCTCTGCTCCCAAAAAGTGTCCCAAAATTGTGAATGAACCAAGAAGGATAAAACTATCATGAAACATAGCGGCCACCGCCGAAACACCATACTTCACGTTTTTAAAACTAAAGGCAACCCACAAAAGTATACCCCCTGCGGAGATCAAGACCGCGTACATCGTTTTCCGGATTAATTCCGACCCAATCATTGGCCCCACGTTTTCAAACGAAATTTCTTCTGTATCCTCACCGTACCGAGCCTTTAAATCAAGAAGCACTTTCTCTCTAACTCCCCTATCGACTTGCCCCAATCTCACCAAATAATTCTCCCCCACACTCTGCACGCTGGAAGTCTCCACTCCACTTTGTTGCAACAAATCGTCCAATTCCTCAGTTGAAACGTCGCTTGGAAAAGAATATTCAATCACAGTTCCACCCCGAAAATCCACTCCCAGAGGTAAACCCCACCTGATCAAACCAAAGACTGATATTGCAATCGAGAGCCCTGATAAACCAAAATACCACTTCCTATATTTCAACCAATTTACTTTCACCTCTTTCCTCCTCTTCCAATTATTGTCCTAAGTAATGTCCTTGACACAAATATCCCCGTAAAAAAGCTTACCCCTATCCCGAGGGCCAATGTAATCGCAAAGCCTCTCACTGGCCCCGAAGTATGTAAAAACGGCCAATCCAGAGGGTTTGCTAATACAAACGCTGTTAAAAGCGTCGCGATGTTTGCATCCTTAATCGAATCCCAAGCACGATCAAAAGAAGTCTCAAGTGCCCACGCTACATTTATTCCCTTTTTTCTTTCATCTCGAAATCGCTCAAAAATTAAAATATTAGAGTCCACTGCCATCCCTACCGACAGCAAAAACCCAGCCACTCCCGGTAAAGTCAAAACCACCGGAATCAGTTTATAAAGCGCCAAAGTAATGACTCCAAAAATAACAAGACCCACATCTGCTACCATCCCCAGTCGTCCATAAAACAAAGCCATAAAAAGTAAAACCATAGAAAGCCCCATCACACCCGCTTTCACACTTTTTTCAACCGACTCCCTTCCCAAACTCGCTCCCACAGTTCGTTCACTCACGAGATTCACCGGCACCGGTAAGGCCCCCGCATTAAGCTGAATAACCATCGCTTTTGCTTCATCTATGCTAAATTCTCCACTAATTTGTGCCGTCCCACCTATAATCTTATCTTGGACAACAGGCATTGAGATGAGCTGTCCATCCAAGAGTATGGGGACCGACTTTCCAACATTTCTTTCTGTGATCTCAGCAAACTTCTCGCCTCCCACACCAGTAAACTCAAGAACTACTACCGGCTTCCCACTCACTTGATCAAAAGAAACTACTGCTCGTTTCAGATCGGCACCCGTCAAATCCGTCGGAATAAATCCCTCCTCTGAGTGAGCATTCTCTTCTGCAAAGTTAAGCTCCGCTGTCTTTCCCACCAAGCTTACCGCCTGAGCTGTATCCGTCACTCCCGGCAATTCGATCACTATTCTATCCCTTCCTTCAAAACGCGAAATCTGAATACTCGGTTCACTCACCCCAAAGAGATTTACCCGTCTTTCCATTACCTCCCTCAAGCTAGTCAAGGCCGAATCTCTTTCCTCGTCCGACATATTAGTCGTCTCAGCTTCAAAAACCAACCTACTTCCACCCACTAAGTCCAACCCCAACTTTAAATCAAACTTCCGGCTAACCGAAATTCCAGCCAAATTAATGTTCAAATCTCGCCGATAAAAAGTCTTCCCAAACAAACCAAACTCACTCGGCAAACTAACAAACGTCGCCACAACAGTAATAATAAAAATAAGAAGTATTCGTCTCCCAGCTCGCTGATGCATATTACATTCTAACACTGAGTGATATGGCACTTACCCTACCAAACTCTCTTCGTCTCCAATAATCATCACTCTACTTCCAGCCAATATCCCTAAAAGAAAAGGGTCCCGCCTCTTTTTTCGGAAATCAAATTCCTCGCGGCTCATCACTGTGTAATTTATCTCCATTCCCCGTTTTGATTCTTCCACTCGAACCAAAGTCGCCAGCTCAGGTAAAACTACATCTCCAACCACCAACATATCCACTTCATCCTCCCGCTTCTTTGCTTTGTGCCTCGCAAATCTACCTGAAAACATCACAAACGATGGCTTACCCATTTTTTTCCTCCCCTCAATAACCTGCTTTCCCAATCCTGTTGTCTTGCCCACCATCGAAAGCATGTCGTCAAACATCAAGTAATCTGTTCGAGGCCAATAATAAATTCTATTCCCCCGCTTCTCCTTTTTTACCATTCCAGCAATTTCCAACCGCGACAGCTCTCGCCTCACCGCATTGATTTCTTCTTTTGTTTCCCGAACAATGCCCCGCACATGATACATCTCACTCACATCCCGATAAAAGAGCTCCAATATCTTAATCCTCACCTTAGAAGTAATAAAATCATTTAAATCAAGCATCACAAAACTCTCTCTTTTGGGGCAGGATCAGTAACCTAATATACTATATCATTTCCGACTGGTACAGCTTCAATCCAGATTTGACCTCGAACAAACCTTATTTCTTTCCCGTCTTCATCGTAAAATTTCGTTTTCCCAAGCTGGGCATCCTTTTCCCAAGTCCCTTCAATCACTGTCCCATTTTGAAAAACTAATGCATCACCATCACTTATATTTTCATAAAACATATGAAGCTCACGATCTACCGGCCCTCTCTCACCAACAAACTGCACCACCATGTTCTTCACCGCTATCTGAATATTATCAAACTCCCAATCCACAAAAGCCTTTCCGCCGTTAAATCTCTTGTAGCTATTACTTGCCTTGTCATACTCCCAAGCCACATCATAATCAGTCTTGTTACTCCAAAACTCAAAACTAATCTTTTCATATTCCGGAGACCCAACTGGCGCATCGTCAGCAAACGACCAATTCTCAAAACCCTCGTCCCAAGCCAAACCATTTTCATCTTTATAGGCAAACTCGCGCTTTGCCGCCTCTTTATATGCCTCATCGATAAACAATGCCGGTGTGTGCTCAGTTGCAATCGTATAATCCGGATCTGAACTCAACCTATTTGCTAAACGTTGCAACACCGGGTACCCCGTCGCCTTTGCCCCATCAAAGTCGTTCCCATAAATCCCATTCGTCCACCCTAACTTATACAAAGCCGCATATGCATCAACCTCCGGCGCCACTGTCCCTTTTGGTTTCACTCCACCAGGACAAGTTGGGCATTCAGTATTTGCACCCCCCCAA
>Ga0208375_1004732_pt1 | contig 10511 bp, 15 predicted proteins | sample RifOxyD1_FD_184038 | JGI IMG/M metagenome (GOLD analysis project Ga0208375, IMG submission 184038) | Soil microbial communities from Rifle, Colorado - Rifle Oxygen_injection D1 (SPAdes) | ecosystem: Environmental > Terrestrial > Deep subsurface > Rock core/Sediment | place: Rifle, Colorado...
TGGTGTCAGTAATCTTATCAGAAAACTCTGGCTTAACCATATTGTAATCAAAATCAGCACCTTTTATAGCCGACTTAACAATGCCTGAAACAAACTTACGAGCACTAACCAACATATTATCAGGCAGTAAAGACCCTAAATCACTTGACTCCTGCTTAAATATATCATTAACAATCAATGAAACGCTAGACTTTGAATCACCCTTAAAATAATTATTACCACGACCCGCATAACGAGTAGTGATTATATCAAGAACCCCAGCAACATAATCATTAAAATCATTAGACTTAACATTGTTAACCAAGGCATTATTAAAATCATTAACATACACATCACCAATTATTGAACTAACCGCTTTACTAACCTTATCCCTCTCATCAACACTACTAAAAACAATATCCTTACCCGTATCCTCAAGATAAGTAGATAATAACCCTATCACGCCCTTAAAATTATCATTTAACTCCATAAATTCCGCTTCACTTAACCTTTGCGAGCCATCATCATTAGGGGTCATTAAATAAGTAAACTTATCATTTACTTTGGAATTAATCTCTCTAATCTTATTTAAATCCATAAGTAAATTGATTGATTTAAACTAGTTTTTAAGCTTTACTAATACCTTGACAAATAGCGAAACCATTAAAAAGGGATGACTATTTCTTTTTTAAAATATGAAAGCATTAATAGTATCATACCAGCGCGGAAGGCACCTAGTGCACCAAAACCACGCAATAATAAAAATAGAAGGCATTGGTGAAAGAGCCAAGGCAAGCAGCCTAAACGGCAAGAAAGTAATGTATACTACTAAAGCAGGAAAAGTCCTAAACGGCGTAATAACCAAAGCACACGGCGCAAAAGGACTAGTACTAGCAAGATTTGACACAGGACTACCAGGTCAAGCAATAGGCAGTGAAATAGCCATTAAAGAATAAACGTTTAATACCAGAGCAATACTTCAAAATTATCAATGAACACCATAACTAAAGGAGTCCCTTTTTCTTTTCAAAATAGAAAAAGTGCTCTAGCCCAAAAAGAGAACGTTGGTAAATTAATAATTGAAGGTTCAACTAAATTGAAGCCCTTTCTTTTACACTCGCTTAGCTCGTTCTTCGCTTTGCTCAGAAGAGACAGCCCTTCAGGGGAAAGAGAACAATGAAGACCATAACTGAAGGTTCAACAAAGTTTAACGCTTACACAGCAGATGTAGTCTCTAAACAAATGACAGTATTTTACAATCCTGAAAAAGAGTTTGACCGAACACTAAGTGTGCAAGTAATCAAAGCACTAAAACCAAAAAACGCCCTAGACTTACTATCCGCTAGCGGTGCAAGAGGACTACGACTAATGAATGAAGCAGGCGTGCCAGTAACTTTTAATGACTTAAACCCAAGCGCAGTAAAATTAGTAAAAGAAAACCTTGAACTAAACAAACTAAATGCAGAGGTCTATAATAAAGAAGGAAACGAACTATTATACTCACTAAACAAGTACTACGATTTCATAGACTTAGACCCGTTTGGCAGTCCAAACAATTTCCTAGAAACATGCATCAAGTTTACATCAAGGCGCGGATGCCTTGCAGTAACAGCCACAGACACAGCAGCGCTAAACGGGGCAAGACCAAAAGCAGTACTAAGAAAATACCACTCAACTGTTACGCGCCACCCATTCATGAAAGAAACAGGACTAAGAGTATTAATTAAACACGTAATTGAAAAAGGAAGCGAGCAGGAAATGGCAATGAGGCCAGTGCTAGCCCACTGCACTAAACACTACTACAGAGCATATTTTACTAAAGACTTAGGCGCAGGCAGGTGCGATGAACTACTAAAAGATATCAAACACTTATACTACTGCAAGGAGTGCGGGCATCGCGGATACGAGCCATGCAAACACAAAGAGTGCATAAAACTAGGGCCATTATACACAGGAAGCATTAACTCACTAAAAGTGGATGATGAATTCGCGAACGGATTAAACAAAGAAGATGCTTACCCACCATGGCATTACAACACAACAGAACTAGGCTTCAAACAAGAACCAAAAATGGAGTCATTGCTAAAAAAATACAAAGCAACCAGAAGCCACTACGAAGGAAAAGCATTCAAAACTAACTTAGAATTCAATCAATTAAAATAAAAAAATTACTTTTTTGGTTTTGTCCAAAAAATCGTGTAAGCAATAACAATCATTAGCAATGGTCCAATAACACCCTCAAGCAATAATTTTAAGTCAACTTCCCTGATTAAAGCGGTTGAAAAACCCCAAAAGTAAGCAATAATCAAGCAAATACCTGTTACAATTGCTTTCTTCTTACTAAAACCTTCCTTTAATCTAAAACCAATAGATAAGAAGCTTAAACCAGAGCCAAAATAACCAAGTGTTGTTACTGCAACAACTGCATAAAAACTAGGCTGACTAAAATCAACACGCCTAATTGATACACTATCAATTGTCTCAATAACATAAAAACTAGGCGCCATTAAAAAATAAAAAACAGCAATTAAACCAATAACTGTAAACTTGTTTAAGTGCTTGCTTAACCAGTCATTAATATAAAAAGTGAAATCCAATAAGAAGACCATTCCCGCAGTAAGAAAAAACATTGATAAACGAGCAGTAAACTCTGTGATAACTAAATCATTGTAACTAATACTGATAATATCCACAAACATCCATAGACCCTTGCATAAAGCAAACAGTGCAAAGTACTTTTGTGTAATATCCTTCTTACCAATTAACTTTGCAAAAATAAATATCAAGACAAATGAGCCTATAAGACTTGATAAACCAAAAAGACTAAACATTAAATGTTATGAATACGTTTTATATTAAATAATTAATGTAACAAATGCTTAGTCAAAGAGTGTTAGCACTACTAGCATAATAAATAAATTATAAAAAATAAGAAAGTGATGATTACTTCTCTTTGATTTTCTTAATATCCTCTTCTAAATCCAATTTCTCAAGTAATTCCTTGTACCTGTTTCTAATGGTAACTTCAGTAACACCAGCGACATCAGCAACTTCCCTTTGCGTCTTACGCTCATCAGAAAGTAACGCACTAACGTAAAGAGCTGCAGCTGCAATACCCATAGGTCCCTTACCGCTGACAATCTCTTTTTCTTTAGCCTTATCAAGAATCTCAATAGACTTACTAGTCGCTTTAGGAGTTAACTCCAACTCACTAGCAAAACGATAAACGTAATCGTTAGGGCTAGTAGGCAGTATTCTAATAGTCAACTGCCTGCAGATAAACCTGTAAGTCTTACCAATCTCCTTTTTATCAAGCGGGAATGCCTGACTAATCTCATCAAGAGTTCTAGGTGCGCCATGTCTTCTGCAAGCAGCGTATAACGCGCCAGCAACGACAGACTCCATACTTCTACCCCTGACAAGACCTTTTTCTGCAGCCATATAGTAAATACGTGCAGCTTCTTCCTCAGCCATGTGAGGGATGTTTAAGAAACTACTAACACGCCTAAGCTCAGCAAGCGCGAATTTTAAATTACGCTCAATAGCTGTACTAATACGTGACTGCCATTTCTTAATACGATAGAAATGCTTCCTATCGCTAGCTGAAAGCTTATACATATCACTGCTCATACCAATCTTAGTGCTAGCACCCATGTCATGCCTAGTAAACGTAAGAGGGGAACCGACACGTCGGCTGTTACTCATCTGCGAGTAATCAAACTCCCTCCATTCCTGACCAAAATCAATCTGATTATCCTCGATGACTAAACCGCAAGCTTTGCAAGTTAATTCACCGGTGTCAGGGTTAAGCACGATATTAGTTGAGTCGCACTCAGGACAAGTTTTTTTTGCTTTATTTAATGAAAGATTTCCTTCCATGAATTATACCACCAAAGGTTTAAATAACCAAACTAAGAAGTGTTTATAAACTTTTCGAAAATTTATCTCTTTTTTATCAGGAAAACTACTCTTTTTTATCAGAATGCTTCTTAATAACTTTCTTTTTCTCATCAGCAGACTTAGCTAACCTAGTGCCACCTTTCTCTTCCTTATATTCAGTAGGAACACCATTAATAATTCCTTCCTGACCCGGCCTATTAGTAACCTTAACAAAACCAAGATTAGTCTTAATAATAGCGCCCTTAGTCATAACGTCCATACGGACAAAGTGCCTGTTAGCATGACTAATCATAACGTCTTCAATAATTGCCTTAACCGATTTCTTTTTCTTAGCATCAAAAATATTAACTTCATTAAGTGACAAAGCCTTTAACTTAACATTATTACCATGAGCTTTAGTAACATTAACCTTCTTCTCGCCAACCCTTGTCATAGTAGGTGATTTACCAATGTGCATTTTCTTTTTAGGCATAGAAGGATGATACTTACCGCCAGTAGGTTTTCGTCTAGAACCCTGTTGCCAAATACTCATAAGTAAAAAGGACAGGGGATTATTTTATAAACATTACTAAAACAAGCGTAATAGCTCGTGCCTGATAGATAAGTTTAAAAACCAAGTGATTTTCCCTTTCTTAAAATGGTTGACGTTCAAAGACCACTTGACGCTTTAAACGAGTCAAAAAGCAAGAGAGTATTGGTTGAGCTAAAAAATGGAACAAAATACAACGGAATACTGAATGCTTTTGATATACACATTAATATTGTGTTAAGCGATGCTGATCAAATAGTGAATGGAGAAATAAAAAGAAAACTAGGCAGAGTATTCATTCGCGGAGACACCATCACTTTAATAAGCGCAAGTGAGTAAAAAAGTAAAGGGATTAATTTTAAGTTTCCCTGAACTAAAAGGAGTAAAGTAAAAATGACTAAAGGCGGTCCGAGCCAGGGCAGAAAAGCAAAAGGCAAAACTCACATAGTTTGCAGACGATGCGGTAAACAAACGTATCACGCAACAAACCGTGAGTGCGCTAGTTGTGGCTTTGGCAAAACAGCAAAACTTAGAAAACCATCATGGATTAAAAGAAATCACAAAAAAAACAATTAAACTTTTAAATACCAACAATAAACAAACGCTCTTATGAGTTACATGCCGCAAGTCAATGATACTAAACTACTTAGTGATATACTATACGAAGTACTAGCTGCAAATGATTTAGAACAAGCAGTGCCTGAAATAACAAACGAAGTGCCAATACTAATTGAATCAATTAACAAAGGACCAATATACAATTTACTGCCTGAGAGCACAATTGAAGTATTAGACCAAGCGTTTAAATGGTATTTTACAGGTAAAGACATTAACAATTGGCGATTTGACAAAGTCTACACAAGAACTGAACACCCAAATAAACCCTGCTTAACTGGCTTTCAAGACAAACCAAAATCAGACAGAATTGAATTCACTAAAGTAATCAATAAAAATGAATTAAACACATACTTATACAAATTTAAAAAACTAGGCGTTAACCTAAAAGAAGACAACCAAACAATAATCTCACAATCACTGTTCGGACTAAAAGTAACTTACGATGCACTTGACAGAGAGCTAATAGAATTAAGACTATCAACACTAGTCAAATCAAAACCAACAAAAGGGTTAAACCGATTCTTTATCTAAGCAAAAACTTTTAAAACAAACACTATTTTCCTTAACTAACAATAACAATGGGCCCGTAACTCAGTCTGGTTAGAGTGACCGACTCTTACATTCGAGCGCTGAAGCGCTCTCACTTCATCCTAAAGGATGAACACTCGTTAATAACGAATAGTGAGCTAAGTGGTCAAACACTTACGAATTGAGGTATCGGCTAGTCGGGGGTTCAAATCCCCTCGGGCTCGAAATTCTAGATTGCCATCAAAGGCACCAATATAATAGTCGCACCTAGGGGCTCTGTGCGCTACGCTCACAGCAATCCCATCGGGCTCGCACTCAAACTCGCATACGCGAGTTCTCGTTCTCTCTCAAGCTTGCATATAGTTGCTTTCGAGAGTCACATAATTTCGGGGCTAACACCACTCATTCCTCTAGCTCGCCTAAAGGCTCTTCAGAACTCAAATTAACGCCATAAAATATTCTGGCATACAGCATTGAATTTATTCTACCCAAAGAACATTAAAAATTCGCTAGTGTGAGATAATAACAACCTATTTAGCCACAATAATATTAATCCACTAAGTGAATAAGGTAATTATCATTATAAGTATTCTACTACTAGCTGGGTGCACCACAGGCAGTGAAGGCGGGGCGCCATTTGAACAAAGAATTAACAGCTCCAATGCATTAGACGACGGAAGCATGCTAGTCTTTAAGGATAACACAGCTTTTGGCATGGTATCAGGTGAAGGTGAGGATTTAATGCTAGGCAATTTTAAAGCAGGCAACTACTCAGTAATTGGACGCGTGCTATACCGCTTTAACATCAGTAACTGGAATAACACTGACATAATATTTCACTTACTATGCACAGGTGTTTACGGAACACCAGGGGATATAGAAGTATACACTACGAGTGACTTTGGCAGACTACCATTAAGACCAAGCCAACCAATGGATGTTAATAACACCTGGAATCTAATAAACAACGGAGAATTAATATCATTAACTTCTGCACAATCAGGCGACTGGTTTACAATCACAATCCCCGCAGATAGCATTAAGAGTGAGGTTCTTAATTTAATACTAAAACTAGGCGATGAAACAATCACTGACGGCAATTACTACGTGCTACACAGTTTTGAACGCGGAGCTTCAAGAAACCAACAAAAACCCTACTTAACATACAATTAAAATAAAGAATGGACGAGCTTAGTGTTTAAGAACAAGTTTTTTGTATTTTTTTTATTGCAATTTTCTTTTTAGGATACAATGGAATGTAATTCCATGCACATGAAATCTTTATTTCATTGTGAAACACCTTTCTTTAGAAAGGGGTTCTTTTGGTTCTTTGGGGATGAAACACCTTTCTTTAGAAAGGGGTTCACTGGACGAGCCGGGAGTCGCACCCGGGTCCCTCCCACGCCAAGGGAGAATTCTGCTACTATACTACTCGCCCAAAAGCTCGTATTCCCTGTCGGGAAACTACTCGCCCATTATACTAAAGCGTTGTAAGCGTTAGCGCACAAAGGAGCGCTAGCGACGTACTCGCCCATTATAACCAGTCAGCTCGTATTAAATAAAGCTAATTAAAAATAAAAGACATTCTTTTTTACTTATAACCCTTATGGGTAAACAAATATAACTAAAAAAACACTAAACAACTAATATGCAAATAAGTATAGGAACTGCGCGAATAATAAACAAAGACCATAACGATTACTTGCTGGTCAAATACTTTAATGCAGTAGACAAGAAAACTAACATAATAATATTTAGCCCAAACATAGAGATAAGCCTATCAAAAGATGAAAAACAAAACGAAGAAGTAACCATAAAGTGCAACAACAAAATAACCAAATTCAAACCAACAAGCAGCAAACAAGAACTATTCAAATTCATACAGAAAAGAACACACTACTATGAAACTTTCTCAGACACCAGAGTACGAGAAAAAGACAAGCTAATGCACTTTAAAGAATTATTCAAAAAGAAAAACATACAAGCAGTCACAATAAACCAATTAAACTTAGATTTTCAAGACAACTACGAGGACAATATTCTAATACCAATAAACTAAGGCATGTTAACTTCATGCAACTGCTTAATATTATCATTACTAGGCTCAAACATAGTGACTAACTCAGCAATTGAATCAATACTAAAATCACTATCAGGAATACCAAGAGTGATGAAACTAAGGCCTGCATTACCAGCACCAGTAGCCTCAATCTCGTGATTAGTTACAAACACGCAATCAGCAGGCTTTAACTTAAGCGCCTTACAAATACCAATAAAACACTTCTTATCAGGCTTAACGCACTTAAAGTCACTCGCAAACAAGACCTCGTTAAAAAAACTAAGATTAATGCCTAACCTCTTAGCATCACGAAGGAACCACTCGCGAGGCATATTACTAAGAATACCAAGCTTGTAATTAGGGCTTAAAGCCTTAACAGTATCCATAACATTACGCCTAATCTTAACCAATTTATCACGCTCACTATTATGCGTGTCAATTACCTTCTTAACAGTGCGCATAGGAATATCATAATCCTTAAAGACTTCGGTAAAGAAATCAACCTCAGTAAATAAGCCCTTTTGGAAACTCTTAAACGCCTTAGCATAATCACTTAAAAATTTATCAGGCTCAAAATAATAACTAACAATCTTAGACAGCGCCAAACGCATCTTATCCTTAGGAATATCAATAAGAACACTAGAGTCAAAGATTATTGCCTTAACCATTAACAAAGGTAGACACACTACCCCTTTATTAGTCTTAACCAAGATAACTAGCAACAATCTTTTTCTCTTAAAAAGAGAAAAAGATTGACCAAAAAGAGAACTTAATCAAATATGTTAAAAAAGAATCACCCTAAATAACTAGCAATAATAGGTAACGCTATAGTCGCATCGCATAGGACACTAACAAACTTAGCCTTTGGATTAACCTTGCCCCATGATATCCCTTCTCTTAACTCAGCGCCAGAAAGACCACCAGGACTAGGAATATCAGTAGTAATCTGAATAGCATACGACGCCTGATTAGGCGTGAATTGCAACGCCTGCATAATATGATTCTTAGGCACGCCACCGCCAATCACAATAAAACCAGCAGGCTTAGCAGTCCAAGCGAGGTTAACAAGCTCCCTTAAGTCCTTGCCATAATCAAGCACAACCTTATCATGATTAATGCTAATCTGAACGCCAAGACCACAATCAACAAAACCCGGACAGAAAATAGGAATACGCTTTTTAGCTGCAGTAGTAAGAATTGAGTCAGGGTCATTTAATTTATCACCAATCATCCACAATAACTCCTTAACACTCATCTTATCCTTAATCTCCAAAGAATTAACAAAGTCTTCCATATCCTCATAAACCTCATTTTTCATATAAACATCATAAATACGGTCAACACCCTTCTTGTTAAGTTCAGCGTCATTAACATCACTCTCGCCCTGCATATGATGAAAACCAAGAGCTTCAGCCACATCATGAGTAAGGTTAGCGCCAGTAGTCACTAATACGTTAATATAACCTTTATCAATAAAATCCCTAATAATAGAACGCATGCCTGCAGGCACCATAGCACCGGATAATCCAAAGAATTTAACACAAGTGGGATTCTTAATCATCTCCTCATAAATCTCACAAGCCTTAGCGAGTTTCTTGCCATTAAAACCAGTATCACGCATTAAAGCAATCAACTCACGAGTATCTCTAGTATTAACTTTAATCTGATTAACGTTCTTCATAACAAAAAACAAACAATAATCCTTTAAATAAATAATTATTTAAGCAAAAAGACACAAAATTAATAATTGTAATGATTTACTACAAGTGCCTAAAAGGAGTTGACATGTTTGGAAACCCTGACTACGACGCAGTGATAGACCGAAACGTTACAAACGAACTAGGGGATTACTTATCCGGCAAAGGCTTTAATGTATTCCAAATAACTAAAATATCACGCGACAAATTCAAATCAACAATCGAATGCAATGAGTTTACAAAAATACTATCACTGCTTAACAACAGTGTACTAATAACTAACAACTCCAGTGTCTATAATGAGCACACATCAAAAAAAATATTATTCACCAAAAGAAAAAAATGGAACCAGATAGCAGATGACTTAGCATTTTACCTGCTAGATGAATCAAGAAAACCAGAACAAAAAGCATTCAAGAATGATAACAATTGCCAAGCAATAATTGATGAATGCGTTAACTACAACTTTGCAAACTATCTAAAAAAAATAGGTTTTAACGTGTACTCAATACTAAAAAATAACAGAGGCATAACTGATTACGAAGTAGCTAGAATAACTTATGAAAAGAACTCAATATTAATCACCTGCGATAAGCCCTTTTACGAACGATTCAACGGGTTAAAAGTATTGTATGAACCAAAATTTGACTGGTTTAGCATGGTAAAAAAGATTTACTTAGAAATTAATAAGGCTTAACTGGCAACTGGCTTAAAGGCGAGTAATTATCCTTAATTGAAAAATATCTCTTAGCCACTGAATCAATAGTCCAGTCATTAGAAATAATAACCCCTTTTTCACGCAAGAAATCATCAAGAACTGGTTTCATATCAGTAAAATCATTAGGGAAACGCTTTTGTAATAAAGCGCTAATATCAATAGTTAAATCTCCTTTAACAGGACTACTAACATTAACTAAACTAGCAAACATACTGCTAACATACTCAGATGCCATAAGTCTAAAATAGACGTAATTGCTTTATAAACCTTATTAATCCCTAATTATTAGCCCTAAAATAATCCCACGCATTAATTAAACTGCCATTAGGGAATTTGCAAAAAGAAGCAGTGCTGTTAGCTTCGATTTCAGTTAAGTATTCACCGCCCTGTTCATTGCAGTAAACTGCAGCGGGATTAGCTAACCCGGTATTACCCTGACTTAAGAAAATAACTGCAATAGCACCAATAAGCGCTATCAAAACG
>Ga0208375_1004744_pt1 | contig 10496 bp, 17 predicted proteins | sample RifOxyD1_FD_184038 | JGI IMG/M metagenome (GOLD analysis project Ga0208375, IMG submission 184038) | Soil microbial communities from Rifle, Colorado - Rifle Oxygen_injection D1 (SPAdes) | ecosystem: Environmental > Terrestrial > Deep subsurface > Rock core/Sediment | place: Rifle, Colorado...
AGTTTTCTGAATTTCAGATAAATTTATAATATATTACTCATTATAATCTAATATTATAAGGAGGTGCTCAAACTGAGAAATAAATATTTAATTATGATTTTTGTTTTACTTGCTTTTGGATTATTTGTTTTATCTGGATGTAGCCAGAATGTTGGAAGAGGATTTTTGAGAAATAATTTAGATACTGATGCACAAAGAGCAAATTTAGATAATGAAGGAGATGGTGTTTTTGAAACTCCACCAACACCTTGGAGCTGCATAGGTTACAGGAGTGAACCAAATGAAAATGGAAGATACACCGATATTTGGGATTCTGCCAATGATCAATCTTGCGTATCAAGCCCTGAAGAAGGTGAAACAGGATGTTCGGAGGGTTCACAATATGATACTGTTAGCTGTGCAGATACCAGACAACCCACTCCAACAGGCGGAAGCCCTAAAAGTGGGGCAAGAAAATGAGGTGATAAAATGGCGTACGAAAGTTTAATAGCATTTGTAAATTCCCCGTGGATTTATTTGATAATAATATGGGATGTTGTTTGGAAGGGTGTGGCTTTATGGAAATCTGCAAGAAATAGACATCTTGTCTGGTTTGTCTTTATCCTTATAGTTAATTCCGTAGGAATATTGCCAATAATTTACCTGTTAATTCACGGAAAAAAAGAAAAAAATAAAAAGAAATAGACTTATAAATCCTTTATTCTTTATTTTTTTATTAAATTCAAGGAGTTGATAAAAAATGGCTAAAGGCTATTGTGTAAAATGTAAAAAGAAGGGTGTTGAAATGAAGGATGCAAAGGAAGTTACTATGAAGAACGGCAGAAGAGCAATGAAAGGTAAATGCCCAAAATGTGGCACCGGCATGTACAGCATATTAGGCAAAGCCTAATTTCTTTTTATTTACAAACTTTTATAAAATTTGATTCCAATACTAATTAAATGGTATTGGATAAGCTTGGAAGCAGATTCAAGGATATATTGAATAAATTAGCCAAAAGCATATTTGTTGATGACAAATTAGTTGATGATTTAGTAAGGGAAATTCAAAGAGCCTTGTTGCAGGCTGACGTCAATGTCAAACTTGTCTCTGAACTGACAAAATCAATAAAAGAAAAAGTTGTGAAGGCAAAATCAAAGCTGGACAAGAGAACTTATCTGGTTAATGTTGTTTATGATGAACTGGTAAAATTTCTTGGGGATGAAAAATCTGAATTAGTTATAGCAAAGAAAAAACCATTCAAGATTATGATGGTTGGTGTCTACGGCTCTGGCAAAACAACAACAATTGGCAAGTTATGCAATTATTACAAGAAAAGAGGATATAAAGTTGCAACATTGGGACTGGATGTTCATCGACCTGCCGCTGTGGATCAGATAGAGCAAATTTGCTCCAAAATAAACGTTGATTGCTATACAGACAGAAAAGAAAAAAACCCCGTTAAAATTTATAATGAATTTGAGAACAAATATTCTAAATATGATATTTTATTTATAGATACTGCAGGCAGGGATTCTCTGGATGAGGAATTAGTTAAAGAAATTAAAGAACTGAATGATAAAATAAAGCCCGATGAAAAATTATTGGTTCTTAGTGCAGACATAGGGCAGGCTGCTCAGGGCTTAGCTGAAGGTTTTCATAAGAACTGCGGGGTTACTGGGGTTATAGTAAGCAAATTGGATGGAACTGCAAAAGCAGGAGGATCATTGACAGGAACTGCCGCCACAGGAGCTAAAATCAAATTTATTGGTGTTGGAGAAAAGATTGATGATTTGGAAACTTTCAATCCAAAAGGTTTTGTTTCAAGATTATTGGGAATGGGCGATCTAGAGGCATTATTGGAAAAAGCCAAGGATGTCATTGATGAAGAAAAAGCTGGCGATATGAAAGACAGGTTGGTTAGCGGCGATTTTGATCTGAATGATTTGTATGAGCAGATGAAAGCAATGAAAAAAATGGGTCCCCTGAATAAAATCATGGATATGGTGCCTGGTTTGTCTGGAATAAAATTACCAAAGGAGGCTTTACAGGTTCAGGAAGGAAAACTTGAAAGATGGAAATACATCATCGACTCATGCACAAAAAAGGAAAGAAATAATCCGGATTTAATTGATTCCAAAAGGGCTGAAAGAATTGCAAACGGAAGCGGAACAACCGTCGGCGAAGTAAGAGAATTAATTAAGCAATACAGGATGGCAAAGAAAATGATGAAGATGATGAAAGGAAAAGACCCTGAAAAGTTAATGAAGAAGATGGGCAAGTTTAAACTGAAATGATAACACTCCCTAAAGATGATTTAAAGAAGCAGGAAATTCTTGGTAGAATTGCAATGAAATTTGAGAGAGGCAAGGAATATACTGAGCAAAAAGTGAATGAGATTATAAAATCATTTAATATCGATGATTATGTTCTTTTCAGAAGAGAATTGGTAAATTTCAACTATCTTGGAAAGGACTCTTATAAAAGCGTTTATTGGTTGAAGAAAAGTGCACTTTCTGATGAGGAATTAGCAAGGATTAATTTTAATCAGAAAAAAATGAAGGATAGCGGAGTTTACTGAAATGAAAATTATAAAGCAGGCAGCAGAAGCAATTATATTTTTAGATAAAGATAAAGTAATCAAAGAAAGAATAAGAAAATCTTATCGGATTGATGACATAGACAATAAATTGAGAAAGTTTCGAACAAGAAGCGAGGGCAAATTACTGGAAAAGATTGATAATTCTCCAGAGGTTTATGAAGTGAATGACAAGGAAATGAAGATTGTAATGGAGTTCATAGACGGAAAATTGGTAAAAGACATTTTAGATAATATGACCAGAGAAAAAAGAAATTTGTTATTGAGAGAAATTGGAAGAAGAATTGCAAAAATGCATGACAAAGACATCATTCATGGTGACTTGACAACCTCAAATATGATACTGAAGGACAAAGTTTATTTCATTGATTTTGGACTGGGATTCCATTCAAAAAAGATAGAAGACAAGGCGGTTGACCTGCATTTGTTAAAACAGGCGTTGGAAAGCAAGCACTACAAGCATTTTGAGGAATCATATAAAAAAGTTTTAAATGGATATAAATCAAGCAAAAACTGGAAAGAAGTTTTAAAAAGACTGGAAAAAGTTGAAAGGAGAGGACGTTATAAAAATAAAAATGAATAATTGGCTGATTGTTATCCTGAGCTTTATCAGTTTCCTTGTAGTTCTTTATCTGATATTCAATCCGAATTCTATTTTCAGGAAAGGTAAAGAACCAAATTAATTATTGTTAATGCTGTTGCTATCACTAAGCTAACCCATGACAATAATGGAGAAATTTTTACTCCAAATCTCTGCAATATTTCAGCCATGTGAGAATATGTATAATTTTTTGGATCATTAAACTTATACCCCCTTATTCTCTGCGTTATCAAATTGAGAAAACAGATGTGCGCTTTTTTTATGTTGAATTTTTTTCTATAAATTATCCCAAAAATTAAGCCTGATATCATGACTGCAAACAAAAATGAGAAATGCCATATGGGTCTTGTTGGCCATATTCTTAAAGGTATGAAAAAAACAACCACGCCAAAAATTGTCATTGTAATAAAATGCAACCAAATTAAAGTTTCTGCTATAAATTCATTTTTTTTCATATTATCATAAATAACAATATTTTTAAAAAGATTTTTTGCTTTATAATTATATAGCCCCGTGGTCCAGTGGTCTAAGATACAGCCCTTTGGAGGCTGGGACCCAGGTTCGAATCCTGGCGGGGCTATACAAATCTTTATATATTTCCTTGTCTTATATTAAATTAAAGGGGGGTTTAATATGGCTGATAAAGAAATTGGACAGGTATTTTCTTATTTTTCTAAGATAGGCGTGGCTGCAATAAAATTGACTAGTGCATTAAAGGTTGGAGATAAGATTCGCATTAAGGGGAACACAACAGATTTTGAACAAATTTTGGACAGCATGCAATCAGAGCACAAAAAGGTTAGTTCTGCAGGCAAAGGTGGAGATGTTGGAATAAAGGTTAAGGACAGAGTAAGACCAGGGGATAAGATTTATAAAGTCTAATTGAAACTTGATTTTAAGGGTAAGTTGGTGAACAGCTCACTTATACCTAGTTTCGTTCTAGGTATGTTATAAGATGGCAAGAAAATACAGTGGAAAGAAAGGTAAATCTGGTAGCAAGAAACCAGTCAAGAAAACCAAGCAGGTTTGGTTAAGATATTCTGACAAGGAAGTTGAGCAATTAATAATTAAATTATCCAAACAGGATAATACTCAAAGCAAGATAGGGACTATTTTAAGGGACACCTACGGAGTTCCTGATGTAAGAAGAATCTTGAATAAGAAAATAGGAAAAATTCTGGAAGAAAATAAATTAAAGCCGAAATTACCTGAGGATTTAATTGCTTTGATTAAGAAACAGCTGAATATCCTGAAACATCTTGAATCCAATAAAAAAGACATGCCTGCCAAGAGAGGATTGCAATTAACCGAGAATAAAATCAATAAACTAATTAAGTATTACAAGAGAGAAGGCATTTTGGATAAAGACTGGATTTATGACAGACAAAAAGCTAAATTGTTAGTTTCTTAGGATGGATAACCTAATTAAAAACTTTGTAAGAGAATTTAGGGAAATAAAAGAGCCAATCAGGGTTATTTCCCATCTTGATGCCGATGGACTTACTAGCGCTGCTATAATTTCAAAGACCTTGAAAAGAAACGGAAATGAATTTAATTTGAGCATTGTTAGGCAGTTGGGAGAGGATAAAATTAAAGAGTTAAGCCTGGAAAATTACAATTGCTTTCTGTTTGCTGATCTTGGAAGTGGATTCTTGAATTTAATTGATAGATACCTTAATGACAGAAAAATATTCATATTAGACCATCACATACCAGAGGAAGTTGAAAATGATTTTGTTCATGTCAATCCTCATCTGATTGGAATGGATTCCAACAGCATTTCAGGAGCAGGCTTGGCGTATTTGTTTGCCAGGGAGTTGGATGAGAAAAATATTGATTTGGCATACATTTCAGTCATTGGCGGCGCAGGGGATTATATTGATTTCAATCAGGGATTTAATGAAAAAATACTGAAGGATGCAGTTGATTCAGGAGTTCTTGAAATCAAGAAAGGACTTAGAATGTTCGGAAGCCAAACAAGAAATTTGCATAAATTGCTGCAATACAGCACAGACCCATACATTCCTGGAGTTACCGGAAGCGAGGAAGGGACAATCAATTTTCTCAATGAACTTGAGATTGAGTATAAAGATGAATCAGGCAATTTCAGGAAACTTAATGATCTGAATGATGATGAAATGAAGGATCTTGTTACAGGAGTTATTCTGAAAAGATTCGGAAGCGAGGATAATCCAGAAGACATATTCGGAGATGTTTATTTACTGAAAAATGAGGAGGATAATTACAAGGATGTAAGAGAATATGCAACCTTGCTTAATGCATGCGGAAGGCTAAGAAAGCCATCCTTTGGCATTGGAACCTTCATGAATAATCCAACTCTCAGGAAGAAAGCTGATGAGTTATTAAAAAATTACAAACTGGAAATTATTAATTCCTTGAATTGGTTCTACAAAAACAAAGAGAGCTTCATTAAAGGGAAGAATTTTGTCATAATAAATGCCGAAGACAATATTAAAGATTCTATGATAGGCACTCTATGCAGCATGATATCAAATTCAAATGTTTATGACCGAGATTTTGTCATCGTTGGTATGGCATACACCATTGAAGGGGACATTAAGATAAGCATGAGGACCAACAGCAGTGTTGATTTAAGGGAAATCATAAAGGAAGTTGCTGACGGCGGCGGACATAGCAATGCCTGCGGGGCTTTCATAAACAAGGACAATGAAAAAAAGTTCATTGAAGACATGGAAAGCGCTTTAAATAAGCTAAATTGATAATAATGCAAATGAGAAAAGGAAATAAGATATTTATTTTTATATTCATAATTGAGATAATCCTTTTTTTAATTGGAATTCTATTTACGAAAGGAACCTGCAATTATTCTACTCTTTGCTCCATTCCAACATTTTTTAATCCATTAGGCATTCAATTTAGTATGTGCATTCAAGTTCTTGCACAATCTCCCTGTAATCTTGGTTCTATTTATTTAACAACATGGATAATAATTTTTACCATTGTTGCTTACGTTATTTATTGGATTAAGAGTAGAAAATGAAAAAGAAACTTTTAGCAATATTTTTTGGATTCTTTTTTGTTGGATTAATATCTGTGTTGTGATACAGGAGATGATGGAGTTGGGTATTAAATCTGAATTTGTGGTTGAGGAAAAAGTTAATATAGAAAGTAATCAAAAAGAAATTGATGAAGATTTTCAGTAGAATGAGATTAATTTATTTTGTATACCTTGCAATAGCCTTGCTTTTAGTATGGGGAATTTATGATATAAATAAAGGGGACATGTTTATAACAACTCTGAAATTATACATTGCATATGTATTTATAGTTATGATAATATCTTATAATATTTGGAGTAGAAAAATTAAGAAAAAATGACCTACAAACTCTTACTATTAAAATCACAGGAGAAAAAATGATAACTGAAGATTCAGCACAATTATTAGTATTTATTTATACAAAAAGTATAACTAATTCTAAAGAGATAACTGAATATAGTAATTGGGATTTAGAAAGAGTAAGAAAAGCAGTTAAATATCTTGAAGAAAAATATCTAATTGAAGAAACCAATACAAGAGTAGATGGGAATATTTATAGTATAAAATGTAGTTATTTAGGTATTGATGAAATAGAATTAAATAAAGACCCTAAAAATCCAGAAGTTGTAAAAATATATAATTTTACTATTAATCTGAATGTAGATTCTATTTTTAAAGTAAGTTTAATTGGATAATCCAAAACCTATTTATAATTTCCTATTCTAGTAATTTTATGGAAGAAGTAAGAAATAAAGTTTATAATTGGTCTTTAGAACTTTTGAAAGAAGGAAAGGAATTGCAAGGGATAATATTAATGCTTTCTACATGGAATTTTGCTTATTTTAGATACCACATAAAAACTTTTGACTTAACAAATTTTGAAAGAATCCTAAGAGAATGTGATTTTGAATATTTTAGAGATAAAAGATTTGAGGATACAGATTTTAATGATGAGATTATTAAGTCTAAAATAATGCAAATATATCAAAAGTTATCTGAAATTATTGGAATTAGATATGTAGGAGCCACTAAGATTATGCATTTAAAATGTCCTAAATTTTTTATGATGTGGGATAATAAAATAATATATCATTATAAAACAGGAACTTCACCAGAGGATTACCTTAATTTTATGAAGAAAACACAAGAATTGTATAAAAAAGGTGAATTTGGTAATTTGGATAAAGAAATTACAATCCCAAGAGCCATTGATATTTATAATATGGATAATTATTCAGAATTATAAAATGGATATTCAAGAAGCTTTAGAAAAATTACATAAAGTATACTTAGAAGGGGCTGTAAATCTTGGTTGTGTTGATAGAGCAATTATTCTTTATTATATAATTAAAAGTAAAGATTTAAATCCCTTCCCAAGGTTAATTTCTTTTAGGGATGGTAAAGGAGAAAAAATAATTCCTTCTCATGCTGTTGTTATATTAAATAATGTGGTCTATGACTCCAATATTGAACCTTCTAATAATCCAATAAAACTTAAGGATTATTAGGAACTTATTAAGAATTTAAGACCAAATACAAGTTTAGAATGGACAGATTTAGAAGATGAAATAAAAAAAGGACACCCAATTGATTATGTTTGGAATTATCTTTATAAGTTTGATAAAGAATTTCAAAAAGAAGTAAGAAATTTGATGCAAGAGGATTATGAAGAATACCTTAAAAAATTTCCTTCATTAAGAGAACAACAAGAAAAGATAAGAAATGACTTTTTAGACAGATAAAAGACTTATTGGGCAACTACGACTTTATAGGCAAAGCCATTTCCAACGAAAGTTTTATAAGGTGTTTGTAAGAATTTAATAAAATGGCTAAGAAGAAAGGCAGCAAGAAATGGTATGAAGTCCTTGCCAGCAAGAATTTCAATAATATTGTCATAGGCGAATGCATTGCTTATGAAGACAAAGACCTCATTGGAAAAATAATAAACATAAATCTAGGAAATTTAGTCCGGGATGTTAAATTACAGAATGTTAAGGTAAAATTTAAGGTAAAAGAAATTAAAGAAGGGAAAGCCTATTCTGAAGTTGAGGGTTATGAATTAGCCAATAGCTATATCAAGAGAATAGTCAGGGCTGGAAGAAGCAGGGTTGATGATTCTTTTTTGGTTAATACAAAAGACAGCGTTAAACTCAGATTAAAACCCCTTATTCTAACAAAATATAAATCACAGAGGGGTGTATTGAAAGAAATTAGAAACTTGGTTAAAAGGGATTTTGAAGATTGCATCAAAAATGAAAATTATGAGAAGATTGTTTCTGACATAATAAGCAAAAAATTACAAAGGGATATGAAAGGCAAACTGAATAAGATCTATCCTGTTAATTTGGTTGAAGTTAGGGTTATGAAGAGAATTTAGAAATATTTTTAAAGAATTCTTGCTGTTTATTCTTTGTAAGCCTCCGTAGCTCAGTGGTAGAGCAAATTTCGAAAGAAAGCTTATCTGCCTTGTATGAGTTAGACCCAAGTGAGCAGTAGGTCGAGGGTTCAAATCCCTTCGGAGGCTTTTTTTTAAAATGGGAGGTATATGTATAATATGCGGAAATGAAATTATTGAGGTTAAATGCAAGATTATTTGCTTAAACTGCGGGTTTATTAAGAGAGATTGCTCTGATCCCTAATTTAATCCTGAATCCACATCTGCTCCGCAAAATGGGCAGCAGTATTGATATGGAATATACTTTCTTGAATCTTTTACCACTGTCAAAACAAATTCTCCAAAGCACATATTACACCTGAATTTTTTTGCTTGCCTTTGTATTATTATCATATATTGTTATAGTGTTTTATTTTATTTAGTTATTTTTAGAAAAAAACCTTCCTAAGTGTTTAATTTTAGCAAGATTTATATAAATTATTATAATAGTCTCTTTATGCTTGACAATTCAATTATAAAGAAAATTAATGACTTTGTATATTCAAAACCAAGAACAATCCAAGAAATCTCTGAGCTGATAAAAAAAAGCTGGAAAACCACGGAAAGTTATGTAACCAGAATTTCTGATGAGCAAGGCACAATTTCTATGAGGACTTTCAGGGGAGGAACAAAAGGAGCTTTGAAAATAGTATACTGGAATATTTTAGACAGCGCTGACAAGAATAACTTTAGATTCAGGCTATACAAACAAATAGAATCCGGAAGGCATAGAGAGGATTTCAGCCCGCTTGATATTTATCAGTATATTGATAAAAGTAAAAAATCATCCCTTTTGCTTGAAGGCGAGGAATATGGATCAAAATTCAATTATTTTAATTTCAAAAATCTTTTGTTGAGCGCCAAGGAACAGATTATTTTTTTCTCCGGAAATTTAAGCTTTGTTAACATGAAATACAAGGATGAAAGAATATGCGATGTAATAAAGGATTTAGCCAAGAAAGGAATAAATTTTAAAATAATCACAAGAATAGAATTTCGCTCCGTTGATAATATCCTGGAAATGTTGAATATAAACAAAGAAGTTGGAAGAAATACAATTGAAATAAGGCATGCTTACCAGCCATTGAGATGCACCTTAGTTGATGATAGGATTGCAACATTAAAAGAGGTTGAAATCCCAACAAGCAATGACTTATCAAAAAATTTAATAAATATTATATTTGAAATTAATGATGAAGACTGGATTATGTGGCTGAAAAAAGTCTTTTGGGATTTATTTCGAACAGCAATGCCTTGTGAAAAAAGACTGGATGACTTGAATTATCTTAGGAAAAAACATTTATGATGGGCTCATAGTTTAGTGGCAAAACATTCGCTTGACGTGCGAAAGATTCTGGGTTCGATTCCCAGTGGGCCCATTTATTACGCTCTTTATCATTTGGATAACTTTTTTTATAAGATCTCATTAGTAATATTCTTTTATATTAATTATTTTTTAATAAATTTGAAATAGATGTATCCTAAAAATAAGATTCCCAATACAATTTTTGATATTGTATTTATGATCTTTGATTCCATGGTAAAACTTAATGCTGCAAGAATAATAAATGAGATTATGAATATTGTAGCTATTGTTTTTGGAGTCTTTTTAATTTTACTAGATTTATCTTTCTCTTTCCATTCTTTTACAAATTTTTTGTTATAATAATATAAAAATAATCCAGATAAAATAATTGAAATAATTACGCTTGTTATTGCTCCAATACCAAAACTATCAAATAAGGGAGCAAATGTGTAAAGAAGCACCATAAATAAAATTAGAAATATGAAGAGAGATAGAAACATCCCCACCCTTGTTTTTAAGTACCAAGAAACTGCTTTTTTTGGACCTTCTTTTTTTATTA
>Ga0208375_1004747_pt1 | contig 10490 bp, 12 predicted proteins | sample RifOxyD1_FD_184038 | JGI IMG/M metagenome (GOLD analysis project Ga0208375, IMG submission 184038) | Soil microbial communities from Rifle, Colorado - Rifle Oxygen_injection D1 (SPAdes) | ecosystem: Environmental > Terrestrial > Deep subsurface > Rock core/Sediment | place: Rifle, Colorado...
AAAAGAAAGTATGGAAATTATGTTTCCGGAAAGAGTATCATGTCAAGAAGGGCAGAGATATACTGCAAGGCAATACTGCATAACTTAAATCTTATGCATATGCATAAGATTTTCAACTAACGTTTTTAGATAAACTTAAAAATTATTAAATCTTATCTTGGATATGTATTATGAGGAATTAGCCAATATTTATTCTGAACTTGGAAAAACAACAAAAAGACTTGAAAAGGTTGATATTATCTCAGAATTTCTAAAAAAAGTAAGCAAGGATGAACTGAGCAAGGTAATTTATCTGTTGCAGGGAAAAATCTATGCTGACTGGGAAAATTTCAAATTGGGAATTAGCCAGAGATTAATCCTGAAGGTCATTAATCAGGCTACAGGAATTCCAGCAAACAAAATTGAGGATTTATGGAAGAAAAAAGGAGACTTGGGGAAGGTTGCAGAGGAATTGATAAGAACAAAGCATCAGAGGACATTATCAAGCAAGAAACTGACATTGAACAAGGTGTATGATAATCTAAGGAAACTCTCAAGCTTTGAAGGCGAAGGGACAGTAGGAAAGAAAGTTTCCATTGTTACAGAATTATTAAGCAATGCTGATTCTGAAGAGGCAAAATATATCATAAATACTGTGGTTGGTGACTTAAGGGTTGGTGTTGCTGCAGGAATAATAAGAGATTCGATTGCAAAGGCATTTTACAAAGATGTCAAGGAAATTGAGGAAAATTACAATCTAAGCGTTGATTACGGAAAAATTGCTGAATTAAGCAAGGAAGGAAAATTAGAATTAAGTTTGACCCCAGGGAAACCAGTAAAATTAATGCTTGCCATAAAAGTTGAAGATGTTGAAGAGGCATTCAAGGCTGTCGGAAAACCTGCACAATGCGAATACAAATTGGATGGATTCAGGCTGCAATGTCATTTTGACGGCAAGAAGATAAGTTTATTCACAAGAAGCATGGAGAATGTCACAAGACAATTTCCTGACGTTGTTAAATATCTAAAAGAAAATGTCAAGGGGAAGAATTACATCCTTGATTCTGAAGTTGTAGGCTTAAGCAAGCAAGGAAGGTATCTGCCTTTCCAGAAAATCTCCCAGAGAATAAGAAGAAAGTATGACATTGAAAAGACAGCAAAAGATTTTCCTGTTGAACTGAATATTTTTGATGTCATGTATTACAATGGAAAAAATCTAATGAATGAATCATTAATCAAAAGAAGAAAGATAATTGAAAAAATTGTAAAGGAAGAAAAAGGGAGAATAATTCTGACAAAGAAATTAATCACTGATGACAAAGATAAAGTAAATAAATTTTACAATGGAGCATTAGCAGCCGGAACAGAAGGATTAATGGTTAAAAATCTGCAAAGCAGCTTCAAGCCAGGGAGATATGTCAATGGATGGGTTAAATTAAAACCAATACTTGAACCTCTTGATCTGGTCATCACCGGTGCAATATGGGGGGAAGGAAAAAGAAGCAACTGGCTTTCAAGCTTCATTGTCTCCTGCAGGAAAGGTGATGAATATCTGGAAATAGGAAAAGTTGGAAGCGGTGTAAAGGAAAAAAATGAAGGCGTTACATTTTCTGATTTGACTAAAACATTAAAAAAATTAATAATAAAAAGTTCCGGAAAGAATGTTGAAATAGAGCCAAAAGTAATTGTGCAGGTAAGCTATGAAGAAATACAAAAAAGCCCGACATACAATTCTGGTTTTGCATTGAGATTTCCAAGAATAAATGTATTAAGAGATGACAAAGGGTTAATTGATGTTGACAGTCTTGAAAGGATTAAAAGAATCTACAGAAACCAAAGAGGTCAAAAGTAAGATTTATAATGCCTGTTAATTTTTTTCTGGAATGAATGAAAGTGAAAGAGCAAAATATTATCTTGAATGGGAAAAATTATATAATTCAAATCCTAATATTTTTGATTTTGAAAAAGGATGTATTGAATACTGGAGGATGGCTTCTTATTTCTTAGAACAAAAAGAGACTGGGGTTGTTGATCCAAATTTGGGTCTTTATCTTAACAAAATAAAGAATTTATCCGAGATAACAGAAAAGCAATCTGAATAAAGTTACACTACATAATTGTTACACTTTAGAATAGCAATATTTAAATATGAAGACAGTTACCTATTAACAAGTAATAAGTGATTATTACTGAAATATTAAAATAAAAAGAGGGGTGATTGCACCCAGGGGGTTAAATAATGATTGTGAAAGAGGAATTTTTAAGCAAGCTAAGACAATATTTTGGTTTAAATTTATATGAGGTTAAAATTTGGACTGCACTGCTTTCTCGTGGCGTTTCAACTGCAGGTGAATTATCTGACATTGGTAATGTACCAAGATCAAGAGCGTATGATATTCTTGAATCACTGGAAAAGAAAGGCTTCGTAGTTATGAAACTTGGCAAGCCAATCAAGTACATAGCTGTTGAACCAAGAGAAGTTGTTGAAAGAGTAAAAAAATTAGTTCATGAAGAAGCAAAAGAAAAAGCAAAGAGACTTGACAATCTAAGGGGCGGGGACTTGCTTGATGAATTAAATTTACTTCATAAACAGGGCATTGAGTTCATTGAACCCACAGATTTGTCCGGAGCAATAAGAGGAAGGCATAACATGTATTCCCACATGGAAACTCTGTTGAAAGGCGCTGAAAAAAATGTTTCCATCATGACAACAAGCAAAGGATTAATAAGAAAAATTGAATTTCTTAAATCAACGCTGGAGAAATTAAAAAGAAAAGGCGTTAACATCAAGATTGTCGCTCCAATCAACAAGGAATGCATGGATGTTGCAAGAGATCTCAGCAAAATTGCAGAAGTAAAATCAGTCAACAACAACAAATTAGCAGGAAGATTTATGATAGTTGACGGAAAACAAGTGATGTTCATGGTAATGGATGATGATAAAGTACATCCAACATATGACATCGGTGTCTGGGTAACCACACCTTACTTCGCAAGCACACTGGATAATTTCTTTGCAACTGCATGGAAAGAAATGACACCTTTAGCAAAAGTTAAGGTTTAATTTCTTTATTTATTTTTTAATATTCATTTTACAGAATAACTTTGTTTATATAATAAAATAGATTTACAATTTAATTAAGGGGGTAAAAAATATGGAATTTAATCAAGAAGAATTTAATCAATTTGTTTTAGATAATAATATTGTTGGTTTCTTTGAAAAACCAATAACATTGAAATCTGGTAGAAAGTCCAATTGGTATGTTAATTGGAGAGATGTTTCAAACAATGCTTATTTGATGAATAGACTAAGCAATTTTGTCATTAATTTTACGAAAGATTTGAATTTAGATCCTAATTGTTTTTACGGTGTTCCAGAAGGAGCTACTAAACTGGGATCAATTACTCAATTTAGATGGGCTGAAATGAATGGATTTTTACCTCCTGAGAAATATCCTTTACCAATGGGGAGGGGGAAACCAAAAGATCATGGTAATCCAAAGGACAAGTATTTTGTTGGTGCTCCAGAAGGAGGTATCATTGTTCTTGAAGATGTAACAACAACGGGTGGATCTTTATTAACAACCTTAGATTCCCTTTCAGAATTAGAAGATGCTCATGTAATAGCAACAATTGGTTTAACAAACAGGATGGAGAAAAGAGATGATGGAAGGAGTGTAAAAGAAGCTATTGAAGAGAGAGGAATTCCTTATTATCATTTAAGCAGTGGAACTGTATTACTTCCGAAGGCTTATAAAAAATTAAAACCAGGTGAAATAGTCAGAAGAAGTATTGAAGAAGAATTTAAAAGATATGGTGTTGAGAAAATAGTATTGGAGGAATTATAAAATGCCAAGAATAATACAAAGAGATAGAAGCATAATACCTGCATGTGATTTTGATATCTTAAAATTTGGAGAGGTTGTGAAGGCAACGGGGGATATTGAAGGAGTTGGCGGTTATAAAATTGGGTTTGTTTTAGGATTAACCCACGGATTACAATATGTTGTTGAAGTTGCAAGGAAGCACACTGACAAACCATTAATATATGATCATCAGAAAGCTGGAACAGATATTCCTGATATGGGAACCAAATTTGCAGGAGTTTTATCTGATGCTGGGATTAATGCAGCAATATTATTCCCTCAGGCAGGACCAGTAACAGAAGAGGTATGGATAAAAGCATTACAGGATAAGGGTCTTGGAGTTATTGTTGGGGGACTAATGACCCATAAAGGGTATGTTGTTAGTGATGGTGGTTATATAACAGATGGAGCAATTATGGACATTTATCTAAACGCAGCAAAATTAGGGGTAATAGATTTTGTAGTTCCTGGAAATAAACCTGAAGCAATAATCAGAATAAAAAGAGAATTGGAAGGTCATGGGATTGAGCCTGTATTTTATGCACCTGGTTTTGTTGCGCAAGGCGGAGAAATTAGCGAGAGTGCAAAAATTGCTGGTGAGAGATTCCATGGAATTATTGGAAGAGGAATTTATGAAACAGGTGATATAAAACAAGCTGCATTGGATCTAACTTCCAAACTTTAATTTTTTCTTATTTTTTTATATAACTCTGTCAATCTTACTGACCTGTCTTTTATGATTTCAGAATTTAATTGTTTTAATTTAGAAGCCCTTGTTCCAGACCTTGATGAATATTTTGATATGTTCATTACTTCCGGCTTTATTTCATTCATCAAATCCAGAGTTTTCTGAAAATCTTCCTCAGTCTCTGTAGGATAACCAACTATAATATCTGTTGATATTGTAATATTTGGAAATTCATTTCTGAATTCAAAAACTATTTCCCTAAAATTTTTCACAGTATGAATCCTGAACATATGCTTCAGTACTTCCTCGCTTCCTGACTGCACAGGAATGTGAAGAAATTTCATTATCTTATCTGAATGATAAATTTCAATCAAATCATTCATGATTCTTTTTGCATGCCATGGATTCATCATTCCAATCCTTATCTTATAATCCCCTTCTATTGTTATCAGCTCATTCATCAAATCAGGCAAAGAAGTCTTGATATCAAGTCCATAAGCTCCAGTATCCTGTCCAGTAAGATAAATTGTTCTGCATCCACCATCAACAGCTTTCTGCAATTCTCTCTTTATATCTCCTATTCTATAAGAATTTAATGCACCCCTTGCTAATTTAGTTGCACAGAAAGAACAATTATTTGTGCAGCCCTCTTGAATGACAATTATTGCAGTATTTTTATTTTTTCTTATTACAGGCAAATTTAATTTAGTTTCTTTTGTTTTTGAAAAAGTGTCCTTTTCTGCCTCTATTATATCATTTATTTTTGTTATTGAATTTGTATCAAACACCGCCTTAATATTTGGAAATTTTTCTCTCAAATCAACTGTTTTAGTTAAACAACCACCAACAAACAGGTTCTTATCCTGATTATCTTTTATATACTGAAATTCCCTTGACTGAGTTGAATTCTTTACTGAGCATGAATTCAATATTATAATATCTGCATTTTTCTCATTATTCATTATTTTATGCCCTTTTTCCATAAGCAATCCTGCCATTATCTCAGAATCATGTATGTTTGCCTGGCATCCAAAAGTTTGAATAAATATTTTCATAAATCTGTTCAAAAAATATCCTTAATAAAATTATCGTTGCAATATATATTCTTCAGCAAATGAGTTTTTATAAATAAAAAATGATTTTTCATTTGTGTCCCAAATAAAATATATCATATTTACCGGAGGAGTTCTGTCTGGCCTAGGCAAAGGTGTAGCTGCCGCTTCAATAGGGAAACTAATTTCCAATGGAAGAAAAGTTCTGCCAATAAAAATGGACGGCTACCTCAATTATGATCCTGGAACCATGAATCCAATTGAGCATGGAGAGGTTTTTGTTCTTGATGACGGGGGGGAAGTTGACATGGATTTTGGGCATTATGAAAGATTTCTCAATGTAATATGCAAATTTGAATGGAACATCACAATGGGAAAGATATTTCACTCTTTGCTGGAAAAGGAGAGAGAAGGCAAGTTTCTCGGAAAAACTGTCCAATTAATTCCGCATGCAACTGATGAGATCAAAGAGAAAATATTTCATTTAGTTGAAAAAGAAAATCCTGACATTGTATTAATAGAAGTCGGAGGAACCGTAGGAGACATGGAGAATGAGCTGTTCATTGAAGCCTTAAGACAGCTTAGAAGGAAGATTGGAAAGGAGAATTTCCTTTTTATTCATCTTACTTATGTCCCAATCCCAAAGAGCGTCAAGGAGCCAAAAACAAAACCAACACAGCAGAGCATCAGGCTGCTTAATCAGAGAGGCATTGAACCGGATATAATAATAGCAAGATGCAAGGATTACATAGATGACAAAATAAAAGAAAAAATATCCCTGTTCTGCGGTTTGTCTGAAAAGGATGTCATGTGCGGTGTTGATGTTGATAATGTGTATAAAATTCCATTAATTTTTGAGTCACAGGGAATTGTTGAAAGAATAAACAGCAGGTTAAACACAGATTATATGCCCACAATTGAAAATTGGAGAAATCTGGTCAACAATATAAATAGGATTGGCAATAAAAATATAACAATTGCAATCTGCGGAAAGTACACAAGACTTGAAGATTCTTATGCAAGCATAATTGAATCATTGCACCACTGCTCTGCAAATCTTAATGTCAATATAAAACTGAAATGGATTGAGACAACTAATCTTGAAAATCCTGAAAAAGAAATGGAAGATGTTAAAGGGGTTATAGTTCCCGGCGGATTTGGATTGAGGGGTGCTGAAGGAAAAATAAAAGTTATTAAATATGCAAGAGAAAAAAATATTCCATTTCTTGGATTGTGCTACGGTCTGCAATTGTCTATCATTGAATATGCAAGGAATGTATGCAAATTAATCAGCGCAAACTCAACTGAGATTGATCAAGATACTGAAATACCCATAATTGACATCATTGAAGGCCATGAAAGCAAATTAGGAAAAGGAAAAACAATGAGGCTTGGAAGTTACAAGGCAGTCCTAAAAGAAAACTCCAAAGTTTATGATTTATACAAAAACAAAGAAGTGTTTGAGAGACACAGGCATCATTATGAGGTAAATCCAGAATATCACAAGATTCTTGAAGATAATGGATTATCTTTATCTGGATTGTCTGAAGATGGAATTTTTGTTGAATTCATCGAGATTCCAAACCATAAATTCTTTGTTGCAACACAATCTCATCCTGAATTGAAATCAAGCCTTGAAAAACCCGCTCCATTATTTTTTGGTTTTGTAAAAGCATGCTTAGATTAAGACATTTGTCTTTTTATTATTAAGACATTTGTCTTTATAAAAATTTCTATTATATTAGATATTTCTTATAATCTGGATTGAAATTTTCCAGTTCTTTTACAGAAAGAGGAGTGCATATTCTTGAGCATAAAGAATTCAATGAATAAGGAAGCCTCATCAGTCTTATTTTTCCGTAACTAACCCAAGGGTCTATCTTATATTTAAGAAACCTGTTGTTTAATTTTCCCCTCTCTGACATCCTTAAATTATACACTCCCTTGTCAAACACATGCAGATGAAATCCCCTTCCTGAATAAACTATCCTTACATTACTAAAATTCCTTTTTAATTCATTGTAAAACTCCGATGTTATTTCTGAAGCTTTTATTATCAAATCCTTATTGAATGACCATATTGATCTTGACTTTATTATATTTTCCGGGTCTATATCAAATGCCAATTCCTGCCCCAAGAAATTGTCTGAATGAAATGCCTCGCTGAACTTGAAATTGCTTGGGCAATTTTCCGGGTTTTTGTAAATATTCCTGTCATAATATACATCCTCAGGAAGATGTTCTATTAATTTTTCCCTTAATTCCTCATAAGAAATATTTGGCTTAAGAATCAAAAGCTTTCCAATATCTTTCTTGTTCTTTGCTATTTTTGTTTCAGTTCCAGCGTCAATCGCAAAAAACTGCGGTTGAATAGGGAGGAATTCCCTGACTTTTTTTATGTTAAATTTATTTTTATAGAAATTTTCCCTTTGCTTAAGAGTTGACTTGCTGAAAGGCATTAAAGAGATATGATTGCCTGATTTTTAAACTTTGTTAAGTTCATCAATTATATCCTTTATTTCCTTGTCTGAGAAACCGTGAACCTTCAATCCCTGCCCAATGTTTTCAAAGTGTGAAGCCATGCAGCCAATGCAATGCAATCCAGCATCTATCAGTATTTCTGCTTTCTTTGGATCCTGAGCAATTTCCTCTATTAAAGATTTTTTTGTAATTTTCATTTTAAGTCTTGTTTCAATTCCTCTTTTGACTTAACACCAACAATTCTTTTTATTTCCTTTCCATTTTGGAATAAAATCAATGTTGGAATTCCCTGAACTTCATATTGCTGAGCTACATCTGAATTTTCATCAACATTTAACTTGAAAAAGTTCACATTTTTTACTTCCTTTGACAATTCTTCAAATATTGGAGCCAGCATTCTGCATGGTCCGCACCAGGATGCCCAAAAGTCGACCATTGATTTTCCCTTTGATATTTCTTCCTTAAAATTATCTGAATTTATTTCTTTAACCAAATTTATCGCCCCCTTAAAAAAATTTAATAATATTATTATTTAAAACTTTCTAATGCGAAAAGCTCATAATTGATTTATACAACAACAAGATAGCTCCAAAATAGAATAATAAATCAAATCTTACTCCAAACACAAACAAAACAAAATAGAATGCAACAAGCAGATCCATCATGCTCAACAATTCCCCGAAGAATATCAATCCTTTTGCAACCAGGTAAAGGAACATCAATAATATAAGAATAGGTGAAATAATCCATCCATAATGTGTAATCACTAAAGTAAATAATGCAAGCAAATCCAGTATTCCAAATATCCAAATTATCATATCAGCATAACATCAAATTATTATATAAAACTTACTATATGTAACCACTTTAAAGAAATTAATATTCTATTCCTTTTCTAGCCAAGACACCATCATCATAAGGGTGCTTTATCTTGTTTATCTCTGAAACATAATCCGCCTTTTCTATTATTGACAAAGGCATGTCCCTTCCAGTCAATACCAGCTCTGTTTTTTCCGGCTTTCTTCCTATCAAATCAAAAACAAGAGATTCATCAATGACTCCCCATGCAATTCCAGGACCTATTTCATCAATCAAAATAACATCATAATTCAAATCATTTGTAATCTCATTCCAGAATTCCATAAATTCTTTTTTTAGGCTTTGCAATTCATCCTGATTATATGTCTTGAAAAAAGGGTGCAATGGCTTGAACTGAGAATAATTAAAACCAGAATTTTCAAAAAAGAATTGCTCTCCAGTATTCCTTTTGAATAACTGAATTATTTTCACACTTAAACCCCTTCCAAGTGCCCTAACTAACAAACCCATACCAGCAGAAGTTTTTCCCTTGCCTTCTCCTGTATAAACATGAATCAGTCCTTTTTCCATATTAACTGCACTTTGAATATCCACAATCAAAGCATGTTGGTTCAGTACAACCAGAAACAAAGCCTACATTGGAACTAAAACACTTTGGACAATAAACTTTATCTCCATTCTCCGGAGTATCAACCAGTTTAGTCTGTTCCTTGTCATTAGATATACTCTCCAGCGTCTTTATTTTTCCGGTTTTTGTCAAATGTCTTCTCAATGCAACAGAAATTGCGTGGGGTATTGAATCTATTCTGTTCTTACCAAAACCATAAGGCTTTTCTGACTTTACTGAATTAAGATGTTTCAGTATTCTAACAGGATCCCCTCCAAGCCCGAAATATTTTGAAAGAACTATTGCCAATGCTGTTGTTAATCCTGAAATTTCTGTTCCTGCAGGAGAAAGATTAGCAAACACTTTTGTAGGGCCATCCTCATTGTAATTTATATGAAGATGTATCGGACCTTGACCTGTATTTATCTCCATATAATCAGCAAATTCCGGAAGGTCTTTTTTCTTTTCTTTCTTTTTTCCAATATTTAATATCTGGAACTGCTTTGAACCATCCCTATAAACTGTCACGCCTTTAGCTCCATTTTCATAAGCTAGCCGGTAAACCTCTTCAACCTCGCTCACAGTTGCTTCATTTTTCATGTTAACTGTTTTTGACACTGCATTGTTGACATATTTCTGAAAAGCACACTGCATAAAAATATGCTCTCTTGGAGTCAAATCATGGGAGGTCAGGAATCTTTTCTGGAAATTCTCAGGAATCTCCCTTAATCCAATCAAAGACTTGTGGTTGTCATTTATTTTTTGATATAATTCTTTCCTGTCCATATTAAAATAATTATTTTGTCTTGCAACTTTTTCAAACAAAGGATTTACCTCAAAGAAAGTATCTTTTTCTGCCGGCGTTTCTCCTCTTTTCAGCGCATCTATTCCAGCTGCATTGTATCTTATGTATACAATTGCAAAGAAAGGCTCTATTCCTGAACCCTGCAATCCGGCTGTTATTGCTATCGTCCCTGTTGGTGCAATTGTTGTTCTTG
>Ga0208375_1004749_pt1 | contig 10486 bp, 9 predicted proteins | sample RifOxyD1_FD_184038 | JGI IMG/M metagenome (GOLD analysis project Ga0208375, IMG submission 184038) | Soil microbial communities from Rifle, Colorado - Rifle Oxygen_injection D1 (SPAdes) | ecosystem: Environmental > Terrestrial > Deep subsurface > Rock core/Sediment | place: Rifle, Colorado...
TGCCTCAAAACCTCACGAGGAAAAATTCTCGAGGGAAAAAACATCGTTAAATCGCGATGTTAGTTGCAATTATTTTCAAGGGCTACGAACGGATAGGGACAATTTTAACGAGAACGAAAAACGACGAACGAGGGAGGGGGGTTAGTCCTTCAGACATATAGTCTGCTACGCAGGAAAATTAATCTTTTCGCTTTTATATCCTTCAGCAATATTCAAGAATTCACCATCATACTTTAAAATGTGCAATAGCAATCTATCAATAAAATGGATTATATTTCTATAAATCTGAACATGGTTCGTAGTATCTTTAGGATACATTCCCTTATGGATAAATTCTTTTCTTAATTTCCAAATTTCAGCTTCTTTCTTTTTGTACTTCATGCCGCTATCATCCATAAGCCGTTTAATTGAGTCTGGAAGAGTTGGGAATTTATATCCAAATTCTTCTATAATTTTAGCTTTGGTTTTCCTGCTCAAGTTATTGCTTTTTGGAAGAATTTTCTCAAGCTGTTTAATTTTGCTTTTTTTCATACTATTTTCAATTGGTCTGCCTTCTTTTATGTAAAACTCTTGAGCATGGCTGGATAAGCATTCAAGTAAAATAAATCCAAGCAGGCACCTAACATCCATAATTGGATTAGATTTCATTAGAAGATAATAATTGAAAATAATATTTAGTCCAAGCTTTTGCTTCATTTCCTTATATTGAGGATATGCCTTTATTGTAAATTCCCTTATCGCTTCAGGAGGAAGATGTGGGATAAGTTGATCTCCACTCCTAAAATCTTCTACTTTCATTGATGTAGTCTGGCTCCAAACAAATTTCCCAGCAGAAGAATGCTTTTCAGTAATTGGAACTACTGAATTTCCAGTCGCAAAAGATAATATTTCGCATATCTCTGTAACAATGCCATATAATTTATCTCTTTCTTTTAAGTCTGCTTTAACAATTATTTCAGCAGTTATAGCACTGGTTTTATTCTTTCTTAAATGTTCGATTATTTCTTTGTGTTTTTCAACTTGCTTAATGACAAATGTAAAACCTTCAAAATTGACAGAAAAATGGTCTAATTTCCAACCGCCTTTTGGATAAATTGTTTTTTCACAGCCCATAAAATCAAAGTTAGTTATGTAATAATGAATTTCTGTTTCATCCTTCGTTGGCTTTATATTCTCATTGCTTACAACGATTGGTGAAAAAACTTTAAATTTGAGGGGTGTTGATTTTCCTTTTTTCAGTCCTGCTGACTGAATTAAAATTAAACGCTCAATATGAACTTTTAGCCCATTTTCCATTTTACCATATAAAGTAGCCTCAACCGATTTTTGATTATGTAGGTTGGAAAGTTTTACGCTTACCTCAGAAAAAAAAGATTCATCCATGAATACAAGTGCTTCTTTACCAATATAGAACTCTAATTTGAAAGAGGCTTCTTTTTCAAAGTCTTTAAACTTGAAGGTTCCTTTACCTTTCTCCTCACTAACTTTTATGAACTTTTGATTTTTACTCATTATTACGCCAAGCCCCTTTAACTTTTTTAATGCACTTGTCAGGATTTTTCTTAACATCATGCTCCCAAAACCTCAACACAGTCCAGCCATCTTTCTTTAATAGCTTATTGTATTTCTTTGCCCTATCGATATTTTTCTGTATCTTTTCTTGCCAATACTTCTTAGGCGGAATCTTGCCTAATTTTTTCCAATTATAGCCATGCCAAAAGTCGCCATCAAGAAAAATTACAATCTTTTTAGAAACATATACAATATCCGGCTTTCCAGAAAGATTATAATGGATTCTGTATCTGCCAAGACCATTTTCCCAAAGAAGCTTTCTGAAATTTACCTCTAAAGATGTGTTCTTATGCCTTATGTGAGACATAATTGCGCTTCTTGTTTTCTTGTCAAATTTGTCTGGCATTTTTCTCCCTTTTTCAGCTTTAAGTCAAGCATAATCTTTTCTGCCAGAGCTTCGGCTAATTTCACTGGAACCGCATTTCCTATCATCTTATAGCCATCTGCAACGCTGTTGTAATAAAAAATAAAATCATCTGGAAATGTTTGTACTCTTGCGCATTCTCTAACAGATAATCTCCTATAAAGATGCTCTTTCCCTTTAATAAATTCCCTTTTGTTTTGCTCGATGAATTTCATTTTTGGGGCTTGCGGATGAATGGGGGCGTGCCTTCCTCCTGCTTGGATTGTGAAAGATTGCTCATCCCAATTTCGTACTCTGTTTCTTGACATATAAATTGTCGAAAATCCGCCGTTCATGTACTCGTGGTTTGGAACTTGCATCTTTCCATTTGTCTTATTTTTTTCACTGGCTGCTTTTGGCTCTGGCAAATCTCCAATGGCTTCTTTTAATGTTAGCCACTTTCCAATTTTTTTAGGAAATTCAAACTTTAAGCCTAATTTCTTATGATAGCCAACAACAATAACCCTTTCTCTTTCTTGGGGAACACCATAATCTCTTGCATCCAATTGCATAAATGAAACAACATATCCCATGTCCCAAAACTTCTTAATTAGCCTCATAAACTCTGGCTTGTGCTTTGGCGATAGAATGCCTGGCACATTTTCAGCTAAAAAGAATAGTGGCTGCTTTTGCTCAATTAGGTTAACATAATTCCAGAATAGCTGCCCTCTTGGATCGTTTATTCCTTTCATAGCCCCTGCTAAGCTCCAGCTTTGGCATGGCGGACCACCTACAAAACCTACAACATCAGGTATTTCCTCAGGCTTTATTTCTGCAATCGACCTTTTATCAATTTTTATTCCATGGTTTTTTTCAAATGTTTCCCAGCATCCATCCCAGTTATCATTAGCATACGCTAACTTAAAGCCAGCATTGGTAAATCCAAGATCCAATCCTCCTGCTCCTGAAAAGAATGATGCTAACTTCATTTTTCCACACTCGTTATTAGTTTAGCCTCTATAAGATTAGCTGGATTGTTTGGGTCTTTTATTTTTATGTCTTTAACATGGATTTCTGGATGATTCTCTAATTCCTTAGTATCTTCTTTAGGAAATGAATCGTATTTTTCTTTTCTAAGCAATGCAAACAAATGGAATTTATCCTTATCTGAAATTTTGCAAGAACTCTCATAAACTTTAAGGGGGTTTTGTATCTGCCACATCCCCCTTATTCTCAACTCAGTTATTCCAAGGGGGTCAACTCTTTTAACTTTGCCAATCTCGATGGTTTTACCTTTCTCTAATCCCAAAGAGTCTAAAACAGAATCTACTTTGCTTTTGATAGGGTCATGGACTTTATGGTAAACTTCATGCCTTGCAGCATAACAGGTTCCATGGATAAAGAAAATGTATCTAAGCTTAGAAGATTTTGTATGCCCAATAACATAAAAAAGCTCTTTCTCATTCCATCCATTAACTTCACAATTTTTACAATCTTTTGTAATTCTTACATCGCTTGCTAACAGCTTATCTTTTGGCGGTGAACTGTTTAATGCCAAAGATGATTTTTGGTTTTCAATCTTTTTAATTTCAAATGCATCGCTATTCTTGATAATTATGTCTGGCGGATGGTTTTGGTTTCCCAGCCATGAAAAAATCTTTGAGTATTCGGCTTCTTTTTTCTCCTTTTCAACATTAAAAGAATTGGCAATGGAATCCTTTACAAAAAATTCTAGCTGTTCCCCAACCGCATTTATTCTAATATGAGACTTTGAAGCATAATCTTTTAAATCATAGTTTCCAAAATTAACTATGTTCGTTATTGCTTTAATGATATTATTTCCCATTTTCAACACTCCCTTTTTTTAGGTGATCTTCCATCATAATCTCAAATTGCCGGGATACAACAATCCCTTTCTTTTTGCAGAAATCCCTATATTTATCATAAATGTCAGAATCAACCTTTAAAGTCACACTTTTGCTTGGCATTCTACACCCCTTATTATTAGACATACTTAGACATATTTATAAATCTTGCGTATGCTTGTCCCGTGTCCAGTGGATAGGTAATAATAAAGATTTAATATAAGCTACACTTTGAATATTGAAGATGTCTAAAATGGATGAAAAAGAAGCAGGAGGAATTGTTTTAGGAATTATCTTTGCGTTAGCTTTGGCAATAATAATCTCAAGACAGCTATTTCCCATTTTCCTTGGATTAAGCATTGTTGCCCTTATAGGGTTGATAATTGTTGTTATTATAGAATTATTCAATGATAATTTTGGTGAATTTTCTTTGTATGTGGCTGGGGCTTTTGTTATCTTATTTCTTTTAACTTCTGTTACTTGGTTTGTTGGCTATGGCATTGGAGGAACTTCTTTTGGAGAAGCAAGTGTGGAAATTTATACAACCATTACAGGGGCTGAGCAGCAAGTAAGCCAAGAATTGCAAAACGCAATTAATCAAGTTGTTGATGAATCCTGTAAAACATTAGATGAACAAAGCTGTAATCTTCTAAAGACCACTGCTAAATCGGCTCAGACTTTACAAGCAGTTACAGATAAAGCGAACCAACTAAAAAGTATTGCTGATACTGCCAAAAGTATAAGTTAATCATCTTTTTTGTAAAAAAGAAGCAAAAAACACGACGCCCCCTCCCCCACGAAACGACGAACGACTAAAATTGTCCCTTGATACTTATTCTTGATTGTGCTTCGCACTCGATAGAAACGCCCTTGAAAATAACTCTGCGGACGCAGGTCGCCAGAACTCCGCTTCGCTCGTAACTGGCGACGCAACTAACAGGAATTTAACGAGAAATTCGGTCGCTTACGCTAAATCGCCAAGCGATTTCCCGAATTTCTCCAAATTTTTTCTTATCTCTCAAAATCCTCGCAACTCTGAAATTCTCAGGGTTGCCGAGAATTTCGAGGCTTCGGATTTTGGAGGAGAAAAAACTTCGTTAAATTCCGATGTTGCTTGGTTTCACCCAAATTTTAATTTTTCTTATCTTTCCCGCCCAAGATAGTGAGAGATTGTCCGCGGTTGCTTCGCAACAGATAGCTTTTTCCTTCGGAAAAAGAGAAAAACTTCTTTTATCCGACCACAAAAAAGAGAACCAAATTTTCTGCGGAAAATTCTGTCTAACATAGGATAAACGATTACGCTTCGCTTCATCCAAATTTTTTCCAAAACGAAAAGTTGGGGGGGCACGACGAAACAGAAAAGAATACTTTATAAATATGGGACAATAATTACAATAATATGGGACTATATCGAGACGATACTATAAGTAGGGTAATAGAGGGAGTAAATGAGAAATACCTTTTACCAGACATACAAAGACCTTTCGTATGGAAACCTGAACAAATATATGCCCTTTTTGATTCTATCATGAGGGGTTATCCGATAAATACTTTTTTATTTTGGCAGATAGGTAAAGATTATTTAATTGAGAACAAAATTAAAAAATTTCTTTTTGTGAAAAATAATAAAGAGAACAGCACCGAAGATTTAACCTATATCAATTCCGAATATTATTTAGTTTTGGATGGACAGCAAAGAATAACCTCTCTTTTTATTGCTTTAAAGGGGTCTTATTTCGAGAGGAGAAAAGAGAAAGAATTGTTTATGAATGTTTTATCTGGAGAAGAAGAAGACGAAGATGGCTTACTATATGAGTTTAGATTTTTGGATAAATCAAGTAAAACTTATTTCTTAGATGGGGATAAATTGTGGTTAAATATTAAGAGAATTTACGAATGTAAGAAAAGTGAGAACAAAATAGATATAAGAGAAGATGTTTCCTCAACTATACAAGATAATAATAAAAGAAAATTAATAGAGAGGAATATTGATGTTCTTTATGACAGGTTAAAAAGTCAGCAGATTCTTAATTTTTATCCAGAAGAAGAAAAAGATTATGATAAAGTATTAGATATTTTTGTAAGAACAAATTCGGGGGGAACTAAATTAACCTACTCAGATTTGTTATTCTCCACTATTAAACTAAAATGGAGAGATGCACGAGAAAACTTTGAACTATTGTTAAAAGAAATAAATGGAGAAGAGTTTGATTTCGACACTGATTTTGTTCTTAAAACTTGCTTTGTTTTCTTTGCACAAACTCAAACAGATGTAAAATATAGCAGAAAAAATGTAGATGATGAAAATAAGATAAAGCAAATAATAGAAAATTGGGGTAAGATTACTGAATCTATCAAAATAGCAAGAGATTTACTGAGCAGGATTAGAATAAATCATTCAAAACTTCTTACAAGTAACAACGCTTTAATTCCTATTGCTTATTTTATCTATAAATATAACTTTAAATCGTTTGGAGATTCAAACCAAAAGAAAGTCATTTCACCAGATATTGAAAATGATCTTAAAAGTTTCTTATTGACATCTTTATTGACTGGATTATTTGGAGGTCAGGCAGATACAATTTTATATTCTCTTAAACAAGAGATTGATAAATCTAATAACGAAATATTCCCCCTAAAAGAAATTAAATCTTCTTTAATAAAAAGAAACAAATCTTTAGATATCACCGAAGAATTTTTAGATGGTATATCTTATCAAGATAAGAATAGTTATTTAATCCTAAATATGATATATCCAAATGTCGAATTAAAAACTATTTCAAAAACAAATCTACCAGAACAAGACCATTTATTCTCTCAAGATGAATTAAAAAATAATTCTTACTCTAAAGATGAGATAAATGCAATCTATAACATAAGATACCTTACATCAACAAGTAATAAGAAGAAATCAAAAACTCCATTTAATGAGTGGTATTCATCTATAACTGAGGATGAAAGAAAAATGTCTCTAATTCCAACTGGTAACTGGAATGGCGAAAACTATAAAGAATTTATTAAAGAAAGAAGAAAACTGATATTGGATAAACTAAAGAATTCATTTAAATAAACATTCTTTAAAAAACGAAATGACTGCCCCCCAACTTTAACGAAACGAAAATTACGGCGACAATCTGAAATATTATAAAAACTTCTGGCGTTCCCGCCATCCCAGAGTTCGCTTTAACTCTAAAATTTTGCCTTCGGCATCGTTGCACTAAAAATCAATCCCTGCAAGTTTTCGGGAGAGTTGAACAGCGATTAAAGAGTTCCGAAGTCTTGCAGACTTCTCCACCCAAATTTTTTCTTCAGCTCTGTTCCGCTTCGCTCCACGAGGAAGAAAAAACTTTCCTTAATCGCGATGTTATATTCAATAATTTCAGGGGCTAACGAAGGGGACAATTTTCTAAAAACGAAAAGAACGAAACGACGAGGGGGAATTCCGTAACGAACGAAACGAACCATTTAAAAAGAAAAAGTTATAAAGTACCATCAACTAAGTATATTAAATATGGTCAATGAAGTAAAAATAATTCATACAGGGGACTTGCATTTGGGTATGACCTTCAAGTCACTAGGCGAAAAGTCAAAATTACATAGGCGAGATTGCCAAGATGTTTTTTCTAATATAATTGATTTAACTATCAAAGAAAAAGCTGATGCGTTATTGATTGCTGGAGACCTATTTGATGAACCTAATCCTTCCAAATCAATAGTAAGTTTTGTTATTGATGAATTGAAGAGATTAAAAGAAAAAAATATTCCTGTTTTCATTATCAGTGGAAATCATGATCCTTATACAAAAGACAGTTTGTGGTTTAGTTATACTTTTCCTTCTAATGTAATTATATTTGATAGTAGTAGTTTAGATCCTAAATCTGTCGGAAATTTAGAAATATATGGTTTAGCTTATACAAATAATACAAAAGAACCGTTAAAAGGATTCAAAGCAGAGAAAAGTGACAAATTCAAAATAGGATTAGTTCATGGTTCTACAACAAATATTAAAGAAGATGATGACCCAGAATATAGTTATAGACCTATAACAAAAGAACAAATTGATAGTTCTGGATTAGACTATATAGCTTTGGGGCATTTCCACGACTTATTGGAAGTTAAGGCAAAAATAAAATGCTTTTATTGTGGTTCTCCCGAAGGATTAAGTTTCAAAAACAAACCGGATTCTGGAGTCTTAATTGTAACATTTAGTAATAATAATGTATATGTAAAACCATATAAAACAGCCATTAGAGAATTTCACAATGTTGAGATTGATTGTACAAAACTAGATAATGACTCTGAGATTAGAAAAACTCTCCAAAAAAATAAAGGTGATAATAAAATACTGAGATTAGTTCTTAAAGGAAGCCCATCTCTGGATTTCCAATTAGATAAGGAAATATTAGAAAAGGAGTTTTCTTCTGATTATTTTTACCTAAAAATTGATGATAGAATACATATTCCTGAAAATTTACAAGAAGATGAAACAATAAGAGGGCAATTTATTAAATTAATCAAACAGGAATTAAAAAAGGAAAAGGACGACGCTAAAAAGAAAATATTAGAAAATGCCCTGAGAGTGGGTATTGGTCATTTAGATAAAAAATTGTGATAAAATGGTTCAATTAATAAAATTGGAAATTGAAGGATTTGGTAAGTTCGATAAAGAGAAAATCATCAATTTTGAAGAAGGAATAAATTTCATAACGGGTTTGAATGAGGCAGGTAAGAGTACAATTCTCGAAGCGATTATGGCTTCCATTTTCAAATACACAAAAACACAGATTGAACAATTTTATTGCTGGAATAACAGTAATGTTTGTAGAACTGCCTTAACTTATAAAATAGACAAAGGCGATACTTTTAGAATAATCTCAGATTACAAATCTGGAAAAAGAAGATTAGAAAAGTTAGAAAAAAGCAAAGTTAAAGAGATTGCAACGGTAGACAAGAATATTGACCCTTACTTAAAAGAACATTTTGGTTTTGATGATAAAAAAGTATTTGAAAATACTGCTTTCATCAGACAGTCACAGATGGCAATATTAGAAGATAATTCTGTAAGAAACAAAATTAAAGATATGATTGAAGAAGTTTTCGCTGGAAGATCAGAAGCTTCAGCAACAAAATCTTTGTCAAAAATAAAGAAAATATCTAAAGACTCGTCAAAAGAAATTGATATTTTAGAAGATGAGCAAAGAGAGTTAAAAGATAAACTGAAGTCTGCTGAAGAAACGAAGGAGAAAATAGGTTCAGAGTCAATGTCCTATGAAAAAACAACTAAAGAATTAGGAGAAAAATCAGAAAAATTGAATAAATTAAAAGAGAACCAAAAAAGATTTCAAGAGAAAGAAGGTCTGATGCAGGAACAAGAGTCATTAAACGAAAAAATAAAAAAAATAGACAAAGTAATAGTAGGTATCAAAGAAAACATAAAGAAAAAAGATAGTGTCGCTGAAAAGTTTGAAAAATATAAGGGATATGACAAAATATCAGATTCAGATTTTGAGGATATAAAAAAATCAATAAAAGACATTGAAAAAAGTGAGACCACTTTAAGCACATTAAAAAAATCTAGCCGAAAAAAGAAAGTTGTTGAAGAAAAATTAAACCTACCTTATGTTATTTTATTTATATTGGGATTATTACTTTCTGTTATTTTAATAGGAATTCCTCTTGCTATATATGCATATAAAAGAATGAAAATTAAGGAGGAAAAGGAAATAACAGACGAAGATAAAGAAGCCGAAATTGTAGAATTGACAGAAAAAATCTCTTCAACTAACAAAAATCTTATAACCAAATGTAGGGGCATTAAAGACTTCAATATAAACAGTTTTCCAGATGATTTTAATAAGTATAATAAACTATTAGAAGAAAATAAGCATCTTTCAACATCAATAAATGAATTAGCAAAAGCAGAATTAGAAAAGAGTGAAGTAGAAAAAGACGAGGAAGAAAACCTCAGAAAAATAGAAGCTAAGAAGAATGATTATCTTAATAAAATTACGATTACGCAAAATAATCTTAAAAAATATAAGCTTTTGACTTTTAAGCAAGAAGATTTTGATGAGTTAGAAGAATTAGATAAACGTGTTGAAGAACTAAAAAGAATATATACTGAATTAAAAACGAGTATTAAGACAACAACCTCTTTAGTTGAAAGTCCTGAAGAAATAAAAGAAAAGTTAGACGCAATTGAAGAAAATAAACTCAATCTGCTTAAAAAAATTGAAGAACATGAAATAGCCGCCAAATTTTTAGAGTTGGCGGAAACGCAGGTACATCATAAATTTACTCCTGCAATTGAAAAGAATTCAAAGCCAATACTTAAAGAAATTACAAATGAGAGGTATTCTGACTTAAAAATTGAAGAAGAAACCCTTGATATAAAAGTAAAGGCTCCCGAAACAAAAGAATACGTTGATATTTTCTTTTTAAGTCAAGGCGCAAGAGACCAACTTTACTTTACACTCAGAACCGTAATGTCGGATTTATTGGGCGGTAATACTAATATTCCACTTATCTTAGACGACCCATTCCACAATTTTGATGACTCCCGATTAAAGAAAACGATTGAGGCTATAAAACAAATTAGTAAAACCAAACAGATAATCTTGATATCTCACAGACCATATCATCAAGAATTTAAGAAATTCTCAAATACAACTATTACCTTATAAAAAACGACAGGGGCTTCCTAATG
>Ga0208375_1004751_pt1 | contig 10485 bp, 8 predicted proteins | sample RifOxyD1_FD_184038 | JGI IMG/M metagenome (GOLD analysis project Ga0208375, IMG submission 184038) | Soil microbial communities from Rifle, Colorado - Rifle Oxygen_injection D1 (SPAdes) | ecosystem: Environmental > Terrestrial > Deep subsurface > Rock core/Sediment | place: Rifle, Colorado...
GAGGCCCGGGACGTGCCCGGGCCTCTGCCTGTGGCCGACGAGGATGGCCAGTCCGGTGCGGGCGCCGCGGGCGCCTGGATCGGTGTGCCGGCGTGGTGCCGGCCTGCGGATCGAAGGTACCCCGGCGACGGCGCTCGTACGGGTGCCGGAGGTCACGCGCGTGGCATCGTGTCGCCGTCGAGGCATGCTGTGCGCAGGGTCGGGCGCACGGGCGGCTGGGCGAAGGGGGCATCTTGGGTATCGAGCGCGCGCTGCTGTTCCTGTCCCTGGCCCTCCTGGCGGAGGTCGCGGGCACCGTGGGCGGCTTCGGCTCGTCGGTGTTCTTCGTGCCGATCGCCAACTTCTTCTTCGACTTCGAGTCGGTGCTGGGCATCACGGCGCTGTTCCACCTGGCCAGCAACCTCAGCAAGCTCGGACTGTTCCGCGCCGGCATCGATCGCCGCCTGCTGGTGAGGTTGGGCGTGCCCTCGGTACTGTTCGCCGTCCTCGGCGGTCTGGCCGGCACGCTGGTCGACACCGTCTGGCTGGAGCGGCTGCTGGCGGTATTCCTGATCGGCCTGAGCGGCTGGCTGCTGTGGCGGCCGGCGGCGACGTTCGCGCCGACGACCGCCAACGCCATGGTCGCCGGCGCACTGTCGGGCGGCATGGCGGGGCTGGTGGGGACGGGCGGTGCCGTGCGCGGGTTGGCGCTGGCGGCGTTCGACCTGCACAAGGAGGTGTTCGTGGCGACGTCGGCGGCGATCGACATGGGCATCGACCTCAGCCGCGCGGTGGTCTACTGGCGTAACGGGTATATCCATGCCGATGACCTGGCGTGGATCCCGCTGCTCGCGGTGGTGGCGCTGGCGGGCACGTGGCTGGGGCGGCGCGTGCTGCGCCGGGTGCCGCAGGAGTCGTTCCGGCGGATTGCGCTGCTGCTGGTGTTCGCCATCGGCTGGGTGACCTTGCTGGGCGTGGCCATGGGCTGAGAAGGGCGGAACCGGGTGGAACTGAATGGGGCGCGTGCGCGCCGATGGCGCCGGCGGGGTGGATCGCCTACACTCGCGCCGTCCAGCGCACGGCTGCCTCCCCGCAAGGGGTACGTTTCCCAGGTATGCCTGCCGCCTCGCACTGAGTTCCAGGCCTTGCCCTGACTCGCCGATCGCGGCCTTTATCCCGCACGTCTTTCGTAGCGCCGACACGGTCCGGAGCATCCGGCACCGTCAAATCCGAATACTCGTGGCGCGGTTCAAGGGAACGCTTCGGGTACTCCGCGACATCGCTCGCGGATCGCACACCTGGAGTTCCAACACATGTCTTTCGAATCCCTCGGGCTTTCGCCCGCGTTGCTGCGCGCGTTGTCCGAACAGGGCTACGACACGCCCACCCCGATCCAGACCCAGGCCATTCCGCTGGTGCTGTCCGGCCATGACCTGCTGGGCGGCGCCCAGACCGGTACCGGCAAGACCGCCGCGTTCGGCCTGCCGCTGCTCAACCTGCTGTCCAAGCAGACCGGCGTCAGCGGCCCGCGCAAGCCGCGCGCGCTGATCCTGGTTCCCACCCGCGAGCTGGCCGTGCAGGTCAGCGACAGCCTGCGTGGCTACGGCAAGCACCTGCGCATGGGCATCACCACCATCTTCGGCGGCGCCGGCATGGGCCCGCAGGTCGACGCGCTGCGCCGTGGCGTCGACATCCTGGTGGCCACCCCGGGCCGCCTGATCGACCACCTCGAGCGCGGCACCGCCCGCCTCGACGGCATCGAGATCCTGGTCATGGACGAGGCCGACCGCATGCTCGACATGGGCTTCCTGCCCGCGATCAAGCGCATCCTCGCCAAGCTGCCGCGCGACCGGCAGACCCTGCTGTTCTCGGCCACGTTCGAGGCACAGCTCAAGGCGCTGGCGCTGGAGTTCATGCGCAACCCGCAGCAGGTGCAGGTGGCGGCCAACAACGCCATCGTCGACACGATCACGCACCGTGCGCACCCGGTGGACAGCGGCCGCAAGCGCGACCTGCTGGTCGACATCCTGGCTGCGCGCCCGAATGACCAGGTCATCGTGTTCGGCCGCACCAAGCACGGCTGCAACCGCCTGTCCGAGCAGCTGGAGAAGTCCGGCCTGAAGGCCGTGGCGATCCACGGCAACAAGAGCCAGGCGGCCCGGCAGAAGGCGCTCAACTCGTTCAAGGCCAACCGCGTGCGCGTGCTGGTGGCGACCGACGTGGCCGCGCGCGGGCTGGACATCCCCAACCTGCCGCTGGTCATCAACTTCGACCTGCCGATGGTGGCCGAGGACTACGTGCACCGCATCGGCCGCACCGGCCGCAACGGCGCCACGGGCGAGGCGATCTCGCTGGTCTCGCACGACGAGGGCGGCCTGCTGCGCCAGATCCAGCGCATCCTCAAGGACGACATCGCGATGGAAGCGGTGGAAGGCTACGCGCCGAGCCGCCCGATCCGCCTGGACACGGCGATCCCCAACCCGCGCAGCAACAACGGCGGCCGCAACAACAGCCCGCGCAAGCCGGCCCATCGCCCGCACGGCAAGCCGGCTGCGCGCCACGCGCACGCCGGTCCGAAGCAGCACCGGGGCGGCGCCGGCCGCGGCGGCGCGCGTCGCGAAGCGGGTGCCTGAGTCAGGCGCTGTGAAGTGAAATGAAGAGGGCCGGCAGAAATGCCGGCCCTTTTTTATGTGCGCGTATTGCCCGAGACTGTGAGAAGGGTGGCCGCGTCAGGCGAACGTAGGATGGGTTGAGCGCAGCGATACCCATCGCTCCCCCGGTATCGGGCGCAATGATGGGTAGCGCTGCGCTCAGACCCATCCTGCGGCTGTCATTCCGGGGCTTTGGGCGTCCAGCCGTGCCGCACGCGCAGGAACCGCGCGAACCGCGGCAATCCCTTCGATGTGAACCCGTCATACCGGTATGTGACCCACGCACCGATCGGCGGCGGCTTGGCGCGTTGCGCATCGCTTAGGCCGCTGCCCAGGCGGAACCGGATGCCATCGGCGCGTTCCACCAGCAGCGAACCGGTCATCCCCTTGTACTTGCCCTTGCCCGGCAGGTGCGCAACGACACGCGCCTCGGCATCGTCGTGGCGCTTGTACTTCAGCAACAGTTCGCTTCGCCCGTTCCGGTAGATGGAGTCGCGGTGGTGCAGCATCAGCCCTTCGCCGTCGCGGGCCTCCACCTCATCGAGAAGCTGCTCCAGCGCCCGGGCGTCGGCCACGCGCACTTGCGGCACGGCGCGCAGCCATGCGATGCCGCCGGTCTGGACCGCCCGTCGCAACGCGACCAGCCGTGACTCGAACCGTCCCGGGTGGGTCGGCAGGTCGAACACCATGAAGCGCATGTCGCGCCAGTCGGCATCGTCCGGACGAGCCGTGCGGACTACGGCGCTGGTGCGCTCGAACTGGCGGCGTCCCATCCAGAGCTCGCCATCCATCTGCACCGTCGGCCAGCCGCGGGTAAACCACGCGGGCGCGTTGATGCGATGGCCGCCGCGCGTCCACAGGTGCTTGCCGTCCCAGCGCCCGCGCACACCGTCGAGCTTTTCGCTCACCCAGTACTGCTGTACGGCGATGCCGTCGCGATGCGCAGTGGCGTGCATGGTCGTGCGCGGCGGCACGTCGGCCGCCCGCAGCGGATTGGATTGAAGGGCCGCCAAGGCCAGTACGGCGGGCAGCAGGAAACGCGGTGCGCGCACCAGGCTCGTCCTTGAGCAAGAGGGGCCGGCAGTGTGCGTCGGTGGGCCGGCCCGCACAACCGCACCTCGCGCGGGCCCGGAACGGAAACGGGCCGGCAAGAGCCGGCCCGTCGGTCCACGCGTGTGCGGGGTTTACGCCTTCTTGGCCGCGATCCAGCGGTCGATCTTGCCTTCCAGTACGTCCAGCGGCACCGAGCCGTCCTTGAGCACTTCGGCGTGGAATTCGCGGATGTCGAAATCCGCGCCCAGCTCGGCCTCGGCCCTTGCGCGCAGCTCCTTGATCTTGAGCTCGCCGATCTTGTACGCCAGCGCCTGGCCCGGGATCGCCATGTAGCGTTCGGTCTCGGAAATCGCCGGGGTTTCGGCGGTGGCGGAGTTCTCCAGCATGTAGGCGATCACCTGCTCGCGGGTCCAGTCCTTGCTGTGCAGACCGGTGTCCACCACCAGGCGGATCGCACGCCACAGCTCGTTCTGCAGGTAGCCGAAGTAGTTGTACGGGTCGGTGTACAGACCCAGGTCCTTGCCCAGCGATTCCGCGTAGAGGCCCCAGCCCTCGGTGAAGGCCGTCTCGCCACCGAAGCGGCGGAACGCCGGCAGCCCGGTCAACTCCTGCTGCAGCGCCAGCTGGAAGTGGTGGCCGGGGATCGCCTCGTGCAGGAACAGGTCCTCCGCGTCCCACCTCTGCCGCGTCGGCAGGTCGTAGGTGTTGACGTAGAAGATGCCCGGGCGGCTGCCGTCCTCGCTCGGCCGCATGTACGAACCACCCGCGGCGGACTGCGCGCGGAACGGCTCGACCGGGCGGATCTCGAAGGCCGCCTTCGGCGTCAGCGAGAACAGCTTGGGCACGTGGACGTTGACCTTGTCTTCGAGCGCCCGGTAATAGGTGAGCAGCGCTTCCTCGCTCTCGAACTGGAAGCGCGGGTCGTCGCGCATGAAGGCGAAGAAGTCCTGCAGGTCTCCCTCGAAGCCCACCTCGGCCATCACCTTGCGCATCTCGCCGTGGATGCGGGCCACCTCGTCCAGGCCGATCTGGTGGATCTGCGCCGGGGTCAGGTCGGTGGTGGTGGAGTTGCGCGCATTGAAGGCGTACCACTCGTCGCCGCCGGGCAGCGCGCCCATGCCCGAGGTATCGCGCGTGTGGGGCATGTACTCGTCGGCGACGAACGTGCGCATCTCGCGGTAGGCCGGCATCAGCTCGTCCTCGATCATCGTCCGGTACTCGGCCGTCAGGCGTTCGCGGTCGGCGGCCGGGAACGACTCGGGCATGGTCTCGATCGGGCGCCAGAACAGCGTCTGTTCGGCTTCGTCCTTGATCAGCGCATCCAGCTGCGGGATCACCTTCTCCATCAACGCGCGCGGCTGCACCACGCCGTTCTCCACGCCGATGCGGCTGTTGGCGATGGCGGTGTCGAACAGCAGCGGGATCTGCGAGGCGCGCTTGCGCCAGTTGTCGTAGTCCTCGACCGTCTTGAACGGCTGCGCGCCCGTGCCCGAGCCCAGCTGCACGGCGGTGGAGGCGAAGTTGTAGAACTGGTTGATCGGCTGCTGCCAGCCGGGGAAGCGCTCGCCGGCGAGCTCGTTCTTCGCGTCGCGCACGAAGATCTGGTAGCTCAACAGGTCCTGGCCCTCCAAGCCCTCGGGTCCGACGGCCTCGACGGTGTCGAGCCAGCGTCGGGTGAACGCGCGGGACTTGTCGCGGTACTCCTCCGACAGGAAGTTCGGCATCCGGTCGTTGTAGCGGCTGTCGCCCTGGAACGTGGCTGCCAGCGGGTTGAGTTCGAGCAGCTCTTCCCAGTACTGCGCGTACAGCGCATCCAGCCGCTCGGTCTTGGATTCGGCCTGGGCCGAGCTGCCGGCCGGAGCGGTGGTAGCGGGTGCAGGCGCGGACGCCGTGGTGGCGCAGCCGACCACGGCGGTCGACAGGGCCAGGGCGAGCAGGGTGCGGTGCAGTGAAACGGGATTCATCGCGTTCTCCGGTTCGGCGGGACGGTCAGGCACAAGGGACCGACCGGCAGGATAGCCCGCGAGCCTCGCCGGGCCCGGAGGCCTTGGCATGGGCCGAAGGTCACTGCGCAGGACGCAGGCGCGCCTGGAAGCGGCTCAGGAGGCGCGTTCGGCCGCGGGCGGCGAGAACGGGATCGACTCGGGCGAAACCGCGCCGCCTGAGATGATGAAGCTCATCGCCTGGTCTACGGTCCAGTCTGTCGGCGTGATCTTCTCGACCGGGACAATTTCCAGGTAGCCGGAGGTCGGGTTGGGCGTGGTAGGCACGTACACGGCCGCCAGTTCGCGTCCTGTTCCCTGTTCGCGCAGTACCCGGGTGACAAAACCAATGGACTTCATCTCGGTGTGCGGGAAGTCCACCAGCACCACGCGCTGGGTGCCGTCGGGCTTGGTCTGCAGGATGTCGAGCAACTGCCGCGCGCTGGAGTAGATCGTGCTGGCGAAGGGAACGCGCAGGATCAGCGACTCCATCCAGCGCAGCATCCGCTGGCCGAACACGCGCCGCGCCATGACGCCCGACAGCAGGATGACCAGCACGGTGGCAACCAGTGCGATGCCGTTGTCGACCCAGGGCTGGGTCAGCCAACCCCAGGCCGCCGGGTTTGAGTCGGCCATCCGTTGCAGGATGGGGCCGGTGAACGGCCGGCTGATGTCCGACAGCAGCACGAACACGAACTTGACCACCACCCACGTCAGCCAGATCGGCAGCAGGGTGAGCAGGCCGGTGATCAGCGTGGTCTTGAGGCTGGCGCGGGGCAGGGCGGTGTCAGGCATGGCGCGCATTGTAGGCGGGCACGCCGTTCGTGGTGGCGTCTGCGGCGCTCCCGCGCCTGGCGCTAGAGCTCTCGCACCAGGCGGAAGCCGACGTCGTCGTACCCGCGCGAGGCGGCCAGCGCGCGCTGCCCCTTTCCGTCACGCCACGAGCCGCCCAGCACCTGGCGCTGCTGGCAGTCGCTGCCGCAGTCGCGCACCCACAACGACAGCGGGCGGTTGCCGAGCTGGCTGGCCAGTTGCCGCGCCTCGGCCGCACTGGGCAGGCGGTAGTTATGGCCACTCTGGCGGCTGTACCAGCCGGCGAAGGCTTCCGCATCGGCGACCGACACGCACACCACGGGGTCGTCGTTGCCCTGCGGGAAGCCCGGCTCGCGCCAGCTGCGCGGGTCGATCACACGCAGCAGGGACACCCGCTCGCGGCACAGCGAAGCCTCGCGCCCGGTGGCCTGGCTGAAGCGCGAGTACAACGCACGCGACACCGGCCGGCGTGCCAGTGCGAGGCCTTCGTCGATGATGACGGCGCCGAGCGGATCGCCAGCCACAGCCTGTCCGCGACGCGGGATGGCATCGGCACGCGCGAGCAGGGCATCGGTCTGCGATTTCGGCAGGCCGAAGGTGCCGCCCAGTGCGGCGAGCTGCTGCACGGCCTCGGCGTCATGGTCGCGTACCGCCGTGTCGACCCGGTCCGACAGGACGTCTTCGATCCCGGCGCGCATGCGCGCGATCGCGTCGGAATCCTGCGTGCGGGTCGTCGTGGACAGGCGGGTCGCGTGTTCGTAGTACTCGCGTGCGCGTGCATTCCGGCCGGCGCGCAGGTGGCCGGTGAGCTCGCCGGCGAAGGCATCGGTGAGATCGCCGATGGCCGACTGCACGTTGGGGTTGTCCGGCTCCACCCGCCATGCGCTGAGCACGCTGGCATACGCGTTGTCGCCTTCCGGCTCGGTGAGGTTGCGGGCCTTGATCTGGCGGCGTGCGTTTTCCAGCGACGTCTGCAGAGGCGCTTCGGGCAGCGGGCGGAGCATCGCGTCGGCAACGTCCACGCGGTCGGTCGCCACCGGGTCGTTCGCGTTGGCGGTGACCGCGCGGAAGAAGCCGTCGCCCTGCGCGCCATCGCGCGACATCAGCCACGCGCCCGCGCCCACGGTGATGAGAAGTGCGGCCGCGATTGCCGCGACCCTGGGCTGGCGACGCAACTGCGCCAGGCCGCGGTGCAGCAGGACCGAGCCCGGCAGCGGCCGACGGCTGCCCACCCTGTCGATTGCCTCGCGCATCTCCGCGACATTCTGGAACCGCGCCGCGGCCTGCTTTGCCAGCGCCCGGTTCATGAAGCGCTGCCAGTGGCGCAGGTGGGGCGGCAGTTTCGGGATCGGGTCCTGCGCGTGCATGACGGCCATCGTCAGCGCATCGCCGGCGCGGAACGGCAGCTCGCCCGTCAGCATTTCCCACAGCAGAACCGACAGACTGTAGAGGTCGGCACGGCCATCGACCGTCTCGCCGCGTGCCTGCTCGGGTGCCATGTACGCGGTGCTGCCCACGGCCATGCCCGCCGATGTCACTCGCGGGCCGAAGCCGCGCCGCAGGGCGATGCCGAAGTCGGCCAGCAGCGGGCGCTCGCCTTCGTCGAACAGCACGTTCTCGGCCTTGACGTCGCGATGCACCACGCCGCGCCCGTGCGCGTACTCCAGTGCCGACAGCAGCGCACGGGTGATCTCCAGTACGCGGCGTTCGTCCCCGCGTCCGACCGCCTCATGGAACGTGCGCTGGCCCAGGTGGCCCCGCGGCATGTTCGGCATCGAGTAGTAGGGCAGCCCGTCGCGGGTACGCCCGACCTCGTGGATGCCGACGATGTGCGGGTGCTCCAGCCGCGCGACGGTGCGGACCTCGTTCTCGAAGCGGCGGCGGCTGACCTCGTCGGTCAGCGCCTGCGGCATCATCACCTTGACGGCGACTTCCCGCGACAGCGCGACCTGCTCGGCCAGGTACACGGTGGACATGCCGCCGTGGTTGATGACGCGCAGCAGGCGGTAGCCGGCGATCTCCGGCAACGGCGGTGCGTCGTGTTCGTTGTCGGACACGAGGTTCGACATGGGCCGCCCCCTGTTGCGGACGTCCGAGCATACCCCGGCGGGATGCCGCCGTGTTTGCCGTCGGCACCGGGCTGCGACAGGATGCACGGCTGAACGGATTCGGCAGGGGGATGCGATGCACCAGGGCGTGAAGTGGATGCTGGTGGCGGCCGGCAGCGTGGTCCTGCTGGCGGGGGCGGTGTATGGCGCATCGGCATGGCGTGGCGCCACGCCGGCGCAACGGGCCGCGCTGGCGGAAATGGAGCGTCCGGTCGAACTGCCCGGCCGCAACGCCTTCACGGCGATGATGCTGCTGCGCTACCCCCTCGGCGAGGCGGAACTGTCGGCATTGGAGCAGCCTGCCCCGTGGCAGGGCATCGCCGTGGATTCAACGAACGGCTTGCTCACGCTGCCGAAGGATTTCGAGCGGCACCTGGTGGGCGACATGGCGCCGTTCAAGCCCGACCCGGACGCCGCGCCGTGCAGTGGCGACGGGCCCTGCCTGTCCGCGGTGGAGACGGCGGGCGACGATGCCAAGGGGTGGGTCGAGGCGCACCGGGCGTGGATCGACCGTGTCGACCGGCTGTCCTTGTACGGTCATTACCGGTCGTTGCTGCCGGACACCCTTGCATGGCCGGAGTCGCTGGGTGGCGTCAGCGTTGCGCTTCAATCCGATCGAGCCGTGCGCTTCGTCACCGGCGAAACGGCCCCGGCCCTGTCGCAGGTGTGCGGAGATATTTCTGCGTGGCGACAACTGAATGCCCACTCGGAGTCGTTGCTGGTCTGGTCGGTTGCACAGCGCGTGGCCGAGGGCCAGATGGAACTGTTCGCGGAGATGTTGGACCGGTGGCCTGCGGGGACTGCATTGCCGCCGGCTTGCGAAACAGCGCTCGTGCCGCCCTCACCGCATGAGATGTCGACGTGTACCGCCATGCGCGGCGAATACGAATCCGGGAAAGCGCTGCGCGTTCAGCTGGAGGACGCAGTGGACGGTCAGGTCGCCGGTGTGTTCTATCGCGCGGACATGGCCGACGCAGCCGCTGCCCATGCCTTGCGGCGTGCGTGCGGCGGCGACGGGGTGGAGGCCGGGCGGCGCACGCCGAGGCCGCCGATGTGGGCGCGCCTGGAGTGTGTCCGGAATGCCTCCGGCTGCATCCTCATGGACATCGCCGAGCCCGCGTATGCGACCTACGTCGCACGGGCCAGGGCGTTCGGCGACCACATCCGCCTGGCCGCCACGCTGGCGTGGCTGCACGGCATCGACGCCTCCGATCCACGCCCGCTGACAGAGCGGCTGGCCGATCGACCCGCAGCCTTGCAGGGCGCGTGGCCGGTCGAAGTCGTCGACGGCGGTGCGGCGTTGGAGGTGATGGAGAAGGACGACACGCTCCGTACGTTCCGCTTGCCGGTACCCGCTCGCCTGCGCGACTGAGTCGGGGACAGCCGGCTCAGCGGCCCCGCTTGCGCCGTACGTACAGCTGCTTGCGGATGCGGGCAACGACCTCGCCATCGGCGTCGCGCACGTCAGTGTCGAACCAGCGCAGCACCTTGTCGCCGTCGGCCGTGGCGAGGCGCAGTTGCTCCAGCACGGCGTCCTCCAGCACGAACTCCGCGTGCACGGTGCCGCGGCCGGGTTTGACGAACTCGATGGTGCCGGCCTTGTCCCAGACGATGTAGTCGCGGCCGATCGACTTCATCGCCAGCAGCATCCAGAACGGGTCGGTCATCGCGAACAGGCTGCCGCCGAAGTGGCTGCCGACGTAGTTGCGGTTCCACGGACGCATGCGCAATTCGACGCGTGCGCGCCGGTAGTCGTCCGACATCGTGGTGACGTGGATGCCGGTGAACAGGAACGGCGGCCAGAAGTTGAGCAGGTGGCGGAACGTGCTGGCTTTCATACGCGGACTGGCGGGGCAGGGCGGGCCAGCCTGCCATACGCGTGCGTACAGTCAACTGCCC
>Ga0208375_1004752_pt1 | contig 10484 bp, 8 predicted proteins | sample RifOxyD1_FD_184038 | JGI IMG/M metagenome (GOLD analysis project Ga0208375, IMG submission 184038) | Soil microbial communities from Rifle, Colorado - Rifle Oxygen_injection D1 (SPAdes) | ecosystem: Environmental > Terrestrial > Deep subsurface > Rock core/Sediment | place: Rifle, Colorado...
ACCTTGAGAGGTATCACTACCATAGGCCACATATAGGCCTGGGCATGAAACCTCCGTTAGAGAGGGTCTAGTGTCGGATATTTACGGAAACATACCGATGTAAATTTACCATGAAAATATTATCAAAATTATTAAGTATAAATGTTTGTCAGGATAAACCGATAATTATTTTGCAATGACCTATAAAAATGTACCGCGTGAACGTGAAATTTTCATATTTTCATCTAATATTTTATTTACTAACTCATCCGCTAATTTATTTTGTCCCCTTGGTACATGAATAAAAGAAGAGCCTTCAAAGCCTTCATCCAAAAGTTTGTTAATTCTTAAAAAAATTATTTTTAAATTTTTGTTTTTTATCTTATATGTTTTATTTAATTGTTTAACTATTAGTTCAGAGTCGAGAAAAAATTTAATATTTTCGGTTAATTTGTTTTTATTAAGCCATTCAACAGCCAATAAAAGAGCGCTATACTCTGCAATATTATTAGTTGCGTTTCCTAGAAATTTCCCCTCTTTGGTAAGAATCTTGTTGTTTTCAAAAACAACAAACGCAGAGGCTGCCGGGCCGGGATTTCCGCGTGACCCACCATCTGTAAAAATTTTAATCATATTTTTTAAAACTACATGTAAATATATCGGGAAAATTTATTTTTGTAAATCGGAAGAAGAACTCCTTTAAGAAGCAGAAACAACCAAAAACCTTTCGTCGCCTTCACCTTGGGATTCTGTTTTTATTCCCTCAAACTCTGCTAAAAAAGTATGTATTATCCTTCGCTGTGAGGCACTTAAGTTATAAAGGTTTTGGGGTTGCCCTGTTTCTTTAACATGATCGGCTGTTTTTCGTGCTAATTCTTCCAATCTATCTTCTTCTTTTTCTCTCCAATCATCAACGTTTACTACAATGTTTTTTTGACCCTCTTCCCTATTAAAAATAATGTTTAGTAGTCTTTGGAAAGAATAAATGTTTTTTCCCTTAGCCCCGATTAATAAGCCCGCCACGTCACCGTCGGTTTTAAGATTTACCTTAACCACTTCGACCTCTTCGACAACATTAAAGGTTACTTCAAGCTCAATCAGCTTAAAATATTCTTCTAAAAAATTTTCAAGTTTTACAGTTACTTTTTCTTCTGTCATTTTAGTTTTTGGATTTTACCATTTTTAATTTACCAATTAAAGGTTCAAGTCCTCCCCATCCCTGCCCCTTCACCTGCTGATAAAGTTGTAATAGAGAAAACACCAACCAATAAAGAGCGAGCGCTGACGGAAATTTCATCCCGATCCAAAGTGTAAACAGAGGGAAAGTATAAATCATTGATGACTGCATCGCGACCTGAAAATCGTCGCTTTCTGTTTTTGTTTTCTCCGCCAACTTTTTCTCTTTTTTCAAAACAGGCGACTGGGCTTTTGCCGATAAAAATTGAGCAATAGCTGAAAGTAAAATTAACGGTCCGGGAATCGCAAACTGTATACCTGGTAATTTAAAGGTGTCTGGTTTGGTCATCTCTAAATAAAAAAACTTAGTATTTATCACTTCGCTACTTTCGAGCTTTAGCGGTTGGTATAAAACTTTGTTAAAATTTTCTGTTAAATTTCCACCACCACTGATTGTTCTTGTAAAGACATTAAAAAACGCTATTAAAACAACTATCTGCAACAAATAAGGAAGACATCCAGCGCCCGGGTTAATACCCTTTTCTTTATAAAAATCCGATTGTGCTTTTGCAAATTTTATTTTGTCGCTACCATGTCTTTGTTTTAGTTTGTTTAATTCCGGTCCTAAGTCCTTCATTTTTTTCATCGATTCCATGTAAGGCTTTGTAAGCGGGTTTAAAATGACCCGAAGCGCAACAGTAAAAAGAATTATTGCAAGTCCCAAATTGTTGCCAAATATCTTATAAAAAAGAATTAACCCGTTTGCCAGTGGTTGTACCAAAATTGTATAAAACATAAAATTTATTTAAACTACCGGATCATAATATTTTACCGAGTTCCGATTGCAGCTTATAATTCGTTTGACAGAAAGTATAACACCTTTTACTCCGTATTTTTTAATTGCTTCTATACTATATTCGGAACAAGTAGGGAAGTAACGGCAAGAATGTCCTAGATATGTAGACAATATTGGGGAAATAAAAACTTTATAGATTCGAATAGGGACGATTAATATATTTCTCACTTTTAGTTGAAGCGTGTGTTTAATAAATATTCTTTCATTTCTTTCATTATTTCGTCAGTGGTCATTTTTACAATGTTTTGTTTTGCTATAAATATCATATCCATGCCGTTCGGAATAGAAAACATTGTTTGTCTGGCAGATTCCCTCATTGCTCTTTTAACTCTATTTCTGTGAACGGCAAGCTTATCAACGTTGTTTGAAATAATAAATCCAAACTTTGTTAAATTTTTGTCTTTTCGATCGTTTATCAAAAGCTGAAAACTATTGCTTTGATAAACTTTTCCCAATTTTTTAACTTTATCGTATTCGGTTGCTTTGAGGGTTCTATCACTTGGCAGCATATTTATCGATTAAACGGATAGTACTTTTCGGCCTTTTTGCCTTTTTCTTTTGATAATTAGTGTGCCTTTTTTTGTTGATAGTCTTTTACGAATACCTAATCTTTTCTTTCTTCTTCTTTTGCTTGGTTGATAAGTTCTTTTGGTTGCCATATTTTTAAAACATAAGTAGTTTAACTGTTGGCTAATCTTTTTTCAATAACATCCTCCTTTTAGGGGTGTCGTATCGGGTTCGATCTGTCTACAAAATATTGCCTTTAATTTAACGAAACTGTTATTGATGGAGACACTTTCGGTATTTTTGTGGGTTGACTCTTTGTGGATAACTTTTCTATCATGCATTGACATTAGATAATACCTTTTTCTTTTCTTACTACCCAATAATGTCTTTAGTTTTATTACAACTTATCCTATGGAAAATATTGACACTGTAAAGGTGTGGGGCGAAGTGCTCAACAGTATTAAAGTTAGCGTGTCTCCGGCAATTTTTTCAACTTGGTTTACGGAAACCTACATTGCCGATTTAAAACAAAACGATGACAGGGTTTCAATAGAGATCGGTTGTAAATCGAATTTTGCAAAAAATACAATAGAAACCAGGTATTTTGGACTTGTTCAGGATACTCTAATAAAATCTCTTAACAGTAAATGTGATTTGATATTTAGTGTTAAACAACTTCCAAGTAGTGTTCCTCAATCAAACAATCTTCCTCCTTTGTTTCAAACAATTTCCTCTGTTTCTGAAAACACAAAAAATTCGCTTATCAGATCGGGGATCAGACCGTCTTTTTCTTTTGATAATTATGCCGTGTCTTCTTCTAATCAAATGGCTTGGGCGGCAGCCGAAGCTGTTTCAAAAAACCCCGGCAGTGCTTACAATCCATTATTCATATGGGGTGGGGTGGGGGTCGGAAAGACCCATTTAATGAATGCGGTTGGATTGTATTTACTTAATATAGATCCGTCCGTTCAAATTCTAGCATGTACAGGCGAGCAATTTACAAACGACATAGTAGAGGGAATAAGAAACAAATCTACCCAGTTGTTTCGCAATAAATACAGAAAACTAAATGTGTTATTTCTTGACGATGTTCAGTTTATTGCAGGCAAGGATGCTGTACAGGAGGAGTTTTTCCATACATTTAATGCGCTGGTTGGAAATGGAGCGCAAATAATCTTAACGTCCGACAGGCCTCCGTCAGAAATTTCCAAACTTGAAGAAAGGCTTCGCAACCGCTTTGAAGCGGGGTTGATTGTTGATATTGCTCCACCTGATTTTGAATTGCGCTGCGCAATTGTCCAAATCAAATCCAAAGAGAAGGGTTTGGAGCTTCCGATGGATTTTGTACAATTAATTGCAGGAAATATTGACTCCCCAAGAAAAATAGAGGGTTTTTTGGTAAGGCTGTTTTCGGAAGTCAGACTTAAAAACAGCGAAATTGATACCAGACTAATAGAATCACTTTTGGAAAAAGGAGGCGAGAATAGTGTTGCCAGTTCAAGTAAAAAGAGCCCGGATGAAATAATTGATATTGTATGTAAATACTTTTCGTTAAGTAAAAAGACGATAACAGGACAGGTTCGATCAAGAAATATTGTCAGACCACGCCAAATTCTAATGTATTTGCTTCGTACACAATTTCAGCTTCCTCTTGAAGAGGTCGGAAGGCTTATTGGCAACCGAGACCACACAACCGTTATGCATGCTGTGGAAAAAATTACGCAGTTGGCCTCGACAGATGTGAATACACGTGAGTATATCTCGGGGATAAAAAACAAGCTGTGAGGATAAATCAAACAAGTTGTCTTCTTATCCACATTTCGTAGGGTTTTATCCACAATTTTGTTCACAATTATTCACGATTACTTTCCACTTTATACTTTGAAACTAACCAAGTTCAGCTATACACTTATCCACCGTTCCTACTATTACTACTGCTATTTAATATAGATAATAAGTACTATTTGAAAAAAACAAGAAAAAGTAAATCCTAATACCTATTGCCTAAAATAGGTAACCTATTTATACTTTGGCCAATGTTGGTAACTACACTTGCTGAAAACTTCTCAAAAGCCTTAACGATTGCATCACGCTTTGTCGGGGGTAAAGTTCAACTTCCGGTTCTTGCAAATATTTTATTAAAAACAGATAAAAACAAACTTGTAATTTCTGCAACCAACCTTGAAACTTCAATATCGATAAGCATTGGTGCAAAAATCGAGGAAGAAGGGGAAATTACAGTTCCCGGAAAAACAATTTGCGATTTGGTAAACAGTCTTCCCTCCGGTCAATTGACCCTAAAAGAAGAGAAGGAAAAAGTTTTAATTAAAACACCATCATTTGAATCTACGATTCTTGCAGCGAACGCTTCAGATTATCCGTCAATCCCCGATAAAGGGAGCGGAAAAGTATATTCTTTCCCTTCAGAAGTTGTAGAAAACGTAATTAAAAAAATACTTTTTTCAGTTTCTAGTGACGAAACTCGTCCTGTTCTAACCGGTGTCCTTCTTATTTTACGGGATAAAGAAGCGGTGTTTGTTTCAACAGATGGTTTTCGTTTATCTCAAAAAAGTATAAAGACGGAAAAAATGGATCAGGATGAGGAAGTAAAATTAATAATTCCTAAAAATACATTTTCAGAGCTTGTCCGTATTTCTGAAGGATCGGAAAAAATAAATTTTTCATTCAACAAAAACGAAAACCAGATAATTTTTACAGTAGGGGATTGTATCCTCTCTTCCAGGATAATACAGGGTGATTTTCCGGATTTCGAAAAAATAATTCCGAAAAATCCTGTAATTAATATTGATATCGATAAGGAAGAATTAATAAGATCGGTCAAGCTAGCTTCAGTATTTGCAAGAGAGGCGGCAAATGTTATCAAAGTAAATGTCTTAAAAAACAGTGTCGATATTAGTGCAGAAAGTACAAAAAGCGGAAATCAGAAATCTGTTATCGATGCAAAAGTAGAAGGGGATAGTGAGCTTTTGGTTGCATATAATTACCGATTTATTGAAGAGTTTTTGGGTGTTGTTGGGGGGGAGAGTGTTAAAATTGGATTAACAGATGCTAACATTCCCGGAATTTTTCTTGATCCGAAAGATCTTGATTACCTTCATATCATAATGCCAATAAAGTTAACTAATTAAATTGCTTGTAAAAGAAACGTGCCCGTATACTGCTTATCATCCTCTTTTATCTTGATTTTTGCATTAAGTGAATATGTTGGGATTAAATTAATTTTATTTTGTTCTCGTTTGAGTAAGTATATTAAAGTTACATCATCCACGTCTGCATTTTCTATTTCACTAACTGCGGGTAATGAGTAGACATCATTGTTGTCATTTTTTAAACTATAAAGACGTGCCTTAAATAGATTTTCGACTATATAAACAGAAGGGTTAATTTTAATACTACTGACTTTTGTGGCGTTGATTTTTGAATATGCAATTTTTTTAACACTTCCATCTGGGTAAAAATCTATGTAACTAGCAGGGTCTTGGTAAGTGTCGAGAATATTGACATTATTAAAATCGTATTTGATATTTACTCTGTAAACATTTGCGTCGTCTCTTTTTACCAGAGAGGAATCTCCTTCGATGTCAGAAATTGAAATATATGAGAGTTTATCGATTTTTAGATTCGTAAATATTCGATTTGAATCTAGTAGTTCTTGTGCAGTGCGTAAAATAATTTGGTCGTCTGTTTTTGTGTTTTTATTGATTTCTAAATCATGTCCGTATTCCAGTTTTCCAATTTCGGTGAATATTGTTAAATAGGAATTACGATCTTTTCCTATAAGAGTTTTGCCATATCTTACATCTTGGACAGACTGTGTAGTGTAGTTGATTTTTAGATAACTTATCAGTTGCTCAATATCTTCATTTGTAAAACTACTCGAGGCTGTTTCGTAAATGATAATTTCTGAAGAGGCGTTCTTGTAAGAAATAGTTTCAGAAAGCGTTAAAGGAATTGAAACGTTAAAAAGAGGGTTGTGGAGAGACGGTGCTATAGGTATCGTATTATTTTTTTTCGGACTATATTTATCGAGCGTCAAAGTACCAACAATTATGATTACCAGAAATAGAATAATAATAATGATTTTTTTCTTATTTAACATGGTTTAGTTGCATACTGTTAGACATTGTCCACCTGAGCATGCCCAAGGGACAGCTTCTGGTAAATATGGCGGAACAAGACATGGTAGACCGTTTGCGTTTGTTGTTTGACCTGATGCACATCTGTAACCTGAACCTGGTTGTCTAAACTCATAATGTAGGTGGCAGTTGCCAGTCCCTGTAGTGTCGACGTATCCTATTATATCTCCTGCGTTGACTTGTTGCCCGTTTTCAACTGTAACGACACCTAAATGAGCATATCTTGTTGACATGGGAACACCATCGCATTCTGTGGCAACATCGACCCACGTACCGTAATTAGAAGAATTATCTCCCCAAGTTATAGTTCCTCGGTGGGTAGCTCTTACAGGTTGATCGCATACATCACCGAAGTCTAAAGCTTCAATAGCGCTATGCGTTGCGTGACCTGAGGCTGTTTGCATAATTCTCATACATTGACCTGCTGGTTCTACTGGCCAAAATGAATTACTTGGACAATTAACAGGTGGGGTGCCAATATTAATTGTTGCAGAACCACAAGCTCCCCTGTTCGTGTCTTCAGTTCGTGCAACTACACAACATCTGTCAGTGATCGCAGTGTCCGGGAAATTGTTTGCATCGATAGTTGAATCGTAACTTCTTGTTATACACTCTCCTGGAGGAATGTTTACACCGCTGACGTTTATATCATGACCTGGTAGAGTTATTTCGCTGTTTATGTCTATTGCTGTGTTTGAGCAATACATCTCTCGTAGTTGTAAACCCGCTCTTGGGGCGCAAATTGTAACAGTATAAGTAACATTGTGACTGTTGCTGTTGTTTTCAAAAGCAGTCGCGCTTGCTGTTTTATTCATGTTAACGTATAGAGTTCGAGACGGCAACCTTCCAGTTCTTGGAAAATTAGGATCAGGAATATAACCCGGGTTTAGTTCGCCGGGTCTGAATTGCCCCCTAACACCAAATTCCGTTTCTGTTCCAAACCCTCCGGGCGGGACAACATATGCCCCCATTTGAATTATTGTGTAGGAAATAATAACTGTAAAAATTAGGATAAGAATGGCTATAAAAGTATTTGTAATAAGGCTAACAACCATTGCTACCATTAATCGATAAAGAAGAAACGGAATTGATAAGGCAATGGTAAATGCTGTAACAGCAATGGTGGGGGTAACTATGAGTACAGCACCTATAGCTGCGGCTCCAAGAGCAACAGGAGTTAGGCCAACAACGCCAAAAGCAAACGCTCCACCAAAAAACAGTGCCCCTATTTGTTCTCTAGGTTTTTCAATTCCCGTAATTGCGGCAAAAGCTCCGCTTATTTTTCTGCCGATTTTTTTAATTGTCCCGCCAAACAATTGCCAAGCGGCTAAAATCGCATTAGCAACACCAGGAGCAATTGCCGTTGCAGCCGCCTGAGCTGCTAAAGCCGTTCCAATTTTACCACCTACCGTAACCGCGGCTTTTTTAACCACTTCTCCGGCAGCGCTACCGATCGCTTTATTCCAAAGCCCTTTTGCAACGGTTTTAACACCGGGCTTTAGTGCCTGGTAAGCTTTATCACGAAGCATACCAGTTACTTTATCTGAGCCCAGTTGAACAACTGAAGACGTGTAATTATCTCCTTCAATCTTAAAATGAAAATCATTATATTTTGGTGTCTGTGGGATACTTGGAGACTCTGATATTTCAAGAATCGGAAATTCGGCAGCCTCTCTTAGAAGCATTGCTTCTTTTGGATTTGCATCCTCGAGTGCGGATATTACCGTTGCTGCATGGAAAAGATGTTTTTTGGCATCTATCTCCAGGGCAGGGTTTGAATCAATCGAGCGTATAATATCGATAGAACTATGCCCTTTAGCGTATAAATTAAACGCTGTGGTCATTACTCCTTTGTTTAATTCTTCCGGTGCGAAACCTTTGTTTTGAAGTTTGGAGATTTGTGAGTTGTCAAGCTCGATGGTACCCGCCATCTCAACGTCTTTCTGAAATCGATCGACCTGGGGTTTAGCGTGGGTAGATTGGACATACTGCTGTTGAGTTAATCCGGTCGGTTTGGCAGAAAGCAGGTAAGATTTGCTCATAATTTATTATATATTTTTTAACGCAATTTTTTCTTGTTCGTTTTGCAAAAGCTCCTGTGGTTTGGTGGTTATCAATTTATGTTCTTCGGGTGATGCGACGACGGTAATCGGGGCATGATTATTGCCTGCGAAAAAGATTCCCTGTCCGACGATTGCGCCAAGCAAAAGCTGTCTTTCTCCATTCGTCAAATAAAAAGTGTTACCGATGATGTCAATCGCTGCAGGTGACTGCTTCATAAGAACCCTAATAGCACTGTTGGTTAGAATTGCATGACCTATATCTATTGACAGGAAATCCTGTACGTCTTGAGTGATTGTAGTAAGACCGAGGTAATACTTTCGGGCGCGTTTAACGATTGACCAAAGAAACTGCGCCGAATCCTGATATTTCATCATATGCCACGCCTCATCAACAACCAGTAGTCTCGGTTTCAAATCCTTTTTAACCCTTGTCCATATGAAATCAAGAATGATAAACATGGCGATTGGTCGAAGCGCGTCTTCAAGTTCTTTTACGGAAAATACGGTAAATGGGTTTGTAATCTCAACGTTGGTTTGCTTGTCAAAAATCCCAACAAACGATCCCATTACAAATTTTTCTATTCTGGCTGCTAAATCGAGAGCTTCAGGAACTTCTTTTCCGATTAAGATTTTATATAGGTCTTCCATTAGTGGTGGCTCTTTGGTTTGAGTTTCAGGATCTTGAGTAATACCTTTGGATTTATACGTATCCACTAACGCACGATCAAGAAGAGCTTCCTGGATTGGTGTAATTTGGCCCATGATAATTTTGAGAAGCGAATGAAGAGAGAGAATTTTTAGACCAAGATTGTTTTCGCCTTTCTCGTAAACCTGTGATAAATCAAAAGGATTGATTTTTGATTGAGAGGTAAAAGAGAAAGATATATACTGACCTCCAACAGCTTCTGTCAAGGCTTTATACTCAGCCTCAGGGTCGATGATAATAATTTCCGTTCCAAACATAAGTGATCGTAGGCTCTCCAACTTAACAAAATAACTTTTTCCGGCTCCGGATGTTGCGAAAACAGTCATGTTGCTGTTCTCAAGAGAGAACCTATCAAAAATTATAAAGCTACCGTTTTGTGAATTTACTCCGTATAAAACACCGCTGTCTCCCGACAACTCGGCTGATGTCAGTGGAAAAGTTGTAGCCAAAGACGTGGTATCCATGTTTCTTGTAATTGAAAGCCTGTCTAATCCCGTAGGGCTTGAGGACAAAAATCCGTTATCCATATCAAGGGATGCGTGTTGGGCAGAAATCAAAAGAGCTCCAAGTGTTGCCTCAACTTCCCGTGTAATATAGTTAAGCTGTTCAACATCGGCAGCCCTAATTGTTATGTAGAATGAAAATTCATAAAAATGTTCCGCCCCTTTGACAAGCTCCTGTTGTAGTGCTTTAGCGTCTTCAAGCTTGGCTTCGGTTGCCGGGTCGACAATTTTCCCTCTTTCCAAATCGGTTGATATTTCAGCTTCCATTTCTGCAACCTTATGCATTAAATCATCCAAAATATCTTTACTTTCCACCGGGTAAATAAAAAATGAAATATCCAAAGTGCCGTTGAAATTAATTACCTGATCCAGCCATCCAGGAGAAACAAACCTTGGATAACCCGAAATAAATAAAGTTCTAAGGTAGGCATCGCCGATTTTTACATAGTCAAAATCCACCTCAATCGCGTTTGGAGCAATTAGATCAAGAAGCTCCAACCCCTTATTGTCCTCTATTGGATTTATGATTATTGGTTT
>Ga0208375_1004755_pt1 | contig 10480 bp, 8 predicted proteins | sample RifOxyD1_FD_184038 | JGI IMG/M metagenome (GOLD analysis project Ga0208375, IMG submission 184038) | Soil microbial communities from Rifle, Colorado - Rifle Oxygen_injection D1 (SPAdes) | ecosystem: Environmental > Terrestrial > Deep subsurface > Rock core/Sediment | place: Rifle, Colorado...
TACCGTCCCGAATTTATTTTCATACACGCTATCCGGAAAAATTTTTTGTATTTCTTCCGGCTTGGCATTGGTGGTCAAATCCCAATCTTTTGGATTTTTCCCTAGTAAAAGATCACGCAAACAGCCGCCAACCAAGTACGGTTCAAAACCGGCGTCGGTCAGCTTGTCGGCTATATCCCTTACCTCTTTGGTTTTCTCAAATTTGTCTTCAAGATTTTTCAAAAATTCCATTTACTTCTAGCGCGCGGTCTTCAGAGCTTCGTCAATCATCGCCTTAATAGCGTCGTACGAAACGGCGCCGGAAACCGATTTGCCGTTTACGAAAGTAGTCGGGGTGCCGTTGACGCCGGCGGCAACCCCGTCATCGTAGTCCTTTTTGACTTCATTGGCGTATTTCTCGGAAGACAGGCAATCGCTAAACTGTGCCCGATTCAAACCAAGCTCGGAGGCAATGGATTTTAAGAAATCATCAGAAAGATTTCCGTTGTTTTCTTTGCCGTCAATACTTTCGGCCTCAAATAGCACATCGTGATAAGCCCAGAATTTACCCTGCTCGGCGGCGCATTGCGAGGCCAAAGCGGCCCCTGTAGATTCCGGGCCCAAAAAAGCAAAGTCACGGTACACCATTTTGGCTCTACCGGTCTTTATATAATCCTGACGGAGCTGTAATTCGGTTGTAGAAAAAAAACGCGCGCAAAAAGGACATTGATAATCGCCGAACTCCACTACAGTGACGGACGCGCTTGGAGAGCCCAGCACGACATCGTCATCGACTAGGTCTCCTGAAACGACGCTATTGGCAACGTTAGCTTGTTGATTCTGATTTTTATAACCAACGTTATAAACAAGAGCGCCCGCAATCAGAAGCGCCGCTACTATAATACTGCCGGGCAATAACGCGTCCCTAGCTGGTTTTTGACTATCATCCATACTTTCTTTAGTATAAAGGCAACATGAACATTAATGTCAAGCTCAAACAGTTGATGCTTTTGTTAGGGGATATTGTAATTCTTTACGCCTCGCTGGTTCTCACGCTTTTTTTGAGATATGGCCAGCTCTCCAATTCGGTTATTGAAGCTCATTTAGGTCCCTTTACGGTAGTTTTTGCCATTTGGCTGGTAACTTTCTACATCGGCGGGCTTTATGATTTGCCTTCGCTTAAAAATGACTTGCGGTTTTCTAAAAAATTCGTCTCGCTGGTTGCCGCCAGCGGCATAGTTGCCATTTTCTTTTTCTATTTTATTCCCGCTTTCGGCATCGCACCCAAAACCAATCTTTTCATAGTTTTGGCCGTCGTCGGCTTGGGCGGCTATGCCTGGAGAACATTTTGCAATAATATATTAAGCGCCGGCGCGCCGACCAGCCGGATTTTGATGGTCGGCTACAACAAGACCGTTGAGGATTTGGTTAATCATATTCAACAAAATCCGCAACTCGGCTACGAAGTGAGTTTTTGGATGAAGGAGGGACTGCAAGATAAAGAACTGGACCATCTTTCGCAGATTATTCTTCAGAATAAAATCAACGTAATTGTCGTCCCGGCTCACATCAAAAAAAATTCCAAAGCCGCCCGTCTGATTTACAAGAACTTAGTGCTTGGGATAGAGGTGCTGGATTTGGCCGCGCTTTATGAAAATATTTTCAAAAAATTGCCCCTGGCCGAGCTGGAGGAAGTCTGGTTTTTGGAAAATCTCACAAAAAAGCACAGGGTCTATGAATTTTTCAAGAAACCCATAGAAACATTATTGGCAATAGTCATAGGAATAATATTTCTACCGGTCGGATTATTGATAACGATTCTGATAGCCGCCACATCGCGAGGGCCGATAATTTATCGCCAAAAGCGTTCCGGTCTCATCGGGGCAGAATTTATGATATACAAATTCCGTACCATGAAAGCGGACGCGGAACAAAACGGGCCGCAGTGGTCCGGGCCGAAAGACCAAAGAGTGACCACAATCGGGAAAATTCTGCGCAAAAGCCACTTGGACGAATTGCCGCAGATTATCAATATCATCCGCGGCGACCTCTCTTTTGTCGGGCCGCGCCCCGAACGGCCGGAACTGGTGAGCCAGATTAAAAATGACGTCCCGTATTTTGAACTGCGCCTTTTAACGCGCCCGGGAATCACCGGCTGGGCTCAAATCAACTATAAATATGGCGCCTCGGTGGAAGATGCTTATGAGAAGTTGCAATACGACTTGTATTACCTCAAAAACCGCTCGCTCATTCTGGACTTTCTAGTCCTGCTTCGCACTATTAAATATCTATTTACAACTCCGCAATAAAATGAGTCCCGTTAGAAGTGGCACCATCTTCAAATAACTCCTAACGGCCAAATATAAAATTATGTTAACAAGATATATCAAAACGTCGATGATAGACCACTTCTAACGGGATGAGAGGTATTTTGGATTGGCTTTTTAAAAATCAGAGTTCCGGCCAAACAATAGCCAAAAATGCCGTTTGGCTTTTCAGCGGCCAGATGATCGGACGTTTATTGCGCGCCGTTGTCGTAATTTACGCCGCCAGGGTTTTGGGCGCCGCAAGTTGGGGAGCTTTTTCTTACGCCTTGGGTATCGCCGCGTTTTTAACTATTTTTTCCGACATCGGCATTAACGCCCTGATTACAAAAGAAGCATCGCGCAACCCCGAGCTTAAAGAGCGGTATCTCTCCACCGCGCTCTTTACCAAACTTGGCTTGCTTGTGTTCTTCGTTGCCGGTGTAATTATATTCTTCCCCTACCTGACAAAAATTGAAGAAGCGTCCGCCATTATGCCAATTCTTATTTTTGTTTTTGCGTTTGATACTTTGCGCGATCTTGGTTCGGCGGTCTCCCGAGCTTTGGAAAAAATGCAGATTGAGGCCGGTATTAACATATTTACTAATTTTGCAATTGCGGTTTTGGGCCTAGCATTCTTGATAGTTCAACCAACGAGTTATTCGCTGTCATTCGCCTATGCCATCGGCAGTGCCTTGGGCTTAGTGGCTATATTCTGGGTACTGAAAGACCACTTTAAAAATCTTTTTAAAAATTTCCGTAAGGAATTGATAGGGCCTATTCTGGCAACTGCCTGGCCGTTCGGGCTTATGGGAATAATGGGCGCCATAATGCTAAATACCGACATCATCATGCTCGGCTGGCTGCGTTCCGCGGAAGAGGTCGGATACTATTCTGCCGCTCAAAAACCCATACTGCTTCTTTATGTGCTACCAACGCTGCTTGCCACCAGCATTTTCCCGCTTATGGCGCGCTTGGCCAAAACAAATCCGGCGGCGGTAAAAACTCTTCTCAATAAATATGTCGGTTTAGTGCTGAAATTTGCCTTTCCGATCGCAATAATCGGACTGTTTTTTGCGGCGCCAATTATAAATTTGTTATTCGGTTCGGAATATGCCCCAAGCGTCTCTACTTTTCGGATATTAATGGCAACGGTTTTGATTGTTTACCCGTCCACCCTTCTTGGCAATGCGATTTTTGCCTTTGACCGGCAAAAAAGCTTCGTGACTTTCGTGGCGGTTGCCACTTTCGGGAATGTTTTATTTAATTTCCTCCTAATACCGCCGTTTGGCATAGAGGGGGCGGCCGCCTCCACCGTCATCACGCAACTGATAACTAACTACCTCATCTGGCGCAAAGCCAGGCAGGTTACTGCTCTCTGAACGCCCCCTCCCCCAAGAATATCTTCTCGGGAACCCCTCAAAGACATTCTTGGGGGATAACCGACGTATGGGAAACAACAATCACCCGAAGTACTTCGGGTGATTGTTTATAGCAGCCTTATCTTACTGAGATTGGGCTTTAATCTTTGCTTGCAATTCTTGAATTGTCTTGAGTAGGGCTTGAATCTGGGCCTGGATGCTCTGGGCTGAACCGGATACGGCGGCTGGAGCAGGAGTTGAAGCCGGGACAGGGGTGGAAGCTGGAGCAGCTCCCTCAAATATTACTTTGATTTTGGCTCTCGTTTTCGGGCCAAGACGGCCTGCGCCAACTTCTTTATCGGATTTTATAACTCCGTACTTCAGCTGGAACTTAACTATTGCCGCTTTGGTCAAAGGTCCAAAATAGCCAGTAACCTGCCCTGTCGGATAGACACTGGCGTCAGTCTTTAACAACTCTTGGAGACGCTTCACGTCATCGCCCTTCGCGCCGACTACTAAGTCTTTATTGAATACAGGAGAAACTAATTGCGCTACCGGTGACGGCTGGGCAACTGCCGGAGCGGTAACCACGGCTACCGAGGATGGCGCAGGTGCTGGAGTGGCCGCTGGAGCCGGTTCCGGAGCCGGCGTTGCTGCTGGCGCTGGTTCGGGTGTTGGTTCCGGAGCCGGAGTGGCTCCTCCACCGCCTCCGCCGCTACTCGTTGGAACAGCACAGGTGCCTCCCGTCGGAGTCACAACCAACGTTTCGTTATTGGGCTCGCTTGATGCGAGCGAAACGTTCAGAACAGAAGCAGAATCGGTGCAAGTAAAGCTTGCGGTCGCCCTGCCCGCCTGGTAGGTGTAGGTTGTACGGCTGGTAGAATTCATTGACACCGTTGACCCTGGCGCCATCGTGAAAGTCACATTGGAACCAGCCACCTGTATATCTTGAATGGTACCGCCGCTCGCTGAAAACTCAACATTGCTTCCGCCCACAGACAGAACAATTGTTGATCCGCTGGAAAGCTGAACGTCGTTATACGCCGCGAAAGCAAAAGCCGGTAGAACAAGTAAGGCAAATAAAGTTGTGAGAATTTTTCTCATCATAAAATATCAAAGTTTATTTTAAGGTTAAGAACGAATTACTTTGGGCAAGAAACAACTTTCGCCACGAGAAGTTCGGCAACGCCGGCAGCGCTATCGCCAGGCGCAACGGTACCAGCCTTAACTATAAGGGAAACACATCGCGAACCTTGTCCGTCACTGGACTTCAGTATAATCTGTCCGCCAGTAGCACCTTCGCCGGTAACAAACAAAGTGCCCGTGGCATTGGCCGCGCCTCCTGTCCCGGAAATTGTTAATGCAGGATCAACCGCCATAGTACCCGCTACCACATCAGCATCTGGAATGGTAGTGGTACCGATTGCCATACTCCCATTGTTACCGTCAATAATTATTGTGGTTGATGCCAATTCAGCACCAAAACGGGAAAGCGTTGAGGTTGCGGTGGTGGAGGTAGCCAGAAAGAACGAAGTCTTGATATGATCTTCGGCTCGGAGAACCTCACCCAATATATCGCCCTTGGCCGCTAAATAAGCGCCTGGCGTAGCCGTAGCCACACCGACGCTATCGGTGTCTATATACGTAGTACCTTGCGCTATTAACGCAACGACAAAAGTTGATACTAGAACTGCAAGGATAACAGTCGCTATCTGTTTCCCTCTTGATAATATGAAACTCATTTTATTTTTTGTAAGTTGTAACCATTGGTTAATAAAAACGACCCGTTGTAGTTGTTAAAGTTACTTAGTAAGTATATACAAAGCACGCCTCGCTTCAAAACGGGGTTGTGGATAACTTTTTACTACCACTCTTTAATCGCCTCTCCCAACGCTCAAAATTGCCGCAATCCTGCCAGCGGCCATTTTTTATTTTGTATCCGCAAAGCTTTCCGTCGGCTGCCAATTTCGGAAAAATGTCTTTCTCAATCATCAAAAACTCCTTGGACCAATCGGCGTATTGAAAAACGCCGGGCTCTAACACGTAAAGGCCGGAGGATATGAATTTTGGCGGCCCGCCTCCTCGGCGGGTTTTGGGTTTTTCCAAAAATTCTTTTATGCGGTCACCGGCCATAACCGGCACTCCATAATCGGATGGGTTCGCCACTTCTACCAAAGCAATGGTAGCCAGGGGCTTGTTGGGATTGGTTTTGTGAAATTCAACGAGTTCATATAAATTGAAGTCTTTTATCTCGTCGCCGTTAGTTAATAAAAAAGTTTCGCCCAGCTCCTTCTGCAATGACTCCAATCCGCCGAAAGTGCCTCGCAATTTTGTTTCCGATTTTATATTAAGATTGCCGGGAATGACCGATCCGTATCTTTTTTGCCACCAGTCAAAATCTTCCCTGTTTTGTTCGTTTATTAAAACGGTGGTGTCCTTTATGCCGTAGCGAAAAAACAAATCAATGAGGTAGTTGATAATCGGCTTTTTCTTTACCGTCAGGAGTGATTTGGGAATTTCCAGCGTTATCGGATGAAGACGCGTTCCCAATCCTCCTGCCAGAATTACTCCCTTCATTTTCCCTTAATAGATTCTAGTTCTTTTTTATAGTCTTGGTTATCGGGCGCGAGTTTCGTCAGTTGGATATAAACGGATCGGGCCTGCGGGTATTTCTGCACATTGACGTAGGTTCTGGCAATTTTCAGCAATTGCTGCAAATAACTGCCGAATTTACCCGGTTCCTTTTCTAACAGCACCACCGCCTTGCCCATTGCATCAATTTCGGCCTGCACCACGTCGTCCCGGCCCGTTAAAATCGCAACGATTCCCTTGTTGCCGTGAGCATCAAGGTTGGATGGCTCCACGTCAACCGCTTTTTGAACCAACTCCATGGCCTTGTCATACTCCTGGGTATAGAGATAGTTGTTGGCGAGCGCGAACATTACCTGTTGCTTGTTCGGACTCAACTCCAACGCCTTTTTAAAATGTTCACGAGCCTTAAAGAAATACTGGGCACTCAAAGACTGCGCTCCCTGATACAAGTCTCCAATAAACAGATGGACGCGAATGTCATTGGGAAATCTCGCCAAATACTTTTCTAATTCCGTAACAGCAAATGCGATAAATTGCGCCTTCGCTTGCGGCGCAATGTTTGATTGACCCACCAACAAACTGCTGACGCGGCCCAGTTGTTCTAATGTTTCGCCATTGCCAAACGTGTTGTAGGCGATGGTGTTCTGAAAAGATTTAAATGTCTCTCCCACGGGGTCCTGCGCGTTGGTCGTAGCAACTAAAGAAGTTATTATGCCCCTTGCCTGGGTAATGGGACGGATATTCCAAAAATAAACCACCGCTCCCCCGACTATCAGAGCGCTGACAATGGCGACTGTGGATTTAAAAATATCCGCTGAATGGTCACGCCCTTCCTCTACTACCTCATTTTTATCAGCGCCATTCGCGTATTGGCTGGCAACGTAGGCAAGGATCGCGAAAAACAAAGCATAGGTATTGAAATTGTCAAAAACGAAAACGTTTTGAATGAAATAAGCCACGGGGATAACCAGCAACACCAGGCACTCCTTCGCGTCTATAAATTTGGTTTTCAACGCCCGTATAATCGCATAAAACAGCGCGGCAAACATTGAAAGATACGCCAGCAAGCCGAATACTCCCGCGTTTATCAGCCAATCAAAAATAATGTTATGCGAATGATCAAACCACGGCTCCTGGTCATACAGGCCGGGATTGTAATACTTGGCAAATACCTGCAAATAATTTTCCTGTCCCCAGCCCAGAATCGGCCTTTCCAAAAATCCCTTCCAGCTCATTCCCCAAATCATAAAACGGGAACGAATGGTTTTTTCTCCAAAAGAAATATTGGAAAATCGCGACAGCACCGGACTCTCTTGGACGAAGGGCTGATTTTTGACAAACAAAAAACCGACAATGGAAACCGCCATGGCCACCAGAATCCACATCGCTATTTTGCGGTACAAAACTTCGCGTTCGTCATTTTTGAAAAGCCAAAAATATAAACCGAGAAAAAGCGGGATGGCCACCAAAAAACTCAAGGCGGCGCCGCGGGTGGCGCTGAAATAAATAATTAAAAAATCAAACAACACCAAAAGTCCGTAAAGAATTTTGAGCCAGTATTGTTTTGCCTTAAAAAACAAAACGGACGTAATACCAATAATTAAAGTGAGGTAGGCGGCCAGATAAGTCGGGTTTCCGATGGTGCCGTCAATACGGTTTCCACCGCCCTGAATCGCTTCCTTTAGCCCTAATTTCTGCAACACTCCATAAACGCCTACCCAAAAACCGGCAAACACGAAGAGGTTGAAATAAATCAGCCAATCACGCCGGCTACGAAAAACGCTGGTCAGAATAATGAAATACGCCGCCATATGCACAATCGTCAAAAATCCTTCCATTCTTTCGTAGTTTGACCAAAAACTCTTGTAAGGATTGACGCCGAACAAATCAGCAATGCCCACTACGGCAACAAAAGCGATGACGGCCCAGAAAATCCAATTGCGGCGCGGCAGAAATTTTTTATCCAAAAAAACCAGGCCGGTCCACAAAACCAAAGCCAATTCCACCAGAATACGAAAACCGAAATTGCGGCCCGTGATGTACGGGAAAAACATGGAACGAGCGATCCATATTGAAAGAAACGGTATGACAAAAATAAGGATCTTGACGCCCCAGCTGTAGAAAACCGTTAACTGCTGCTTATTCATTTATTTACGCTGGGCCTGCCCGCCGAAGCCTTGGCGAAGGCGGGGCTTTTTCGCAATCAATTCCAAGTCGGAAATGTGATGGCTGACATCTTCTACTGTCAGGCCCTGTTCCGCCAGCAAATTTTCGTTGAATTTCCAAGCCGCCGTCAGCAACTCGTGGACATCATTAAGCCCGTTTTGCTTCGCGAATGCCATAAAAGCGGCAGTGTCCTTCGGGAAACAATAGCCGCCAAAACCCCTATAACCGCCGTGATTAACATCAAGGTGCGAATCGCCTATCCGCTGGTCGGACGCCATGCCCTTGCGCACATGTTCATAGTTGGCGCCGATTTTCTCGGCCATTCTTGCCAAGGCGTTCGCCCAATTAACTTTTTGGGCAAAATAAACATTGCCAGCATATTTAATCATTTCCGCTTCGGTGGCGGTAATGCGGGTTTGCTCGTAAGTTCCAATCCGACAGGGCGATGTGAGAGGAGCGGACGGCAAAAGCGACAGCACCAGATGAGCCGCATCCAAACTTTTTTCGGTAAAACCGACAATCTGGCGATCGGGGCGCAGCATATCCTGCCAGGCCGTCTTCTCGCTTAAAAATTCCGGATTAAATAAAAACTTATGCTGCGGGTATTTGGCTTGTATTCTTTCGGTCGTTCCCGGAGGAATGGTTGATTTCAAAACAACTACTTTATTCTTGCCGCTGATTTTTCCCACGGCGTCTTCCAAAATGGAAGTATCGCACGAACCGTCTTTGGGATTGGGAGGCGTCGGCACGGCAACGAAAATAACTTCCGCTTGATTAATGTCGCCGGCGCATTTTTTGGGATCAATGTCGTGCAACATCAAATCAACTCCGGCCTTGTATCCCCTAAATTCTTCAAAATAACGCTTGAGCTGGGCGCCCACCCAGCCGACTCCGATTAAACCAAGTTTTGGATGATACATTTTATTTATGTTACAGCGAACGACCAGAAAATAAAACCCCCTCCAACACTATTTCCGTTATCGGGTCGTATTTCTTGAGCGCCGCTTTTGTTTTTTTGCCAAGGACTTTCTCGTAATGTTCCGAGGGCAAGCCGCCAGCGTATTGCTGGGGACGCATGGCATAAATCATTTCGGGCTTCAGAACCGTGCCCAGCGGAATGTCTTGCCCGGCCATCAAAGACTTTCTGAACAACGGGCGAAAGGCCGCCTCGCCGTCTTGCAAAACTTTTGCTCCACTTCCCATTCCTCTCTTCGCGAAATCGCTTTCCAACACCACTTTTTTCACTCCGGCGTCCTTTATAACCCCATTAACTCCGTTGACCAAGTCACGCAATTCCTCCGGCGTCATGGACACTTTATGGTCCGAGCCCCACAGAGTACGCGACATGGAAAAGTGTTTTTCCAGAATCGTCGCGCCCATCGCCACCGCTACCAAGTCCGGTTCAATACCGATTGAATGGTCCGAAAAACCGATAGGCATAGAAAACCTTCCTTTGTAGAAATCAATCGTCTTTAAACGAAGATCTTCCGGCGGACAAGGATACTTGGAAACGCAGTGAAGAAGAGCGACACGCTCATTTTTTTCACGCAAGAATTTCACTGCCGTCTCCACTTCTTCCAAAGTGCTCATTCCGGAAGAAATAATAATTGGTTTCCCGCTTTGCCTGATGTAGTCCAGCATCACAAAATCCAAGATGTCTCCGGAACCGATTTTCCAAAGGTTCGTTCCAACCTGTTTGTCCAAAATCATTGCCGCCCCGCGGCTCATCGGCGTGGAGAAAAAAACAATGCCCCGCTTATCACAATGCGCCTTAAGGGGTTTCCAAAATCTATCAACCGGTGTGGCTTTTTCGTTTCTGCTTACCCAACGGTAGCGATCGCTTCCTTTGAAATGCGGGGACACCACATTTATGTTGAGTTGTTCGTCTTCAACGTTATGAGTTTGGAATTTAATCGCGTCGGCGCCGGCGCTGGCCGCTTCGTCAACAAGCTGCATTGCGTTTTTGAGATATTCTTCCACGGGCCGGTCCTCCTCGGTCTGGATAAAGTTCTTGCCCGCCTCGGCGATGATAAAAACGCCTTTCTGTAATTTGCTCCAAATTTGTTCAGGGCTCATATC
>Ga0208375_1004759_pt1 | contig 10473 bp, 9 predicted proteins | sample RifOxyD1_FD_184038 | JGI IMG/M metagenome (GOLD analysis project Ga0208375, IMG submission 184038) | Soil microbial communities from Rifle, Colorado - Rifle Oxygen_injection D1 (SPAdes) | ecosystem: Environmental > Terrestrial > Deep subsurface > Rock core/Sediment | place: Rifle, Colorado...
TTTTAAATTACCAAATATTTCAGATTCAGCATTGTATAAACAATTTGGAAATTCTGTTAGTGTGCCCGTAATTGAAGCAATAGCTAGGCAGATATTGAAAGCAATAAATTAAAGCTTGCTTATTAATTTTTTCCAATCGTCATCTAAATTATGTAAATATTTTACAGATTTAACATATCTATACCCGTTACTAAATTTTTGACCAGGTATTGCTTTAACTTTTTCTAATTCTTCTGCATATGCAAAACCACAAATCCAAACTGGTATTTCCTCTAATTTACCAATTTTTTTGAAATTTTTATTATCATCAATAAATTTTCTAACCTTTCCAAAAAAAGAATGGTCTCTTAATATTCTAAAAAGATGATCACTTGGTAAACCCACTCGCGCAAATATATAAATATCACTCCTCCTTTCTTTTAGGTCTAATTCATTTGAACCCAATACAAGAAAAGCATTCTTCATTTTACTTGCTTTAATTCCAACACCCATTTTAGGTGATCTAAATATCTTATTATCCATTATTAAATGAATGTCTTGTGGTGTTATTTGATTAGGGTGAACAGATTCATCTAATTTAATTTGAATAGAAAATTTATTATATAAAAACATCTTAATTGCATGCTCGGCTAATATTCCCAATATTACATCGTCAGCAGCTTGAACTTCTGTCCTTTCCCCACGGATTCCGTGTAAGGAAAGTCCCCCGTAGACCATTTTAATTGCAAATTCAAAACATTTTTCATATTGTTCAATATCTAATAATACAGTCCTTTCTATTTTTAGCTCTTTATATTTATTAAGTAAATATTTATCAAAATACCATCTGTTTTTGATTTTCTCGCCGATTATTTCTTTACTAGATTCAAAATAATTTTTAAAATCTTTCTCTGGAATAGAAAGATATGCAATAGCATCTTTTTTTGTCATCATCTCCTTCATATAATTTAATTAAACTTTTGATACCCTTATACTACTCTTTTCTCAATCTATTTTCAAACCCATTTCACTCATTTGTTAAATTGATCCTTTGTAGTATTTCATAATTCTTATTATCCTGTCATATCTTCAAACTTTCTAATCGTACCTTTAATTCCAAAGCACGGGCCATAAGATGATCGCCTATTTCTCCCCAATTGAAATAATCTTTATAGTCTTTTGGATTAATAAATTTTATCTCTGTAATATCACCATCCGGATCATTTATAAATTGACCATAAGGCTCGACGATGCATACTGAACGTGTCTGTGACATAAGACCGTTTGGTTCAAATATATCCTGATAACCAATAAAACATTGAGTAATTACTTTCATATTTGTCTCTTCTTTTACCTCTCTTATTACAGTATCACAGATATTTTCATCCTTTTCTACACTGCCACCAGGTGGAGTCCAATACTTTTTATCTTCAGAATAAACAATCACTAATTTATCATTATAAAAACAATATGCGTGTACACTTTTAATTATTTTATTATTAATTTCAGATTCATTATCAATATCCTTATAGATAACGTTTAGTACTTGACCAGATCGATTTGTAAGTGTTGATTTTATTTCCATATTTCCTTCTCATCCTACCACCTCCCTCCCCATTTTCAAACCATACTTTCAACTTTTATTTTTTCCACCTCCTTTTCAAACTCCTTTTTCGTTTCTGGCGTCTTCTCATAGTGCATTGGTATTACCTCACCAGCGCTTTTGAATTGTTTTAGAAATGATACGGCTTCTTCTGGTCCAAAAGTATAAAATCCTCCAATAGGAATAAGTGCATAATCTACTTCTAATCCTGCAGTATCTATACCAGATGAATAGAACATATCTCCAGCAAAATATATTTTCTTATTATCTATTTCTAGGAGAAAACCCATATTTTCTATTGGTCTAACCTTCGTATTTGGACCATGATCTACATTGAATATTGCTAATACCTTTATTCCATTTATATCTATTATGTCTCCAACTTTAATTTTTATAATTTCTCCAGGTAAAGTCTTATCTCCTAACATATCTATACATTCTTTATTCAAATAAATTTTCTTTGGCGAAAGCTTATCTATATGTAGTAGAGAGAAGTGATCTCCATGAATATGTGATACTAACATGACATCTACAGATATATTATTCAGTTTTTCTATCGGAGTATATGCGCCAATATCAATAGCTAATTTATAACCATTATCTGTCTCAATAATAAAGCCACTTTGTTCATATTTAGTGATTTTCATAGATATATTATAGCAAATCTATTTTTTATTGACCTTCCCACAATACCTGCTATCATAACCCCAGTAGCTTCGGCTCAACTTATGCAATCAAGCATATGTTGAAAATTGGGAGACAAATGCCAAAATTCAAAACGACAGTGCATGTATTCAGGAAACCAGCGGTTCTGAATCCTGCTGATGGAGAGATACGACAAGCCCTACATAAGCTGGATTTCCATGGAGTAGAGAAAATCAGTGCTGGAGAATGCTTCATGATTATGCACAATGCAGATTCACAGGACTCTGCTAGAGTAGATGCAGAAAATATGTGCAAAAGGCTTCTCGTGAATCACGTTAGCAGTGTATACACAGTCGAGTCTGTGACTCCATGCCAATGACTTTTGTCTATGTTTCTCACCGGTCCCACTCTATGTCGGACCGGTCTTTTTATTCCCATTATTCCCATTTTCAAACCCCTTGACAAACTACCACTAATCTGCTAGTATATAGAAGAGTGAAAGTGCCTGAACCTGAACTCCCGTGTGTAGGTTAGGCATTGATCTCACTCAGAGAGCCCCGGAGAATGATTCGGGGCTTTTTTTATTATCCTATTTATTATCTTTTCTTGCATATAAGAAACATAAGATGTAATATTTAATACAGCAAAAGCACATAAACCCTAAACCTCAACCCATAATACAATGGCCAAAAATACAGTAGGTGCAGTAAGAACTGTAGGGAGAATCATCGTCGATGGTTACTATCATATTGATGGGCAAGTATGGAAAGTTGAAGGACCAGTCCTCAATGAAGAGGATGCTTGGTACTTGTCGAGATATCTCCAGAACTATTCCCCTCGTTTCAGAAGGAAGATCAGGATCAAACGAACTGGAAAGCAGATACGTGAACAGCAAATGAGACATTGCCTAGCTGGTATTTGTCACAATGTCGTCAATCGTGAAGTTCGCCTTATGCATTCACTCTAGTTTTACAGACCCATAACACCCTACCCGCCAGTGCGGATAGGTTTTTTTATTTTTTATTTCCCTCTCTATATATCCCCCCTTATCCTTACTGAAAAATCAGGATAGTCTGCATATTTTTCTGCTTTATCATTTATAAAATATCTTTTACGAGCATTTTCAAATGTTAAATCTGTATCTATAAGTCCAAGTTTATAAGCTAGATTATCAGAATCCGCTGGGAAGAATATTTTTAGATTAAGTATTGAAATACGATGCGGAGTAATAGTATTTATATGTTTTACAATATTTGTAGTACAAGTATTAGTAAGAGTATTATAGAATTCTGGACTATCTTTCAATTTATTTGCCCTTTTCACCATATCTAGGAAAAGACCTTTTATTTTCTCTTTTTCTGCTTTTATAGGATATACATAGACAAGATCTTTCCTATAATTAGAGCGCAATTTCACCACATCTTTTTCATCGGCTATGACATACATTAATTCATATTTATTAAACAATCCCTTTACAGGATGGTACGCCTCCCTTTTTTCTTTTCTTATTTCTACAGAAATAGAGATAAATTCATTATTTTCAAATTCAAAACTGAGAAAAGTATGAGCAGATCCAGGAATACCAGAAAATGGCTCTACTATATACCAGACTTTCTTTATTTTATTCATATCAAATGCTTTATCATAATACCTCACTGTATAACTAGTAGTAGAGGCATAGGAAATATTCCTAATATTCTTTATATATACAGTATTATCTTTTATATCTGCATATGCTAGAACTTTCTGATCTTCATTCCAATCTCTATTATTGGAAGCCTTGGTAAATAGATTAACAATAAAAGCAGGTATAAAAATAACAATAAAAATAGTGATTATTGAGTATATAACGATTTTCTTATAGATTTTAGGGAATATTTTCACTATTTAATTATAACAGATTATATGAGATAATTATAAACATATTATTTAATATAAAATTATGTATATAATACTTTTTTTAATTATAGTTTTTGTATTGTTCTATCAGAGTAGTAGGATAAGTAAACTAGAAATATTATTTAAAAATAGTAGAGCGACATCTCCTCCAGAAACATCTATACCTACACCTGAAGCCACATCTACTCCAACATACACTCCGACTCCTACTCAAAATAATAATATACAGAAAGATATATCTAGTGAAGAAGTTTCCGGTAGAATACTTGGAAGAATCGGTATCGGTGCAGTTATTGTAGGTATTGCATTTTTCTTGAAATACGCTTTTGATAATAATTGGATAGGAATATCTGGTAGAGTAATGATAGGAATACTTATAGGTATAATCACAATAGCTATTGGGCAGTATTTGAGAAAAAAGTATTTGCAATATTCTGATCTTCTAATGGGTGGTGGTTTAGCAATATTATATCTATCTGTCTTTGCCTCATATGCTCTATATCATCTAGTAGATCCTATGATTGCCTTTATGGGTATGATAGTGATAACTGCTTTTGGTGTGATATTGAGTATTTGGAATGCCACAATAACTCTATCTGTTATAGCATTTATCGGTGGTTTCCTCACTCCAATACTCATAGATGTAGGTAATCTCGGAGAATGGATCACTCTAACTTATATAACAATATTGAATGCCGGAATATTGGGAATATTACTCTATAAGAAATGGACAAATCTAATAATAGTAGGTCTAATAGGTACATGGATTCTCTTTGGAACATGGTTAGTAAATTCATATAATCAGGACTTATTGATACCTACTCTACTCTTTATTCTTGTACAATTTATCATCTTTACAGCATCATCTGTATTCAGAATTGTTGCAGAGAAATTGAAAGCAGAACCTATTGATTATTTTGTAATCAGTGCTACTGCACTCGGCTTTGCTATTGTTTGTTATGATCTGCTGATGCCAGAGTATAAGCATTATACTAGTCTCGGCTCAGTACTAGTCGCTGGATTCTATATAATGATCGCTCTCATGGCATATAGAGAGAATCCAAGTGATAGGAGTATAAATATTTTCCTACCTGGAGTTGCTGTAACATTCCTCACTATAGCTGTACCGATAGAATTCTCTGGACCTTGGATATGTGCATGGTGGTTCGTAGAATCAATAGTCCTATATATATTAGCTTCTACTTCTTCTAGTAGAGGATTCCAGATTATGGGTGTTCTAGTATATGTACTTGGAATATTCGATCTTATGTATTATATAGTTTCATATTCTAGACCAGAAGGCTTCATCATATTCTGGAATGGTCCATTCATCATGCTTCTAATGGCAACTATTACTGCTTATGCCATCGCTTTCTTCTATCATCGTTATGGAAGTATTACAGTAGATATACAGAAAAGAGGTATAAATGCATTCATAATGATTGCAAATATACTCACACTCTATGCTCTAACAATGGAAATAAATAAATATTTCGAATTAGAAAGAGCTTTAGGATCTTCAAATGTTATGAATTGGTCCAATACATCTATATCAATACTCTGGGCTATCTATGCTGCTATTCTTACTACTATCGGTTTTGCAAAGAAATTAGCAGGACTCAGAATAATGGGATTAGTATTATTTATAATTACTGCTTTCAAAGTCGTTATAGATGTATGGAGTCTAGGTGAAGTATATAGAATAATTTCATTTATTGTATTCGGAATAATTGCCCTTATCGCTTCATTTGTCTATGTGAAGTATAAGGATAGGTTGATAGGATAATAAATTACTTTTTCTTAGAAACCTTTTTTTCTGGTTTTTCTGGAATTTTGATAAGGTTTTGGATAGTGGAAATTAGTCTTTCTAATTTTTCATTTATAGCCTCTAATTGTTTTTTCATTTCATTATTTCCAACATTATTTACCGTATTTCCTGTATTAGTCTGTACCTTCCTATCATCTCTCCTACCTCTTTCCCCACCCATAGCTGCTCTACCAGCAAAGCAATCCCTACAATACACTGGTTTATCCCCAGTAGGTCGGAATGGCACTTCACATGGCTTACCACAACTAGCACAAATAGCACTATGCATGGTTACTGGCCCTCTATCCCCACCCCTATCACCACCTCTATCATTACCTCTTCCACCGCCAAATCCACCCTTGAATCCACCTCTACCTCCCCCTCGGAATCCTCCTTTATCACCCCCTTCTCTACCTCCTTTTTTAAAATTATCCATATAAATAAGTGTTATTGTTAATTAATGTATTATTAGCTATACACTATCATAATTTAGAATATAATCCATCTATGTTATAATCACCACATCTTTTATTAAATAATATAAAATAAAACCAAAAATATGGATTCGAACCCTAAAGCCCCTGCATTTCTAAATGTTCCCACTGCTATTGTTGTAGCTGGAGCTATTATTGCAATATCTATTATCTGGACTATGAAACCTGCACCAGGTACACAATCAGCAAATGTAAATGACAGCATACTAGCTGGTAATACTCTAAAACCTATAACAACTGATGATCATATACTCGGTAATCCAAATGCAAAAATAAAAATAGTAGAATATTCTGATACATCATGTCCATTCTGTAAAGTTTTCCACAATACTATGAGAAAAGTTATGAATGAATACGGCAAAGGTGGCAATGTTGCCTGGGTCTATAGGAGTTTCCCAATAGATAAACCAGGTACACGTCCTGATGGAGGAATATTACATGTAAATGCTGGCAAGGAAAGCCAAGCTATGGAATGTGCAGATTCACTCGGAGGAAATGATAAATTCTGGGCATATACAAATAGATTATATGAAATAACACCATCTGTTACAGGAGAATCTCCAGATGGACTAGCTCTAACAGAATTACCAAAAATAGCAGAATATGTTGGATTAGATGTAGATGATTTCAAAAATTGTTTAGAGAGTGGAAAGTTCAAGGATAAGGTAGAAGCACAGTATCAAGATGGTTTGAAATTTGGCATTGAAGGTACACCTTCTAGTATTATCATCACTCCAAATGGTAAAAATATTGCAATACCCGGAGCACAGTCATATGAGAGTGTGAAGCAAGCAATAGATGCTTTACTTCTAGAATCAGAGTAATTTCCTCATCTTGCACCATTCGCAATCTTTTTCCCCGCAAGAACCCTTTAATATTTCTCCATTCCAAACACTTTTTATAAGAGTGTCTATTTCTCCCTTTACTCTATCTATATCTTCTTTCTCTATATTGAGCGACTTTATATCGCATCTACCTTTATTATCAGGAGAAAGAAAAACAAGATACGGAGAGATTCTCTTTTCTCGAAAATGGAAATCATTACTTAATAGCATTTTATAGAAAATTAATTGGCGGAAATATTCTCCATTAGAGCTTTTCGTATCACCCTTTATAGCATTATCTGACATAGTCTGTTTCGTCTTATAATCAAAGACTTTTACCTCATCTGTCATATCCACTATAGCGTCCAATTTCCCATGAATCGGTATGTCTTTGTATAGCATTTTCACCCAATGTTCTGTGTATATTTTACCTTTTAGATTGAAATGTGATTCCAATGATTTTGCAATATCACCTACCATTTCCATAAGTTCTTTCTTTACACTTTCTTTCTCTTTTATAGAAAGCATGGAATTATTCAAATAATTATTTATACTTTCGACGAGAGTCTGCTCTATATTCTTTACTCCATTTATATTATTTTTCCATATTTGTGATATAGCATCATGCATAGCACTACCTTTCTCTCCACTAGGCGTTGGAGCCTGAGGCAGTTTCAATATACTTTGATAAATGAATTTATTCGGGCATTCGAGGAAATGATTGAGAGCAGTTACAGAAAGACCTTTTTCCATTAGAACATTCTTTGCTAAATGTAGAATCTTCATTTCGTTTTCATTAGTCTTACTTTTTTCTACAATAGTTTTTGTATCTTCTCTGGATAGAGTTATCTTCTCTATATATTTATCATCTATTTCAGAAATGAAACGTAATGGGGTGAGAATATCACCATTTGATTCTTCTAAACTAGGCATTATATATACATTTTTCTTTGCCCTAGTCAGAGCAACATAGAAGAGTCTACGAAGATCTGTAATATCATTCTGATCGGCTTGTTTCCTAGGAAGTACGAAGCTAGGTCGTCTATTCTTCCCTATCCAGGCCTCTTCTACAGCATAAGGCATGAAAACATAGTCGAATTCTAATCCTTTACTACCATGTGCTGTCATGGCTTTTATAGGGACATCTGGAGCACCTACAGTTATCTTTATCGTTCTATTTTCTGCGGATAATCTATATGCGAGCATGGAGTTTATAAGTTCCAATGGACCATGTATATCTCCACTCTGTACTAGAGATTCTGCTAGAGATATTATCCCTCTCCAAACATGTATATAAGACGGATCTCTAGAAATTATTTTTATAAAATCACTTTTTTCTGCAATATAGATAAGAGATCCTAAAGAATTTTCTATTAATAGCTTTTCTTTAATATCTACAATAGCTGGTATAACCTTTTCTATTTTTATATCTTTACCACTTTTAATTAATTTTATTATTTCTATACTTTTATCAAATTCTATATTCCAAAGTCCAGAGATCAAAGTCTTTGCTAGTAAATCCGTTTTTGAAGGATCTGCAATATATTCTATAAGATCAAAAAATAGAATTCCTATAGGATTATGGAAAATATCTATACTTCTTTCAGAAGAAACTGGTAAATGATGAGATTCTAAAAGCTCTATTATACGGTCTAATTCCTTGTTTTTACGGGTTATTATGGCTATATTACTATCTTTTTCATTCTTCAATATATTCTTCAATTCTTCTATGAGATAAAGTTCAATGGCTTTAGTATTCTCCCCAATAATTAATTTTATTTTGTCTTTTGCTTTTTCTCCTTTTAATTTTATTCTTAATTCTTTATATTCATCTTCTTCATAATTATTCTCTATCATAGAGAAACTAGCATCGAGAATATTCTGATGAGAACGATAATTAGTATCTAGAGAAATCATTTTCATACTTGGCCATTTCTTCTGCAAAAGCATGAAGTTCTCTACAGAGGCACCTTGGAAACGATATATAGCTTGCTTCTCATCTCCAACAATAAAAATATTTGGAGTATCGAAAAATTCTGCAATTATAGAAATAATAAAATTCTGTGAATCATTTGTATCCTGATGTTCATCTATATGAATATATAAAAATTGTTCTTGTACTAGACGCAATAATAATTCATTTTCTCTTAATTTCTTTAATAATTCTATAATTAAATCATCGAAATCTAGTCTTTCTGCTTTCTTTTTCTCTTCTTCATATTTGGCATAAACACTAGAAAATAGAACGGTTTTCTGACATTTTTCTATTTTATTCAATGCTTCTGCCTTGAGCTTACCCTTCGTAACACCACGCGTAGAGATATTGTCTTCATCTTCTTCAATATTTTTTATTTCTTTCTTTGCATATGCCTCTACCATATCTGGAGACATATTATTTTTCTTTGCTTCGCTTATAGCAGAAATAATACTTCTTATATACATATCTGGTTTACCTAGAGGTGTGAGATCATTGAACTTTGTATCATTCAAAATATTTCTAATTATTATTTCTTGACCAATCCCTTCTTCATCAAATTGTTTCATATCAGAGATTTCTATGAAGTGCTCTGGGAATTCTGCTATGATAGAAGAGGCGAAACTATGGAAAGTATGAATATGAATATCATGTGCACGATTACCGATAATTCCAGAAAGTTTCTCTCTCATGGCCTTGACCCCAGCATCTGTGTATGTGATAGCGAGTATTCCATGAGCAGGGGTATCTGTCTTCTTTAGAATATTTGCAATACGTAAAGTCAGTATAGTCGTCTTCCCTGTTCCAGGGCCTGCAATGACCATTATAGGGCCTTCTATAGCCTCTACAGCGCTTTTCTGATAAGTATTCAGACGTGAATATAGTGTATCAAAAGTATTTTTTAGCATATTACAATTATACATTAAAAGGTAAGAAATAATATAAAAAAAAACCGCCGGATCACAGAATGTGACCCAGCGGGTGAACTAACAGATGAACTAAGAAAAAGACAAGCTATTATCGGCGTTTCTTGAAGAAGCCGAGAAGACCGATGAATCCAAGCCCTGTAGCAAGCAGAGGTGATGTGGCGCCAGCTTCTGGCACAGAGACATTGATATTGTCGAAGCGTGCCGTATAGTCCCCAGCTCCAAAGTTATATGCCTGAGCGAAGACAGTCGTGAAGTCCGCCGTAAGTGCTCCCAACGTAGTATCGGTATAGACCGGTACACCATCGAGTTGATACAGGA
>Ga0208375_1004761_pt1 | contig 10468 bp, 12 predicted proteins | sample RifOxyD1_FD_184038 | JGI IMG/M metagenome (GOLD analysis project Ga0208375, IMG submission 184038) | Soil microbial communities from Rifle, Colorado - Rifle Oxygen_injection D1 (SPAdes) | ecosystem: Environmental > Terrestrial > Deep subsurface > Rock core/Sediment | place: Rifle, Colorado...
TGATAATACTAGATACTGTATTCGGTATTGAAGATATAAAAGTATTTGATGATATAAAGAAATTCGATACTACACCTAGGGTTTCTATGCATGATTTCGATGCACTTGCTAATATTCGTTTACTTATAAAATTGGGTAAAATAAAAGCGATAAAGATAATCGGCGTTCCTCCTATGATGAATGAAGAAGATGCTTTTCTACATATTTCAGAATCAATTAATTCTATAAAATAATTTAATAAAAAAAAGAACGCCCGCCTAAGCGGTGTCGTTCTGTGCTTTTTCAATGATTGTGTTCTTGTGAGTGAACACTATATCACCGACTTGTAAAGATAATTCGTATTCATTGACGAAGATAAGACCTCTATCTCCTATCTTTACTTTCACAAGCCCCTTATGCATAATCTCTATTACCATAACCTTTCTCACATCTCTTGGTTTACCCTCATGACAGTGAAGATTCCTCCAATAATGAGCGACAGAGTCATAGCTCCATGAGCCAATACCTCTATATGCATTTGGGAAGCAGTGAGCAAGTAATGCCCTTTTCGGATCAGCACCACTTTTGACCAGTCTCTCAAGCTCTATATAGTCATTACCACCTATTTCCCCTGCATTGAGCCTTAATATGGCACATGGCCATGCATAGAGTAAGAAGAGTCTCTCTCCGGTGATATTCATATTCATTTTTTTCCTTTCTCAATCCTTCATTACTTTATCAGATATATAAATATGTTACAATAATCAATATGAAAAATAATACAATTAGAATAGCAACAATGCTTGCATTAGGGACAGCTCTTATCTCTGGTGTATCAGTCTTTATTAATAAATTCGCAGTTACTGTTATGAAGGATCCAGTATTCTTCACAATGATGAAGAATAGTCTTGTGGCTATTGCTTTCATCGGTATCATACTTTTATTTAAAAAAAGAAAAGAAATCCTTTCATTATCAAAATCTCAATATTTGAAACTTTTTTTAATTGGTATTATTGGTGGAGCATTACCATTCATTCTATTCTTCGTTGGTCTCTCTCATACTAGTGCTATAAATGGCGCTATGATACATAAGACTCTATTCCTATGGGTTGCAATACTTGCTATTCCATTCCTGAAGGAGCGTATGGTCTGGCAACAGTGGCTCGGTATCGCTCTCGTATTCGCCGGGAATCTTTTCATCGGTGGATTCAATGGATTCACATTCAATATTGGAGAAATTATGATATTGGCCGCTACGATATTGTGGGCAGTAGAGAATATAATAGCAAAGAAAGTCCTAGCAGATGTATCTAGTATTACAGTAGGTGCTTCTCGTATGATTATCGGATCTGTATTACTTATAATTTATACTTCTTTTTCTAGTGGTCTAGGACCAATACTATCTCTTACTTCTGTACAATGGGGATGGGTGATAATAAGCGGAGCCCTTCTTACTGCATATGTACTTACATGGTATTCTGCTTTAGCTCGTGCTCCTGCTATATATGTCGCTACACTTCTTGTCCCAGCGACTCTTATTACCAATCTACTTTCTGCAATATTCATTACCCATACTATAACAAGTCAGAATATAGCAAGTGCCTTGCTATATATTACAGGTGCATTCTTATTAATATTCTTTGCAAAGAGGACTGCAGATAATATGAAATCAAATTTGATCAATGAGAATGAGACATTCCACCATGAGAATGCTCTTTAGCTTTGCTATCATCTATAGTTGTCACTATATATACATATTCTAGTATAGAATCTGATTCATTGCTGACATTATGTATACATTCTGGGGGAATATAGGCGAATTGCTTCTCTCCTATAGCGAATCTTTCACCTTCACATGTAATAACTGCATTACCTTTCAATATTATTATTGCTTCTTCACGATTCTCTGTCTTATGCTCACCTATAGATTCACCTGGATTAAGTACTACACTACCAGATCTTAGTCTAGCTGATAGCGGTGGCTTGAGCAGAGAATGACGGCCATTAATATGGGATACGAATGGTTCTCTTTCCATGTTTAATTCCATTTAATTTTCAAGAAATGTGATGCACAGCTCATACATGGATCATAAGCCCTAATCAATCTCTCTATCTCTATTGCTATCTGTTCTCTAGGAGTATCTGGCAATAGTCTCTCTACTAGAGTTCCAATATCTCTTTCTATATTTATTTGATTCTGACCTGTCGGTACTATTATTTCACCCTCCTTGATCTTACCATCTGCGCCGAGCACAACTTTGTGATACAGGGTACCGCGTGGTGCCTCTACTACTCCTACACCTACACTTTCTCTCATCTCCTTCTTTATTATTGGTTCTGGTTTGAAGGTGGTATTTGTAAGTATATCTATTGCTTCATCTACAGAATGTAATATCTCTATTGCTTGGGCTAGATTATTGTAGAAAATATCGGTAGAAGGGAATAGTTTCAATGTATCTTTCAGAGATTCTCTAGTCTTGGGATGCAATTTGTCTTGAGCAAGATTGATACGTGCTAGAGAGCCTACCATATAACCTTCTTTATCATATGTATATGCTGATGCTTGTGAATATGGTAATACTACATGTTCAAGATGTGAACGGAATTGATCTTCTCCATATTTCTCACCTTGGCTTGTATATATTGAGCCATCTAGATAGCCGAATGTCTTGTCTGGTATAAGTGCCATATAGTGAGTCTTCCTATCGAAATGGAAAGGACAGTCTTGGAATATCTTCACTGTACGTAATACTGCATCTCTTATTGATTTCAATTTACTTATTGCTTCATCTATACCTGCTTGATCTGGGAAATGTAGATAACCTCCGATAGTAGGATACAGTGCATGTACGCTTCTACCTGCTATGAGGGTAGCTAGGAAATTCCCAGCGGACTTTATATCGAAGGCATCATGGAGGATCTGATGTTGTTCAGGAATATTCTCATCTAGATCTAGGAAAGCATCTACTCCGTATATATCTGGTAGACAGAATATGTATAGATGTAGAGCATGATCACGTATTATAAGACCATGTACGGTAAGAGTTCGCATTATCCTAGTCTGTTCTGTTACATCTATATCTAGAGCATTCTCACATGCTTCTATAGCGCATAGTAGATGGGAATTGGAGCATGTACCACATATACGGGAAAGATGTTGCGGAATAGAACCTATAGTCTTACCCTTCATTGCTTCGGTGAAGAAGCGCTTGTTTTCTCCTATTATGAATTTTACACTTTTTACCTTATTATTTTCTACAGATAGATGTAGGGAAGCGTTACCCTCTACCTTCGTAATATGATCAAGTGATATATCGAATGTGTGCATATATATTTATTTAAATTTAGTTTTTTGGAATTCTACTACTAAAGCAGTGATTTTCTCTAGGAACATTTTCGGATCCATTGGACATCCGGGAACTTCTGCATCTACTTTCACAACATCTGATAATTTCTTCACCATTGGTAATGCACCGAAGCGTGCTACTAGGAAATCTATACTAGCTTTCTGATCTTCTGTGAATGTATTTCTCTGTGCTGAGGGAAGTCCTATAACAGCACAAGCACCTATTGCTACTACTCTCTTCGATATACTTCTTATTTTTTTCACTTCTTCTTCATGTGCTGGGGAAGCTATAGCTCCCTCTATACATGCAATATCGAATTCATCCATTATATTCTTTGATTTCAATACACGTACATGTCGGAAGTCGAAGATCTTCTTCCATTCTTGCCAATGATCATTCATTATTTCTGTTAATACTATTGTGCTATCTTCACAGCATGAATAGGAGAACCAACCTAATTTTATCTTTTCTTGATTTTCCATATTTTGATTATAATATTTATTTTAATAGACTTTTCAAATCGAAATCAGGATCGGCTAATTCCTTATATTTCTCAGAGATATCTATATTCTTCTCTATTATCTTTGCTAGGGAAGTGAGTTCAGAAGTCCTATTTATCATTGTTACTCCTACTAGCTCCTTGCCGACTATGAGTATACGAGCATAGGAGTTTATCTCTGGAGATCCACGCTGTATTACTATACGATCAGGTAATGGTCTAGAATCACCGATGAAGGCGATATTAATATCTACACCTTGTGTTGTATAGAAGGATACGAATTTGAATGAGGTCTTTTCTCCGACCATATTGAGAGCAGCTATACGGCCTTGTTCACGAGCATTTACCCAATTCCCTAATTGTATACTTTCTTCTAATATTATATCCTTATATTCTGCTATATCACCAGCTGTCCAGATATCGGGAGTATCAGTTTCTAAATATTCATTTGCTATTATACCTTTATTAATATTTATTCCTGCTTCCTTTAACCAATCCAATGATGCTGGTATTACTCCTATTCCAGCTATTACTATTTCACATTGCATCTTTGTACCGTCTTTCAATATTACTCCTTCTACATTATTGCCTCCTATTACTTCTGCTACTTCCGCATTTTTCTTTATTATTATTCCTGTTTTCTCTAGGGCTTTCTCTATCATATCTCCTGAAGCTCTATCTAGTGTCGGTTCCCAGAAATATGATTCACGGAGTAGCATGGTAGTATCTAGTCCTGCTAGCTTCATAAGATCTGCCATTTCAAAACCGATGAAGCCACCACCTATACATATTGCAGTTTTTGCAGTCTTTATAGCATCTATTATAGCCTTACCATCTTCCAATGTTCGTAGGGAATACACACCTTTCTTATCTGCTCCTGGTACATTCCATGGTCTAGCACGTACTCCTGTAGCTACTAATAGTTTCTCATATGAGACTTTCTTACCACTACTTAGGGTTACGACTTTATTTGCTTTATCTAGACTGATAGTTGTTTCATTATTTATAAATGTGATTTTATTTTTCTTATACCATTCATCACCTTTTAGAAAAATCTGATCGAATGGGATTTTCTCTAGGAAGAAATTCGGCTTCGATAGCATAACACGAGAATATAATGCATGTGCTTCATCGCTCACTATTGCTATACTACTCTCACTATCTTTCTGTCTTATTGTTTCTCCAGCTGTCGTCCCAGATGCCCCACCTCCTATTATTAAATATTTATATGATTCTGCCATATTGATCTTGATTAATTTGGGAATAATTTATTACCATCTTTATCATATAGGAATATTGCCTTCGTAGGGCAGGACTCTGCTGCAGCCATGAGTGTCTGATCATCTATTGCATTGGCATCTATTACTACTGCTTTATTCTCATTATCTAATGCGAATGTTTCTCCAGCTATCGCTATACATGAAGCTGCGCTTATGCATAGATCTTTATCTACGACTATCTTTGCTATATTTGAACCTTCTTTACTACGTGGATATTCTTGTATATTTGCCATATTATTTTATTATTAAATTATTAATTATTTTATAATCACCTTTTTTACCCCGGGGACTTCTTGCTTCAATATACCCCCTAGCATTTTATTATACGTCAGATCTTTCAAAGAACAATGTGAACAACTTCCTGTAATTTTCAGTATTACAGATCCTTTTTCTATATCTACTAACTTTACATCACCACCATGCATCTGTATATATGGTCTTATTTTACCAATTATATTTTCTACTTTTGCCTTCATTATCTCATTATATCAGATTTATCCCTATATAGCTTATTCCACCACTTCAGTTTCAGCTAATATAGTATATAATAGAAAATATGTATGCCTTAATAGATATTGGTGGAACATATATCCGCATAGCAGAATTAGAAAATATAAATAATACAGATTCTAATACTGTAGAAACACTTCCGATAGAGAATGTCTATGAGAATGATCTCAATACTATTGTAAGGTTTCTGGAAGAGTATAAGGGTAAATTGAAAGGAATAGTAATATGTATTCCAGGAATATTGGATATTACAGAAGGAAGGGTAATATTTTCCCCTAATCTACAATCATGGAATGGTAGGAATATTGTCAATGATTTAGAAAATATATTCCATAGTCCTATTTTTATGATAAATGATGCAGTAGCTGGTGCATTGGGCTCTGTATCTCTATATAATACAGTGAATGATTTCCTTTATATTAATTGGGGAACTGGTATCGGTGGAACACTTGTTAGGACTTCTTGTAATAAGAAAATATTGACACCTATCGAGCCAGGGCATCATATAATGGATATTAATGGTCCACAATGTACATGTGGTAGGAAGGGATGTCTGGAGGCTATTATTAATAATATAGATATAGGAAATAAAGATAATCATAATGAAATCATTCAATATTTCTCTATTGGACTTATGAATATTATTAGTATTAATAAAATTAGTACTATAGTACTCGGTGGTGGTGTGGTACATCATTATAATAATCTATTACAGGATCTAGAGAATTATATTAATAAGCAGAAATGGCTAGGACCGAAAATCAGAATAATACCTGTCCCATTGGAAATAAATATTATTGGTTTGAAATATTTTCTATTAAATAAAGAATCAATAATAATATTATGAATAATTTAGAATCTTATGAAGAAATAGTAGGGAAAGAAGTAATAGATAGAATAAAAGAAAAAACAAAGAAATTCCATAAGAAGCGTATTGCCTGCATAAGCTCTACTAATAAAGGTGGTGGAGTGGCAGAAATATTGAATAGTATTGTACTATTATTTAATACTATAGGTATTGAATTTGATTGGAAAATAATACAAGGTAATCCTGATTTCTTCGAAGTTACCAAGGCAATACATAATGGCCTACAAGGTAATGGTTCATATTTAAGCGAAGATATGAAGAATAATTATCTGGATATTAATGAACGCTTCGCATTATCTAATCATCTAGATCATGATCTAGTGATAGTACATGATCCACAACCTCTTCCACTTATTAATTTCTATAAAAAGAATCAACCATGGATATGGCGTTGTCATATAGATATATCTGATCCTAATCCAGAGACTTGGGACTTTTTGAAACAATATATTGAGAAATATGACAGAATGATAATCTCTACAGAACAATATAGGAAGAATTTAGAAATTAAACAAAATATAATATCTCCAGCTATTGATCCTCTTTCTCCGAAGAATGTACCATTATCAGAATCTGCAATTGATACGATATTAAGTAATATTGGTATTGATCTTAAGAGACCATTCATCGCTCAAGTATCAAGATATGATAAATGGAAGGATCCACTCGGTGTTATAAGTGTATATGAGAAGGTGAAGAAAGAGTTTGATTGTGATCTTGTACTTCTAGGTAATATTGTTACTGATGATCCAGAAGGAGTGAGAGTCTATGATGATATTATAAAAAGGTATTCTCATAGGAGAGATATACATTTACTCATAAATGTTGCTGATAATGACCGTGTAGTGAATGCTGTGCAGAGTAGAGCTAGGGTAATAATACAGAAGTCTATAAAGGAAGGCTTCGGGCTTATCGTTGCTGAAGCTATGTATAAGGGTACACCTATAGTTGCATCTTCTGTAGGTGGTATTCCTCTACAGATAATAGATGGTGAGAATGGATTCCTTCATAATCCACGCGATGAAGAAGGATTCAAAACTAGTATTGTAAAGATAATGAAAGATACTGAAATGCGCGCGAGACTAGGTAAGAATGCTCATCAATATATAGTGAAGAGCTTTCTTATTACAAGACTAATGGAGGATTGGCTGGATATATTCGGGGAATATTTATAACAGAATATCAAGATATAGTAAGTAAAAGAAAACCCCGGAGACCGTATTGTCTCCAGGGGGTATCACAACTGTTGCTTGGCTACGTCTACTCAGGACGCAGACCTTCCATCTTGCTTAGGGACCGTTTGTTTCGTCCTAATCTCCATTATCAGTTTAGCGCCGGTTCAGAGTCATTTCTAATTATATAAGAAAATATCACTACTGATGCATGGGCACTACCTGTATGAGCGATATAGCAAGGCCGAGTATACGTTTTGCGGGGTCAGGTGTACAACCCCATACCTTCGTAGTGACATGACTACTCAGAATTTGTCTATTAGAAGAGTAACACTATATGTTTATAATGTCAAATATATATAAAAATAAATCTATTGAGTTCTATTCCATTTTACACACCCTCTTCAATGCATTCAGATCATCTATTGTTAATTCATCATTCATACCCTCATTTAGATAATACATTATAGCTTTAGTATTATCTATATGTCCTAGCCCGAGTGCATGTCCGAATTCATGAGCTAGAACTCTCAAGAGTCTATTGGCACTATCGTATTGAAAAATATTAATAGTCGCTCCACTGGAATCACTTATATATTCACCTTCATCGAATTTCTCACCTGTACTTGCTCCTATTGTATTGTATTTTTCTACATTAAGATTCAATGTGACAATTAATTTATTGAGAATTATTCCAGTTGAATTTATTGCTTCAGCTAATTGATTAATAGATCTCTCTGCTTCTGTTATCGCTTTAGCCTTATTATTCAAAGCAATTCTTTCTTTTTCCAATATATTATATTGTTCTTCACTCCCTCTTTTTTGATTATTCCAATTACTAACGCTTTTCTCATAAATACTTTTATTTGCAGTATAATCTTTTATTAAAGACTCAATTTTTGCTTTCTCTTTATTATATGAAATGATAAGTGAATCACGTTTTGCTTTCAATACATCATAATTAGATTTATTATCATCGATCACTATACCCACATCTTCCATAGCATTTGTCGCTCTCTGTCTATAATCATAAATAAAGTTTATCTTCAATTTTCCTGTAGGTGAATATTCGAATAATTGTTTATCAATTGAAGATTCCCATATTTTCTCAGCTTGCATTATTTCATTTAATAATTCTGTTTCTGTCAGACCGAATCGTGTATCAATCTCTCCGATAGAATATGTTATTGGTCTCTTACAAGGTTGTATTTTATTTAAAAATGATGATAATGAATGATTGATTTCTGTTTGATTATATAGATAAATGAAACCGAGTATCAATAATATGATTAATATACTTACAAATGAATTTACTCTATATGATTTCATGATATTTTATATCCTAGATATATACCAGCGAATCCACTCCAATATATAAGTATAGCAGATTTTCTAATATTTTTTTAATTATTTTAATAAAAGAAAAACCCACCGTGGCGAGTCTTTCGTGAGACTGCCGGGCGGGAGTAATGAAATTGAATTTCTACTTATATTTATGCTTCTTACCGACTGCCCTTAGAGAATTATCAATATTATATTCTGGATGCTCTCTTGTCCATTTTGAAATATCTGTATACCATAATCCATGGAAACCGAATTGGTCATTCCATGAATAGTGTTCCATATCTTCCGCTGAATAACAAAACTTTTTCGCTGTATCAACCGGAGCAAATCCTATACCTTTATCTTCTAGGTATTTTCTATTATCTAAACATAAAACTACATCTTCTGGGTCATATCTTTTAAAGAAATTTTGTTTAGCTAAATTAGTACATAGAGATATGATTTTCTTACTTCTTAAGCTGAATCCTCCGCATCCTACTAAATATTTTCCTAATAATTCTTTAGGCCAACCTAATCTATTTATATGTGAGTTTCTCACTAACCAAGGAGCTCCTATATAGTCATATTCTAAAAACTCATCAGACCAAGCATTAGGATTCAATATAAAACCATCATATTGAATTATAAGAACAAAAGAAGTATCTACATATTCATCTAATTTTTCGATTATAAATCTAGAGTATTCTTCTCCTGATTTTAAAGGATTAATTGAAATCACATCTTGATGATCTGACTTTATGGATGTTAATAGTTTTATCTTTTCAAATTCAAAATCTTTCTGGCATATTTCAGACGCTAATATTAATCTTTCAATATTAATACAATCTACTCCTAGAAGTGTAATTCCATTTAGTTTTTTTCTCATATATAAATTCTACCACGAATTTTAAATCTTTTTTATATTAAAAGATAATATTTAATAGTAAGACTAAAATATTAGTCTATACTTAAAGGTATGTTCTAAACTATAGATTGGGAGGGAAGTGGAAGGAATTGGTAAAAGAAAAACCCGCCGGAGCGAGTCTTTCGTGAGACTGCCGGGCGGGTTATCATCATCTTTCCCATTTCCTCATTTCACCATCTTGTCTACAATCCTCGCTGCAATATCGAGCCAGACATTTCCCAGATGGTGTTAATAGGGCGGGGTGAATTGTACCCGGTTTGATATTTTTCATGCAAATACGGCAGTGATGATTCTTGCCGGAAACTGTCACTTGCTTAAACGTTGCCTTGTAATGGACGGCATTTTTCAAGTAGTTCATATTCCTATCCTTTCCAGATACTGAATTATCTTTGCTAGTAACTAGCTAGCGTGTGCTATTCAAAATTAGATTAGCACGATTTATTATAAATGTCAATCATATTTCGGTGAATTCTCATTCTAAACGCAACAGAGTTTGCAGGCTAATTGCAACACCCTTTTAAAGGTTCATAATCTGGTTTTAGCCATAATTACAATCAGATATGTC
>Ga0208375_1004762_pt1 | contig 10466 bp, 8 predicted proteins | sample RifOxyD1_FD_184038 | JGI IMG/M metagenome (GOLD analysis project Ga0208375, IMG submission 184038) | Soil microbial communities from Rifle, Colorado - Rifle Oxygen_injection D1 (SPAdes) | ecosystem: Environmental > Terrestrial > Deep subsurface > Rock core/Sediment | place: Rifle, Colorado...
GGAGCCAGTGGCTCGCAAGCGGCCCTCCTCACCCCCTGCAAGCAGGGGAGGGGGAATGAGGCTTCAGTCGATGCCCAGCTTCTTCAGCTTGTAGCGCAACGCGCGGAAGGTGATGCCCAGGGCGGCGGCGGTGCGGGTCTTGTTGTAGCGGTTTTCCTGCAACGCGTGCTGGATGGCGGCGCGCTCGATCTCCTCGATGTAGGAGGGCAGGCCGCTGGTGGCTGTGTCGCGCGGGTCGAGCGTGCGCGGGTCGACGCCCGCCGGGCCGGCGCCCGCGGTGCCCGAACCGGCCGCAGGTGCGGGTTGCGGCAGGCGCAGGTCCTGGGCGTTCAGGCACTCGCCTTCGGCCAGCGCCAGTGCGCGTTCGAGGATGTTTTCCAGCTCGCGCACGTTGCCGGGGAACGGGTAGGCGCGCAGGGCTTCGAGCGCGTCGTCGCACAGGGTCGGGATGGCGCGGCCCTGGTGGGTGGCCAGCCGCTCGAGGATGCGGGCCGACAGGCCCGGCAGGTCCTGCAGGCGCTCGCGCAGCGGCGGCACGCGCAGTTCGATGACGTTGATGCGGTAGTACAGGTCCTGGCGGAAGCGGCCGTCGGCCACCAGCTGCGACAGGTCCTTGTGGGTGGCCGACAGGATGCGTACGTCGACGTTGACCTCGGTGTTGGCGCCGACCGCGCGGATCGACTTTTCCTGGATGGCGCGCAGCAGCTTGACCTGCATCGGCAGTGGGAGCTCGGCGACCTCGTCCAGGAACAGGGTGCCGCCGTCGGCGGCCTGGAACAGGCCGGGCTTGTCGACGTGCGCGCCGGTGAAGCTGCCCTTCTTGTGGCCGAAGAACTCGCTTTCCATCAGCTCGGCCGGGATCGCGCCACAGTTGACCGGCACGAACGGCCCGGTGGCGCGGCCGCCCTCGGCGTGGATGGTGCGGGCGACCAGTTCCTTGCCCACGCCCGACTCGCCGGCGATGTACACCGGGGCCTGGCTGCGCGAGACCTTGCCGATGGTCTGGCGCAGTTCGGTGATGGCGGGAGACTCGCCGTACAGGCGGGCGGCCACGGCATCGGCGTCGTTGCGCTGGGTCTCGCCCAGGTCCAGCGCGTGGCGGACCAGGTCGCGCAGGACGGTCAGGTCGACGGGCTTGGCGACGAAGTCGAACGCGCCGGCCTTCAGCGCCTCCACCGCGGCTTCGACATTGCCGAAGGCGGTGATCATCGCCACCGGGGTGTTGGGGTGCTTCTGGCTGATCTCGGCGACGATTTCCATGCCGGAGCCATCCGGCAGGCGCATGTCGGTCAGGCACAGGTCGTAGCTGTTGCGCGCCAGTTGCGCACGCGCGTCCCCGACGCTGGAAGCCGTGTCGCAGCGCAGGCCCATGCGGCCCAACGTCATGACGAGCAGTTCGCGGATATCGCGTTCGTCGTCAACCACCAATGCGCTGCGTGTTTCGGCCATCCGTTCCTCCGGCCGACACGATAGCGGAAGCGCCGTGTCCGGTCCAAGGCGCGATGGTAGGGGATCGCGGCCCCGCGCGCGTTACCGATGGGCTCTGGCGCGGGTGCTGGCCCCGGGCGCCGCATTACCCGCCGGGCGCGCATGGGTCGCCTCCCCGGCGGCCAGGCGGATGCGGAAACAGCTGCCGCCCCCGGGCATCGGCACGTAGTCGAGCGAGGCCTGGTTGCCGCGGCACAGCTCCCGGGCGATATACAGGCCCAGACCGGTGCCGTGGCCGGACGTGGTGAAGAACGGCCGGAACAGCTGCTGGGAAACCTGCTCGGGGATGCCCGGGCCGCGGTCCAGCACGTCCACCAGCGGCGTTCCGTTGGCATCGCGGTGCACGTTGAGCTGGATGCGCGCGGGTTCGCCGGGCATACGGCCGTACAGCAGCGCGTTGTGCACCAGCACGGTCAGCACCTGGTGCAGCTGGCGCGGGTCGAACATGGCGGTGATGCGGGCTTCGGCGCCCGTGGCACGCAGGCTGTCGTTCTCCAGCGGGTGGCTGGCGGCGTACTCGTCGATGAAGTGGCGTGCCAGCGCGACCAGCTCCACGTGCTCGGGTTTGGCCGGCTCGCGGCGGGCCAGGCCCAGCACGTTCTCGATGATCCCGTTCATGCGCGAGCCCTGCTGGCGCACGATCTCCAGCAGCCGGCGGTCGGCCGGGCGGATGTCGTCGGACTCCTCCAGCAGCTGCACGGCGTAGTTGATGGCCGCCAGTGGATTGCGGATCTCATGGGCCAAGCTGGCGGAGAACCGGCCGAGTGTCGCCAGCGTCAGCGATTCGGCCCGGCGCGCGGCCAGCGAGGTGTCGTCGAGGAACACCAGGGTCTGGTCGCTGCCGGCCAGCAGCCGGGTGAAGCGCGGCACGACCTCGGGCTGGTCAGGTGAGACCTGCAGTGGGGCGTCGCTGGCGGGGGCGCCCTCGCGCCACGCCGCCAGCCGCTCGGCCAGCTCGGGCAGCGCTATATCCAGCGTGCGTTGGCCGTCGCCGGCTTCGCCCAGCAACAGGGTCGCGGCCTCGTTGGCCAGCCGCACCCGGTTGTGGCCGTCCACCAGCAGCACGCCGGTCCGCAGGCGGCGGATGATCAGCTCGTTGACCTCGACCAGGTGCGCGGTTTCGTGGCCGCGGTGCTCGGCCAAGGCGTGCGCGGCGCGCATCTGCCGGCCCAGCACGCTGGTCAGGGTGGCGATGGCCAGGTAGCCGATCGAGAACATGATCGGCTCGGCCAGCCGTCGGCCTTCGCTTTCCTCGACCAGCGAGGTCCAGGCGAACTCGCCGATGATCCCGATCACCGCGACCAGCGCCATGCCGAGGCCATAGCGCGTGCGCAGCAGCAGGGCCGCGGCGCCGATGTTGAACATCAGCATCAGCGCGATGCCGGTGCCCGCGCCGGGGACCGCATGGATGGCGAGGATGCCGAAGGCGAGGTCGGTGGCGATGCCCGCCAGCGCCTGGCCCTGCAGGTCGCCGCGGCGGCCGAAGGCGAACAGCAACGCCGCCAGTGCGAGGTAGGCCAGCGACAGGGAGCGGGCGAAGATGTCGTGGCGCGGCTCGCCAACCAGCCCGTCGATCGGCCCGAACAGGACGAACACCAGCAGCGCCGCCTCCAGCAGGCGATACAGGGTGAAGAAGTAGAGCTCGCGGCGCAGGGCGCTGTCGGCATCGGCGACATCGACGGCAGGCAGGCGTGGCAGCAAGCGGTGTCCCCTTCCCGGCTCGGTGCCCGGAGTATAGGCACGGACCCGCCCGTACCTGTAGGAGCGGCTTCAGCCGCGATCCGGTGGCCGTGGACTCCCCGTAGGAGCGACGTGAGTCGCGACCTGCGTTGGCATAGGTGGGTGCGCGGTCGCGACTTACGAGGCTCCTACAAAAGGGCGAGGGGTCCGGGATCGCGGCTGAAGCCGCTCCTACAGGTGGGGCAGAGGGCCGGCCCGGCGGTCCCAGGCCCCGGTTTTGCCCGCCCCGCCGCAATCGGCGACAATGGCCGGCCCCCCTCGCGCCCGCACCGTCTTCCGGTCGCCGCCGCGCGGGCATCTCGTTCAACTCCCTCGGTGACGCATGAATTTTCACGAATACCAGGCAAAGCAGCTCTTTGCCGACTACGGCATTGCCGTGCCGGCCGGACGCGTGGCGCGCACGCCCGAAGAAGCCGTTGCAGCCGCCAAGGACATCCCGGGCGACCTGTGGGTGGTCAAGGCCCAGATCCACGCCGGTGGCCGCGGCAAGGCCGGCGGCGTCAAGCTGGCCAAGAACTTCGATGAAGTGAAGCAGTACGCCGCGGCGATGCTGGGCACGAAGATGGAGACCTACCAGTCGGCCGGCGTGGCACTGCCGATCGACACGGTGCTGATCTCCGAGGGCACCGACATCGCCAGCGAGCTGTACCTGTCGGTGCTGGTGGACCGCTCGACCCAGTCGATCACCTTCATCGCGTCGGCCGAGGGCGGCGTGGAGATCGAGAAGGTCGCCGAGGAGAATCCGGACGCCATCAAGTCCCTGCACGTGAACTACGTCCAGGGCCTGCAGCCGTACCAGTGCCGCCAGATGGGCTTCGACCTGGGCCTCGACGCCAAGCAGGTCGGCCAGCTGACCAAGATCATGATGGGCCTGTACAAGCTGTTCAACGAGAAGGACCTGGCGCTGGTCGAGCTCAACCCGCTGGCCATCCTCACCAACGGCGACCTCGCCGTGCTGGACGGCAAGGTCAACAGCGACGACAACGCGACCTTCCGCCACAAGGACCTGGCCGCGATGCGCGACATCCGCCAGGAAGACGAGACGGAAGTGCAGGCCAGCCAGCACGACCTCAACTACGTCACGATGGACGGCAACATCGGCTGCATGGTCAACGGCGCCGGTCTGGCGATGGCGACCATGGACGTGATCTCGCTGGAGGGCGGCTCGCCGGCCAACTTCCTGGACGTCGGCGGCGGCGCCACCAAGGAGCGCGTGACCGAGGCCTTCAAGCTGATCCTGTCGAGCGACAAGGTGAAGGCGATCTTCGTCAATATCTTCGGTGGCATCGTGCGCTGCGACATGATCGCCGAGGGCATCATCGCCGCGGTCAAGGAAGTGGACGTCAAGGTGCCGGTGATCGTGCGCCTGGAAGGCACCAACGTGGAAGCCGGCAAGGAGCTGCTGAAGAACTCCGGCCTGGCGATTACCCCCGCCGACGACATCAACGACGGCGCGAAGAAGGCGGTTGCGGCCGTCGCCAACGCCGCCTGATCCCAATTTCTGCAGGAGCGACGCGAGTCGCGACTCGTCCCTTCCGGTGATCGCGACTCACGTCGCTCCTTCAGAAGGGCACAACAAGGAATACGTTCCATGAGCGTTTTGATCGACAAGAACACCAAGGTGATCGTGCAGGGCTTCACCGGCCAGCAGGGCACCTTCCACGCCGAGCAGATGGTCGAGTACGGCACCAAGGTCGTCGGCGGCGTCACGCCCGGCAAGGGCGGCACCGAGCACCTGGGCCTGCCCGTCTTCAACACCGTGCAGGACGCGGTCGACGAGACCGGCGCCGATGCCTCGGTCATCTACGTGCCGCCGCCGTTCGCGGCCGACGCGATCCTTGAGGCGGCCGATGCGGGCATCCGCGTCATCGTCTGCATCACCGAGGGCATCCCGGTGCTGGACATGCTGCGCGTCAAGAACACCCTGAAGGGCTATGACGACGTGGTGCTGGTCGGCCCGAACTGCCCCGGCGTGATCACCCCGGGCGAGTGCAAGATCGGCATCATGCCGGGCCACATCCACATGCCGGGCAAGATCGGCATCGTCTCGCGCTCGGGCACGCTGACGTACGAAGCCGTCAAGCAGACCACCGACGCCGGCTTGGGCCAGTCGACCTGTATTGGCATCGGCGGCGACCCGATCAACGGCACCAACTTCATCGACGCGCTGAAGCTGTTCCAGGACGACCCGCAGACCGAGGGCATCATCATGGTCGGCGAGATCGGCGGCAGCGCCGAGGAAGAGGCGGCCGAGTACATCGCCCAGTTCGTGACCAAGCCGGTGGTCGGCTTCATCGCCGGTGCCTCGGCCCCTCCGGGCAAGCGCATGGGCCACGCCGGTGCGATCGCGTCGGGCGGGCAGGGCACCGCCGCGGGCAAGTTCGCCGCGATGGAGAAGGCCGGCATCACCACGGTCAAGTCGCCCGGCGACCTGGGCGCGGCGATCGCCAAGCGCCTGGCGAAGTAAGCAGGTTCCAGCGGTATCGAAGAGGCCACCTCCAGGTGGCCTTTTTCGTTTGCGGCCGCGCGCTGACGCCGCGTGCCCGTCGCCTGCCCTACCATTCCCGGATGACCCAGACCCTCCGCCTCGCCCTCGCCCAGTTCGACTTCCCGGTCGGTGCCGTCCGCCGCAACGCCGCGCGCATCGCCGAGATGATCGTGCAGGCGCGCGACGAGTACGGCGCGCAGCTGGTGCTGTTCCCGGAGCTGGCACTCAGCGGCTACCCGCCGGAAGACCTGCTGATGCGCCCCGGATTCCTGGCCGACTGCGAGGCCGCGCTGCAGGAAATCGCCGCGGGCGTGACCGGCATCACCGCCGTTGTCGGCTGGCCGCAGGCCGCCGGCAGCGTGGTCTACAACGCGGCCAGCGTGCTGCGCGACGGCCGCATCACCCATACCTACCGCAAGCGCGAGCTACCCAACTACGCGGTGTTCGATGAGCGCCGGTATTTCGACGTCGACCCGGACGGTGGCGCCTGCATGTTCGAGGTCGACGGCATCCGCGTCGGCGTGCTGATCTGCGAAGACCTGTGGTTCCCCGAGCCGCTGGCCGAGACCGTGGCCGCGGGCGCGGAGCTGGTGCTGATCCCGAATGCCTCGCCGTTCGAACGCGACAAGCACGCCCAGCGCGATGCGCTGATGGCGCAGCGGGCAAAGGAGACCCAGGCGCACGGCATCGGCACTGCGCTGGCCTACCTCAACACCGTGGGCGGGCAGGACGCGCTGATGTTCGATGGCGCCTCGGTCGTCGCCGATGGCGACGGCGCGGTCCACCCCGCGGCCGCCGCGTTCACCGACCAGTGGCTGGTGGTCGACTTCGACCGCGAGTCGCGCCGCTTCCAGGCCGTGCAGTGGATGGTCGACGGCGACGAGAGCCGCGACGCGCTGGCGTGGCGCGCGATCGTCCGCGGCACGCGCGATTACTTCCACAAGAACGGCTTCCGCAAGGCCTGGCTGGGGCTGTCGGGCGGCATCGACTCCTCGCTGGTGATGGCCGTCGCGGTGGATGCGCTGGGCGCCGAAAACGTCACCGCGGTGCGCATGCCCTCGCGCTACACCGCCGACCTGTCCAACGACCTGGCTGCCGAGCAGTGCGCATCGCTGGGCGTCGAACTGCTGACACTGCCGATCGAGAAGCCGTTCCAGGGCTACCTCGACGCGCTGTCGGACATCTTCGAAGGCCACGCGGTGGACACCACCGAGGAGAACCTGCAGTCGCGCACCCGCGGCGCGCTGCTGATGGCGCTGTCCAACAAGTTCGGTGGCCTGCTGCTGACCACCGGCAACAAGAGCGAGTACGCCGTCGGCTACGCCACCATCTACGGCGACATGTGCGGCGGCTACGCGCCGATCAAGGACCTGTACAAGACCGAGGTGTTCGCGCTGGCGCGCTGGCGCAACACCGTGGGCGGATCCGCCCCGCACGGCGGCCAGGTGATCCCGCAGGCGGTGATCGACCGCCCGCCCTCGGCCGAACTGCGCGAGAACCAGAAGGACCAGGACTCACTCCCGCCGTACGACGTGCTGGACGCCATCCTGCTGCGCCACATCGACCAGGAGCAGTCGCGCGAGGACCTGGTGCAGGCGGGCTTCGACCCGGCCACCGTCGACCGCGTGCTGCACCTGGTGCGCATCAGCGAATGGAAGCGGCACCAGTCCGCGCCCGGGCCCAAGGTGTCTCGGCGCGCGTTCAGCCGCGAGCGGCGGTATCCGATCACGAACGGCTACGGGACGTGACGATTGCCTCGATGTAGCGGGTCCCCCGTGTAGGAGCGGCTTCAGCCGCGATCGTGATGCCGATGCCGATGCCGATGCCGATGCCGGTGCCGATGCCGATGCCGATGCCGTCGTAGGAGCGACGTAAGTCGCGATCCACGAGGGGCCTGAATTCGACGAGGCTTGGGGCTCGGTCGCGACTTACGTCGCTCCTACAGGTGCTTTGGGGTCCGGATCGCGGCTGAAGCTGCTCCTACACCCCGAACCCGGAACCCGGAAACGAAGACGCCGCCCTCGGGCGGCGTTTTCATGTTGCGGTGTCGCGACGGCGTCAGTCGTTGTCCAGCGCCGACTTCTCGCCTGCGAACGGGTTCAGCTTGCGCCAGTCGCTGGGGTAGTCCGGCCAGTCGCCGCGCAGGTACGGGTGGTCGGGCGCGTTCTGCTGTAGCACGCGCTCGGCGTCCGTCGCCAGCGTCTCGTTGCCCAGGCCGGTGTAGGCCGCGGCGAGCGTGGCGACCGCATCGTTCTGGTAGGTGCTCTGCGGATAGGTTTCCAGCAGGTAGGTCGCGCGCTCGGCGGCGGCCACGTAGGCGGTGCGGCGCAGGTAATACAACGCGGTGTCCAGCTCGTGGCGGGCGAACATGTCGCGCAGCTCGCCCATGCGCTTGCGCGCGTCGGCCGCGTACCGGCTGTTGGGATAGCGGTCGGCGACGATCGAGAAGTCGTTGTGGGCCTGCATCGGCGTGGCCAGGTCGCGCCGGCTGGCGTCCAGGCGCCACACGCGCTGCAGGAAGACCGCGTCGCGGCTGGAGTTGGTCAGTCCGCGCAGGTAGTACATGTACGGCGTGTTGCGGTGGGTCGGGTAGGTGCGGATGAAGCGGTCGATGCTGCTGATCGCCTCCTCGTGCTTGCCTGCCTTGTACTGGGCGTAGGCGGTCTCGATCAGCGCCTGCTCGGTGTACGGGCCGTACGGGTACTGCGCGACCAGCCGCTTGTAGGTGGTCTCGGCCGCCGACCAGTTGCCGTTGCGCATGGACTGGTGGCCCTTGTCGTACAGCGCCTCGACCGGCTGGTTCTCGTCGGCGTTGTCGTCCTTGAACCAGCCGCCGATGCGGGCGCACCCGGTGCCGGCGAAGGCGATGATCAGAAGCAGGGCAAGCAGCCGGAAGGCGGGTCGGTTCGAGGCGGAACGCTGGGTCATGGCAGGTCTTGGCGGGCGCCGGAGGCACGAAAGGCCGATAATAGCAGCCCGTGGCGGGCCCCCGGCCCACCCGGCGCTTAACCGCCGACCACCCCGCAGCCAGTCGCAGACCCCATGGATCCCAACCCCCAGGAACTCACCTCCACCGTGCCCGAAAGCGCCGCCGGGCGGCGTTTCGACGCCGTGCTGGCAGAGCTCTTCCCCGACTATTCGCGCTCCCGGCTGTCGAGCTGGATCAAGACCGGCGATGCCCGGCTGGACGGTGAACAGGTGCGGCCGCGCGACCCCGTGCGCGGCGGCGAGGCCGTCAGCCTGCGGGTCGTTCAGGAGGTGCAGACCCATTCGGAACCCGAAGACATCGCGCTGGACGTGCTGTACGAGGACGCGCACGTGTTCGTCATCGACAAGCCGGCCGGCCTCGTCGTCCACCCCGGTGCGGGCAACCCCACGGGCACGCTGGTGAACGCGTTGCTGCACCGCGACCCGGCGCTGAATGCGCTGCCGCGGGCGGGCATCGTGCACCGCCTCGACAAGGACACGTCCGGGGTGATGGTGGTGGCGCGCACGCTGCCGGCCCACACCGCGCTGGTGGAGCAGCTGTCGGCGCGCGCCGTGCACCGCCAGTACCTGGCCGTCGTGGTCGGCGCGCTGGTCTCGGGCGGCACCGCCAACCTGGCCATCGACCGGCACCCGCGCGACCGCATCCGCATGGCGGTGCGCGAGGACGGGCGCGACGCCGTGACCCATTACCGGCTGCGCGAGCGCTTCCGCGCGCACACCTTGCTGGAGTGCCGCCTGGAAACCGGCCGCACCCATCAGATCCGCGTGCACATGCAGCACCTCAAGCACCCCATCATCGGCGACCCGCTGTACGGCGGGTCGCTCAAGTTGCCCAAGGGCGCGACACCGGAGCTGGTCGAGGCACTGCGCGGCTTCAAGCGCCAGGCGCTGCACGCCGAGACGCTGGAGTTCGCCCACCCTGTGGGCGGCGAGCCGGTGCGCTGCAGCGCGGCGATGCCCGCGGACATGCAGACACTGGTGGCGGTGCTGCGAAACGACAGCGCCGCCGCGGCGGAGCGGACACGCTGAGCGTGCGCCACTCCGCGCTGCTGCGGGCCGACTGGCCGGCGCCGCCCGGCGTGCATGGATTCACGACGCTGCGCCATGGCGCGGGTGTGTCGCCGCCGCCGTTCGACACGTTCAACATGGGGCTGCGCTGCGGCGACGCGTTGGATGCGGCGCTGGCCAACCGCGACCAGCTGGCGCGCATCGGCGGCTTGCCGTCGGCACCGGCGTGGTTGCGGCAGATGCATGGGGTGGGGGTGGTTCGTGTTTCTCATGGACCACGCATAAAAGGCACCCCTCCCCAACCCGTCCGGCCCTCAGGCGCATCCTTCGGGCGTTCATCGGATCGCGAACCCTTGGTTCGCGAGCGATCCTCTTCACCCCCTGCCTCGGCAGGGGAGGGAACTGGTGACCTAGAGCCTGCAATCGATGCTGAGCCCGAGGCCGACGCCGCCGTGACGTCGACGCCCGGCACCGTGCTCGCCATCCTCACCGCGGACTGCCTGCCGGTGCTGCTGTGTTCGCGCGATGGCGACGAGATCGGCGCCGCCCACGCGGGCTGGCGCGGACTGGTGGCGGGTGTGCTGGAGGCGACGGTGGCGGCGATGCACGCGCCGGCCGACCGGTTGATGGCGTGGCTCGGCCCGGCGGCCGGCCCCGCCGACTACGAGATCGGCGTGGAGGTCTACGACGCGTTCGTCTCGCGCGACTGGCGCGCGGGCGCGGCGTTCGCCAGCACGCGTCCCAACCATTGGCG
>Ga0208375_1004765_pt1 | contig 10463 bp, 6 predicted proteins | sample RifOxyD1_FD_184038 | JGI IMG/M metagenome (GOLD analysis project Ga0208375, IMG submission 184038) | Soil microbial communities from Rifle, Colorado - Rifle Oxygen_injection D1 (SPAdes) | ecosystem: Environmental > Terrestrial > Deep subsurface > Rock core/Sediment | place: Rifle, Colorado...
AAGTTAGATGTACCAACCAAGCAGCGTTTCCATACTTTCGTGACTTGTGCGAATCAACTGGAACGTCCGGCTGCAATCTTGACCCTGATGGTTGTGCCACCTATTCATACTGTCAAATTTACTGTACTGAAGACACTTACGAAGACGGACACAATCCGACCCCAAATCCCGGATACTGTCCAAGTTGGCCATACATTGATCTCACCACTGCCGCCAGAGCCAGCCCGTTCTCAAAAACTCCTTTCATCGAAAAACTCTACAACATGCTTGTAGTTGGCGACCAATCCTTCTTTCGCCGATGGATGCCTCAACTTCCGCTCCAAAGTGAGCTTAATGATTGCTATGGATCCAACCCGGCTTATTATGGGTACTGCGCCAGTTTTGATACCGAGGCCCTCTGCACCCAAAATGCAAACTACTCTTGCACCTGGCGCACTACTCCAGCTCAGGAATACGACATCAAAACCGGCGACGAGGCCGTTCCCGGAGCTAGCACTGTTCGGTATTCTGCTACCACTAACGATCTGGACGGAGTCGGTAGAGTAACGGCCGGGAGTGGTGGTTCTACCGGCGCTATTTACTTCCCGTATCTAGGCAGCCTCTCTGATCATTTATTGGTCATTCCTCAGGTCAGGGAAAACTTAAACTTGCAACGCGCTCTTCGTCCCAAGGGTTTTATGCCCAGCCTTGACGTATCAGGCACCACAGACCCCACCATTAACTGTAATCAGAACCTCCCTGAAACTAACACTAGCTGTGTCGACCGAAACAATTACATCGACCTGGCCAATCGCTGGTATGGTCAACCCGAAACCGGATCTCATGCTGAAGTTTGTTATAACGATGTTGTTTCCCGAGCCAATGCCGCCGGAGTCAACCCGGGAATGTCGCTTCTTATTTGGCTCAACGAATCCGACGCCAGCAATTATGAGCGGGAAAGCCCTGTTGAGGACTTTGGTATTCATGTTGGCGACCACAATGCCACTGATAATTTTGACGAGCAAATCACCGGACATCTGGAAACTCTTCCGGCCATCGCTTCATATTGTGCATCCCAACTGGCTGCCTGCGGCGGAGATGATGCCTGCAAAGCTGGAGTGTTTGCCGCCATTTATCTTACAGGAAATTCTTGCACACCTGGTCCCGCCGACATCGTATACGGAAACAACATCCTGCAGGTCTGGAGTTGGATTAGTAGCTGTCCTTTCCCCTTCCCCTAACTTGTCTAACCATGTATATTATAGTTGTCAACCAATATGAAACTTTTTTCTAAAAAGATCTCCTCCTTGTTGTTAGTCCTTGCATACACCTCCACCTTCCTCGTCTCTTCATTTAGTCCTCTGTTGTCTGTCCCCATAGCTCAGGCCCAATGTGTTGATAATCCTGGTGAATATTACTGCACAGGCACACTGGGCCCACCCCCAATCGTAGGAGCACAAAGTGCCTGCGCCGTCACTTCCACCCTAGATTTATTTTTGGGTCGGCTTTTTATTGATCCAGACAATCCCCCACCAGCTCCCACACAAGCGGAGATTGATCTAGCACAAAACGAGTGCGAAATTCTTCTCTATGAAATTAATCGTTATTTGTTTGCTTCCCCCCCGCCTGCGCCCTGGTACAATCCATCGGTATTTTCTTTCGCTAGAAAAGTTTTTGACACCTCTAATCCCGATGAAATTTATGGCGAGAGATATACTTTTGCACAAGTTAACTGGATTATGAACTCCATCTTTGTCATTGTGTTTCCTCCACTACAGTACACGAACTTAATCGAGTTGTTCGATTTTCTCACCCAACTCTCGGTGGGGATGAACAGGGCCAGAGACCTTTTCACCAGCGACGCTTCAGATGCAATCAACACCCTTCCCAAATTAGGTTTTATTGGCGGAACTTATTTCCTTATGGCCCAAGTGCCTAAGCTGATTTTTATAGACCCTATCGCTTCAGGTGTGGGCGAAGTCAAACAACTAGCCTCCAAATTCAACATTGTCTCACCCGCACTTGCTCAAGCCTCAGGAGTAGGATATGAAAAATTAGGATTAGGAACCGTTAGGGGTATGTGGATTGCCACCAGAAACATGGCCTATTTGATTGCCACTATTGTTTTAGTTGCCGCCGGACTCATGGTAATTTTCAGAACAAAAATCTCCCCCCAGGCTTCAGTCACTGTTCAAATGATTATTCCTCGTTTAATTATCTCATTGACTCTGGTCACCTTTTCGTTCGCCATTGTAGGCTTCGTCATTGACATGATGTACGTCATCATCACTGCAGTTTTAGGTATGATAGCCTTCACCCAGGGTGTCACGGGTATCACTGTTATTAACGATCTTGGTCAAGCTATTACCTCGCTTACTGGCAATTTTAACTTCGTCAGTCACTTTTTGTTCATATATATTTTTGTCGCAATATTGTTGCTACTCGCCACCATAATCCTCGCAATTGTTCTGGCTTTTGCCTCATTTGGTGGTGCTGGTTTGATTGTTCCCCTGCTTGGAATCGTTATGGGCTTTTTCATGTGGTCTGTTTATGTATGGGCCAAAATTGTTGGCCAGTTAATTGTTGCCTACATTACCCTCATGTTGCTAACAATCGCTGGGCCCATAATGATCATTGTGGATATTCTTCCCACTTCAACTGGGGGCTTCAAAAAATGGTTTAGTTGTGTCGTAGGCAACGCCTCAGTCTTTGTCACATACGCTCTGTTGGCCATATTAATTCACATGATGTTTGGTATGTTCTCTGGAAGCTACGGCATGCCAGGTTTTCAACCATATGTTCGCACTGGTGGTATCAACGCTAGTTACGATCTCCCTTTGTTTGTCAGCGACTACCCTGCGGGAATGTTTCTTCAATATTTACTTTATGTTGGTTTCATGTCGATTGTTCCCACGCTTGTCTCCTCAGTTAAGAATATCTTTTGCAAAACAACCGACTTTAGTAACTTCCTTGAAAACACCGTCAAAGACACCGTTGGATCCTTCACCAAAGCGGGTGACCAGGCCGGAAAGGCATCAACTGAGTGGAAACAAAGGAGAGACGCTGAACTTGCTGCTTTAGAGGCAGGCAAAAAACCTAATCCATAACCTCTAACTATCCTAATACAGCACCGTTAAAATTGTTTAACTCGATAGCAAATTTTCGCTCGTCAGGCTTGTTATTATTGTATTCCACCCACTTAACCATACCTTCTACTTCGCTAAAAGACTCGCTCATTGCGTTAATATCACCCCAAACTGCTCTTCGTACATAGTTCTGAGCATGTGAAGACTTTTTAAACCAGTTTATTGCTGATTTTCTAATATAATCAGCGTTTGCTGATCGCGTCAACAGGTCTTTTTTGGGATTAAGGGTCCTTCCATGGCTCCCAATCCAGCCCGCCAATCCCCGTACATCTATCGTGAATTCTTTATCCTTTTTTGGATCAAAATATCTAAATGGATGCCTAAAAATCTCGGCCAGTATTGTTGCAGAAAGTTCATTTTGTGAAACCAAAGTTCCTGTGCTATCTAGTCCCAACCTTATCAAAAGCATCCGAGAAAACACCTCGCTAACCCTTTCATTAACATTTGCCAAGTCTCCGCTCAACTGATCCATGTCGTCCAGTTGTCTAATTATTTTTTCAGCCATTTTCAAAGCAAACGGAGTTCTAAAAATAAGATTCTTCTCGGGCTCATTAACTAATAGCTGTTTTTCTGACTCCATAACCATAGCTCTCCACTCAGACGTAACAGCATTAACTTTCATCTGAGCCAGCGTTGGGGTGTTCTCCATTTCGGCCACCGAAATTTTCCCCCCTTCCATTATTCTCGAAAGTAAAGCTTGTTTGCTCCTAAAAACACCCTTGGAGGCGGTGAAGGAGTCAAATCTAAAAGGAGAGGACAAAGCTTCGTAAACAGGAACTCCAGCGATTCTATACGTTGAATCAGCTCTATTATGTTGTAATTGTTTAATAAACTGACCATTTGCTACTTGAGCCGTTGCAGACCTCTTAGAAACTTCTTTGACAGCAATTTCCGAGTAAGCAGCTTCCCACATTTGACGGTTTACGTCAGGATGAAAATATCCCGGATTTTCCTGTATATTTCCACTAGGATCAACTCCCACGTATTCTCTCACCAAAACGGCTGGAAGCCCGCACATCTTTAAAAAGTTATATCCATAAATAAAGACCATCCACACCTTCGGATCTTCTGGGTTCGCTATCTTCATCTCTTTCGCAATATCTCTTCGAATTTCCGTCCCAAAGTCTGGCTTTTCACCGGTAGTTAACCTTTTATATCGCTCCAGCTTTTGAGCATCATAAGTCAAAGAACCATCTCCCCTCCTTACCACTCCCAATTTACGAGCTGAGCAAGAAATGCCTACATTTAAATCCTCATTCCCTATAAGCGACGTCAAAGTCCATACATCTATTTCCGCAAACTTTTTCACCCATTCCGACATGGGAGTTGTGTTGGATGGGACAAATTCGTTCAATTTCATTATTTTTTCCATCATTTCCGCCAATTCTTTATATTGTGGATTTTCTTTCATGTCGCCGATGGTTTTGGCCATAGTATCCTGGTCCACAACAGTTGTAGGTTCCCTCCAGTTTTTGTCGATAATTAATCTGATTGCCTGATCAGGTTTGTATTTATTTCCTCCATTTTCCTGGCTTGCTGGCACTTGAGGAGGTGGTTGTGCCGCCCTTCTTCTTGCTTCTTCCTCCTCCCTCTCTATTCTCTCTTTCTCGTCATAGTATCGACCCATCGAAGCCTTAACCTCTTGAGAAAACGGCCAACCCTGAACCATCGCTTCCCACTGGGCTCTGGTTGCTGGGACCCTCTGCAACCTTCCAACTGGATTTGATATGAACACTCCCATATCCACTCGGCTTCGCTCGTTTCTGCTCTTTAGATCCATTTGGATATTAACACCAGGAATGCTCGCGGAGGCAATTATCGCTGGGTCTTTAGTGTCACTATATATTTGCAAAAGCAAGTTGTTAACCTCATCCTCTACCCAAATTTGTCGCATTCCTCGATGCCTGGTATCATCTATGGGTTCGGTGTGGGAAAAATTGTCCCTATAATCCTCCAGTGGTCCTCTAAAATTGTTTGGAAATGACACCTCAAGCACCCCGTTTAATCGGTCCCGTACATATTTCACCAAATCACCTTGACCGTGCTCCTCGCTGTATTTAACTAAATCATCCAGTCTTCTTTTCTTCTCTGCTTTTAACAATTCCAACGGGTAATTACTATCCGTTCTGGATATTTCAATTTGTAGTTGCCTGGGGCTCATGTTATAAATCTTCTCTCTCATTTCCTTCTCTGGATCCACCTTGTTCTCCTCCTGCTGTTTTTTAGGTTCTGATTCTGGCTCGGGTTTTGGTTTGTCGGGTTCTGGAACTGACTGTTTAGTTTTTCTCGCTTCTTTCCACTCCCTAAATTCTCTTAATAAGTTTGGATTTTTAGGCCCTCCATGCTTTGCCAAATCTTCCACAAACTCCCCCAATTCGTCAGCCATGACAGCTACGCCCAAAAGAGTGGCCCAGGTCGAAGTTTGTTTTTTAATATTTTCTAAATCTATCTGCTTACGCTCACTTTCTGCTTTATCTTGCTCCTGTTTAAATACCTCGCTCGCTCTTCTTCCAAACTCAGTCTCCCGCTCCTCCTGGCTCATTTCGTAAATAGGTTTGGTGTCTATTATCTTTACCCCACTGATATTTCTACCTGCTCTCCGACTAACATCGTCTCTGTGCTGCCATACCTCTTCAGAAATAACTGCGTCTCTCCATGGCACCTCTTCCTTTGTTTTCAAAGCTCGCTCCTCATCCTCAACAATTCCGTTAATCACTTCGGCTGCTCTCTTATTTTTTTTCAGGTATCTGTTAAATTCCTCCTCTTTTTCTTCAAGGTCCTTTTCTTGGGCTGTCACGGCTGGTTTTTCTGATCTACCGCTTACTCGTCTTAAAACAAAATCTTCCACCGATTCCCCCGTCACTCTTCTGTATACTTTTCCCACTTGAGATACTTCATCAAACCACACCTCCTTGGCCACGTCTTTAACCACCGGATCGGCGTCCCCCACCAAAATTTCTCTTAATTGCCCCGGCTCAAGCCGTCTTAACAAATTTTTATTCTCCACCAACCTTGCTTCCCCTTGTTCAAACAACCACGTCCCAGGCTCCAAACCGGCGGCTTTCTCTTGTTCTTCTAAGAGAGAGGTTCTACCCGAAACCCCTCTTAGTTTTACTTCTCCTCCCCACGCAGGTCTTACTTCTTCTGTTACCAACAATTCTGACCTCCCAGAACCGCCCTTTCCCCCATTATTTGCATTTGGGTTTCCACCACCATCCAGGTCTCCATTTCTTTTATCATCTTTCTTTTGTTCACTAGGCCCCAAAGTCGCCTCAGAATGAATGTCGTTGTTAGGCACATCTGGCGCTTTCTTCTCCTCACTGGGACGGTCTTTAGATTCCTCCGGTTGCACCATGTGCCACATAGAACCAACTGTCGTCACATCTCCTAAAAATTTAGCTGCTTCCGGATCTTCTTTTAATCTAGGAATCATTTCTTGTAACGCCCTTTCTGCCGCCAAAGGTGCTCCCGCCCCGTCCCCTCGATCCCTTCTCTCCGAATACTCATCATGCGCTAATGAAACCCTATGCTTTAAATCTTCAATCGATCTCAAACCCAACTTCTCTGACAACTCCTCCAACCGAGCCAACACCTCACCTTTATACGACTCGCGATCCTCCGGAGATCCAACAATTATCCTCAAAGATAGGTCGTTCGCACTTAAGTTGGCGTGCGGACGTTCTGAACTGGCACTCAGGGTCGCCGTTTCCCCAACCGGGTTCTCCGGCCTTTGTGGCAAGCCTCTCTTTAATCTTCCTATTTCTGGGTTCATACCATCAGATTCAGACATGCTTAAATAATGATACACTAACTCCACCAGCTAACACTCTTATTCTACCTCAAAACACCACTATAGGACAACCCCCAATTTACCAAAACACAATCTCCACAATCTCTTAATATATTCGTCCGAATCATCGGTAGGTTTTGCGTTAAACTGCTCCCTTATTTGTCCTACTAGTTGTATCACCGGCTTTAACCGATCTTTCACAGGATCGTTCGCATCCAAATCTTCCCCGTTTCTCAACCGATTTAAACTAGACATCAGAGCATCCACCTCATCCTCATAAAAACCCATCTTGGCGTAGGCATCAATTCTTGCCTGCTCAAATGCGTTACCGCCCACTGCCGCAAACACTGGAGTTAGTAGTTCTCGAGCATCTTCCCGCTCAATCGGATTTTCAATTTTTATAACCTCGTTATCAAAGCTGTCCACGGAATTTTGTGCCTCGATGTGCTCTGCTGTCGGCTCAAAACCAATCATGTTCACAAGTCTGTGTTTTATTAAGTGATCTACCACCCCCGACCTCACATGCCCCCCTCTTACAGCCTCTGCCAGCATCTCGTAAGAAAAAACCATTGAACATACGCCTTTATACTTCTCCGGCAATTTGTTAGTAAATTCCATTAAGCTATCGGGCAGACCTCTCTTGTGTAAATCCATCAAAGTCTTAACATCCAAAGCTTTTTCCGCTTCAGCGCATATTATTGCTTCCAGGTCCACTCCCTCTCTGTTCCCCAAATCCACTACCTCTTTCCATCTTTTCTCCAGTTCCGCCCTGGCTCTTTCTCCTTCTGTTTGATTTTCTTCCCTTTCGGAGAACTTCATCCACAACACATCCGTGTCTATCTCAGAAAATTCATTCCCATCTTGATTTGTTGTTTGTTCTGCGCTCCTCTTAACTTCAATTTTCAAAAAAGACTCACCACGGCCTCCCTGGATATAATTTGGCTTTTCCGATCTGGAAATCGGGGTTAATATAATCAGTGACGGATCTGCCCCTTTTAATTTTGCCGCCAGCTCTCTCAGCTTTGTTACCAGCTCGCCTCCGCCTTTCACCCTTGTTTCACCCGATTCCCTCATTCCTCCTTCAGTTGTCGAGTCGCCTACCAGCATTACAAATCTGGAAGTTTCCTTGTTGACTGTTCGTAAAAAAATTTGATTGCTTTCGGTAAGTCCCACAGAAACCCATCCGGCATCTAGTTCCCATCCAGACCCCAGAGCTTCTGTTATGAATCTCTTTAATTCATTCCCACCCAACTCAAGTTGTTCAGCCTTCTCTGTCTCCTTGTTTGTTGGTTCTTCAGTTCCCAAAACATCAATTCTTAAGCTGGGTATTCCAATCTCAGATCTGGATATTTCATCGCCAGCCCGTCGTGTCAGAGGAACAAATCTAATCCTTTCCTTGTTTACCTTAAACAAACCGGCAGCCTCATTGGCTAACTTTTCCACCACCCGCTCTATTTCATCAGCCTGAGACAAAGTCGCCGCCTTCATACCATATCTTGATTCATGGTCCTCTATCAAATACAAAGCTTGTATGTCTCCGGATTTCGTATCAGGAGCAACCAAAACAAGTTTTGGCGACGCTTCTTCTCCCGGAAAAACATTCTCTCCTTGCATTGAGCTCTTTGATCCAAACGTCCTCCGCACAAATTCCTGCAAATCCTCGCCTTCAATCACTCCCCCCGACCGCAATTCCAATTTTTCCTCCAAGTCTGTCTGCGAATTTTCTCCATCCCCCACCCGAGTTTTTGTCCCCTCCAGAATGTTATTCCGCGAGTCCGCCCCCGCTAGCTTATCTTGTGGCGCCTCTTCAACTTTCACTTTCTCTTTCGTCCTAATTTTCATTTCCACAACTCCTCCAATTATTTTAAATTTCGTTCTTTCGACCTCAACCCCCCTAAGCCCCATCTGTTCACCAATAAACTGAGCCATTTCAAAATTCAACCTCCCCACCCCCCCCTGAAGTCTTTCCCTTGTTCCTGTTTTTAAAGTTTCCCCCATACTCAACAATCCAGAAAATAGAGGTTTAGCAAAAATACCATCCCCACCCCACTCAGTCACCTCTAATCCCCCAGTGCCATTTTGAACTTTAACTACCACGGGTACAGAAGGTACTCCCTTAATTCCCAAATTGGCTTTGATTTCCAACGTGGAATCGCCAATCTTTGAGCGAACATCAGTTAAACTCAATCCAAGCTTCTGTACTTCATCATCTTGAAGAAGTATTGGAATCGCATTACCTGCAATATTATTTAAATCATCTGAGCTCATTCGTATCGAGTTTTCCTGTGATTTTTCACATTCACTCGCCCACACGTCCAATACTGCCAACTCCACCCTTTCCGGCATTCTCCCCCCACCTCCTCCACGCTCTCTCACTTTTAAATTTGGTTTAAGGGGTGTCCATTCTTCCCCAAAACCTTCTTTGTGTCGCATATTGTCATCCACAAAATCAGTATAACATCAGCATTTTACCCCATGCCCCCACTATAGGCCAGTCCTAAAAACACCCGCACCACTTTCCAATAGTTTTAAGTGCCATTGCCCCCAAACCAATCATTCCCATCGCTATTGCTCCTAAAATATACACCAGGTTATCTTTCCAATTTCCCCTGTTCATTATCATGATTGTACCTGATTTTATGGTAGGATAACTACAAAGCCACTTATGGATAATCATCCAGTTCCTCAAAATATTTCCTCCTACGAATTCCGACTGGTAGGCGACATGACACTCAAGCAGTTCCTGCAACTGGCTGCCGGACTGGTCCTGGCTTTTGTCTTCGTTCGGCTGCCGATTCTGGCCATCATTAAGTTCCCTCTGGCCTTTTTGGCAGCCATTACCGGAGTCCTAATGGCTTTCGTCCCCATAAACGGTCGACCGTTTACCGCCTGGCTTTCTGCATTTATTAAGGCCATTTACTCTCCCACCGAATATACCTGGAGGCCTCAACCTGTTGCACCACAAGCTGCTGCTACACAAACGGCGACCCCGACTCCCGCTCCCGCACCCAAACCAGCCCCGGTCCCTCCTCCCGTCGCCCCCCTCCCTCCAATTGTCGTCCCTTCACCGCTTGTAGCCCCAGCCGTTGTCAAACCTCCTGTCATCACCCAAACCTCTACCTCTGTCATCACTTCTCCTCCAAAGCCAATTTCACCACCTCCTTCAATTGTTCCACCTACTAAAACTGAAGCCGTCCCGGTTGCAGTACAACCGCCACCTCCTCCCACTCCCACCCCTGCTCCAACCCCTCCCCCAATTTCCGCTCAAATTACCCCGTCTACCCCTGCTATTTTGAACCGGGAAAATCCGACCCAGGCTCCTGCTGCCGCCGTCACTAACCAAATTTCCCCTCCTACCAGCCCCAATATCTTAGCCGGATTGATTACTGATCCGACAGGCAACCCTCTTCCTCAAACCACAGTTGAAATTATCGATTTAAAAAACGGCATTCCCGCCAGAGCTCTCAGAACCAACCGCCTGGGTCAATTCCAAATCGCCATTCCCCTACCTTCTGGTAAATACAACATTCTTGTTGAAAAAGAGGGCT
>Ga0208375_1004766_pt1 | contig 10461 bp, 6 predicted proteins | sample RifOxyD1_FD_184038 | JGI IMG/M metagenome (GOLD analysis project Ga0208375, IMG submission 184038) | Soil microbial communities from Rifle, Colorado - Rifle Oxygen_injection D1 (SPAdes) | ecosystem: Environmental > Terrestrial > Deep subsurface > Rock core/Sediment | place: Rifle, Colorado...
AACCACCTTTTTACCAGGGGCGTAGCGACTTTTATGCTTTGGTAGGGTGGGGCGAAGTTCTTTAAAAATCGGCTCATGAGTATTATCAAAAATAATTGAAGGAAGAACAGTATTATAAACTTCGTTAAAGACTGGTGTTCTCCACTTATTTTCTTTGGTTTTAAGCCAATCTTTCAATTCATCAGATACCTTCCAAAGATTAAGCCACCAATGTACAGTATCTTTTAAAACGGGCGTGGAGGCGCTAAGTGCGCTTTTGGGATTAATAAGTTCACTTGGATTATATTGGTGTCCACAAACCTCACATTCATCGCTATAGGCGGATTCATTGGTGCAATGGGGGTTTGGACATTTTCCCTGAATATTTCTATCTTGGAGAAAACGGTTAAGTTTGGTATCGAACCATTGTTTGGAGGTCTTCTTTTCAAGCATTTCATTTTTATAAAGTTGCCTGATAAAGTGCTGCGATAGTTTCTTATGAATTGGAAAAGCTTCAGGTCTAGAGGTTCCGCTATAGACATTAAAGGAAATTCCAAAGCGATCAAGTGTTTCTTTTTGTTTGGCATGAGTCTGATCGATAAACTCTCTTACACTGAGCCCTTCCTGAAAGGCTGCAACCTCACTGGTAGATCCATGATCATCAGTGCCACTTACAAAAAGGACATTCTCTTTTCCAATAAGCATGCGAAGGTAGCGTGCCAGGACATCCGGGGGAACGTGTGCGCCAGCTAGATGACCAATGTGAAGTGGTCCATTTGCATAGGGCATCCCTGCGGTAACCACTGCACGTTTTGGTCGTTTGGTCATGGCAAGGAGAGATTTAACATCAGTTGGTCTTTCATAATTTGGTTTATTCATTAAACTCGCTCCAAAAAATTATTAGAAGTTTTATTATAGACCTTTTTGTAGGTCCTAAGAATGAAAAAATAAAAACGAAGGTATTTTATATATATTGATTAAAAACTACAAATTGTCTGCATAGATAAATAAATAGTAAGTTTTGCTTATAACTCGTTGTGCGCTGTGGTATTTAATATATCCTCAAAGATAGAATTTGATTTTATGGGGTATTTTTTATAGTAATTAGGATTTCTTTAAGACTTGCACCTGCGTAAAATTTCTCTGGAGGCTATTTAATGGTTATGACATCAAGAAACGCTCCTTGTCCATGTGGTAGTGGAAAAAAATATAAAAGATGCTGTATTGATAAAGATCCCATAGCTTCATTTTTTAATCCAACAGCACCAATACCTGATACAAACCGGTTTGGTAATGATTTTCTTCCAATCCCCGCACCTCAACCTAAAGTGGTGATAAACCATCCGGCTTTCGCTGAATTTAGGATGCAAAATCCCCTTGATATGTCTATTCAAAATTTTTGCCAGTTAAGTTTTCCCATACTAAGTAGTGCCTTCCTGAAAGGAAAAAAACAGGCACATCTTATAGATTTTTTACATGCAAATAATTTGGCGCAAGAGATTCAGATGCACATCTTTAGAGAGCAAGACGCTTTATTTATGCAATTGGATTACGAGAGTGCAAGTATTGAAATCATGATTACCAAGGAATATGTGATAAGCCATAAGGGCAGTGATTTTGGAGAGGGGAAATATGATGCCTTTTTACATTTAAGCTTATACATCTTGTGGTGCCTTGGAAGAGGTGAAAAATCGCCAGCAAACACAGGATTAGTTTATAAAAAATGGTCTTGTTATCAAAAATTATTCCGCAGTTTATTTTTTTATAGCGAGGAGCGTGCCCCTGTTACTCTTGAAAAAGTAATTTTGGGAGCGGATTTGCCTGCAAGTAATTGTTCAACTTCAGCAGTGATTAAGGCGTATAAGTATGGCTCCATTAATGATATGCTTGGAAGTTCTCTTAATACAAGGACAAAGGATCATTACCAAGAAAGATCATTTTACCAACAGGTAATCGGTGCTTGTGAGAGAAAGTATTTTAGTAAATATAATAGAATTGGTAATCATCGCTATTTTAGATCTATTGCATTTGTTTTTTCTGATGGTGTCTCTTTAACTTATGACCAGGTTTTGACTCATCCTTACGGGATATTGATACCGTTTGATTTAAACCCAATTTCGATTGGATGCGATCTTCTCTATGATACTTATGGGAGCAAATCATATTTTTACCTTTCTTCCAAGGATAAATCTGTCAGCCGTTTGATTTATAAGTTGAAGGCAAGCTACATTGAAAGAATCCTGGATTATAACCAAAAGATCAATAAAAAAAATATTCAAGGTAAGGTTATCGATCTTTTGTTGACAGATATGGATGATATATTTTCATTTGATAAACTTGAACAAAGTCGTGAGCATCAGATTCATGAAGATCTACTGATTCCTGTGTATAAGGTTGAAGGTAAGCGGGAATATATGTCGACAAATTCCAAATGGTATTTGGGAAAAGGCAAGCTTATCTGTGAATTAACCTCTTTTAAGTCAGATCCCAATATGGTGTCTGCTAATAATCAGGAGATAATGTATGACATAAAAGAAAAATGTCTTTATACCAATTTGGTTTATGATGTTTGGAAAGAAATTGGTGTAATAATTAACTGTAGTAAGAATGATTTTCACAATTCCTATTATAAACAGAATTTACATGCAAATAATTATGCTTTGAAAAATGCCTTTAAACTGGGTAGAAATGAATTTGATTTGCCGGAAAAAATTAATCTAAAACAACTGTTCATGGAGCTGACCAATTGCCTGAACCGCTATCAAATTGATTTTCGTTTCAGTCAGGATCTCTTAAAGATTGATGCAGAGGATTTCATCATAAACTGGAATTTTATACCTGAAGCCGATGAGGTGAAAATAGCCATATCCCCTGAGTTAATCTTTGGAAATAATCAACGTATCCAAGTATCTTTGACAAACCATGTTTTCATGTCCTTGTGGGGTGGTTTGATTGGGGGGATCGGTGGCCACTTTTATCTTTATGAAAATACCTCAATGGTGAGTAGGGCAACATCCCTTTTGAAAAGAAAAAATAGCCTGAAGTTTCTTAGACATGCTGGAATTTATAGATTGATCTTGGCCGAATTTGTCCAAGAATTCAAAGATCAAAAAAACCTTAGTGCAAAAGATAAAGAAAAAATTATAAAACAAATAACTAAGAATGCTATAAGGACCTTTCAAACGATAGAGCTTTTTAAAAGTCATTTGCCCCGTAAAGAAGTCAGTGAAAAAGAATTATCAAAAGTGCAGCTGTCAACGTCAATCACCAACACTATCAAGAAGTTAATTGAAGAATTAGTGATGGAAATGCTTGTTGGCAATGAATGTATTATGATCTACCAAGGTACTCTTTATTGCATTAATGCCAGTAAACTCTTCTTTGTGATCACCGAAAAATTGATTAACAATATTTTCGAAGCTTATGGGGATGATACTGTTACCAAATCAACTCTTAAGCATTTTTCCTTATCAATAACCCCTGATACCAGTTTGTATTATCAATCATTTCAAATTGCAGATGATCAAAAAGAAAAAGCTTGGCTCAAGTCTTTGGAGCTTGCCAAAAAATTAATAGGTTGCCAGGAAGATCTGTTTAATAAGTTTTATTTTGAGGGAAAGCCACTTGAATATTTGAGCGAAAATGCTATCTCGGCAGAGCTTAAAATCGGGGAAATGGATGGGAAAATAGATTGGTTTTCGTTACATCCGAAAGTATATTTGCAAGGAGTCGAGGTTGAATTTGCGGATGTTGCTAAAAGTATATTAGATGGGAAAAATATTATTGCACATGCTGGAAAATATTATTACATCAATAAAAAATCTCTCCCTAAACTCAAATGGCTTGATTATTTTTGGCAAAGAATATGCGGAAAAAAGAATAGATCCATTGTTACGGATCGAAATCAACTGATTGCCCATCAAGAGCGTTCATTGATTTTGGAATTTTTAAATCTTAAAAAACTGGGTGTGCATATAAGCGGGAATGCACAATGGGATAAAATCGAGGCTGCGTTTGAGCAAATTGAAAATCCTAGGTTTAATTTGTTTGAAGTTCATCCAACCTCAATTCCCTTCAAAGATTATCAAAAAGCTGGGGTTCAGTGGATGTATCAACTCTATCAGCTAGGAATTGGTGGCATACTGGCGGATGATATGGGGCTTGGTAAAACTGTTCAGGCAATAGGTCTTTTGGATGTATTAAAAAAGGATTTATATAGCAGTAAGCTGAATCTGGTCATAGTTCCCACCAGTTTGGTTTATAACTGGCAAAAAGAGGTTGAAAAGTTTGCGCCTAATCTTCGAATTGATATTTTTGAATCTAAAAACAAGTGCCGATATGAGGAGATGTTAACTGGCGATAATTGCCAGATTGATCTTTTGATTGTTACATATGGATTACTGCTTGAGCATGACCAATTCTTTCTAAAGCATGAATGGGGAGTGGTGTTTTTTGATGAAGCTCAAAATCTTAAAAATATTATCAGTAAGCGGACCACGATTGCCAGACAACTGGTGGCGAAGGTTAAATATTGTATAACCGGAACACCAATGGAAAATCATTATGGTGAATTTTATTCGCTCTTAGATATTGCCGTACCTGGGGTTCTTGGGGAATATAGGGATTTTGTAACAGCTTTTGGCCTTAAAAAAATTGTAAAAGCAAATGATGCGGATTCGAGTGGAGACAGCAATTCAGCCAATTTTAGTTTACATGATGAAATTGAACATCTTAAGAGAAAAATATCTCCACTTGTTCTTCGAAGACTAAAAAAAGATCTTCTGAAAGATCTTCCAGATAAACTGGAATCTGTTGTAAGCTTGGCCTTTGAAGGGAGACAAAAAAAGATTTACAAGGATATTGCGATATCCTGGAATGAAAAAGTAAAATCTTTGATCAAGGAAAGTGGAGAAACCAAGGCCAATATTCATATGCTAACAGCACTCCTTAGACTCAGGCAGGCTTGCTCGTCACCACAGATAATAAAAGATGTGAAATACGCAGATCTTTCGCCCAAATTTGAATTACTTTTGGATAATTTAGAGGGCATCTTGGAAAGTGGGGAGAGTGCATTGGTTTTTACGAATTTTAAATCATCCCAGGATATTTTACACGAGATGGCTTTGCAAAAAGGATTTCCAAGCTTTGCCATTTCTGGGGAGACACCCTCCAGACTTCGTCAGGAGATCTTGGCGAACTTTAATAAGGAAGGACATCCGACAGTTTTATTTCTTACATTAAAAACAGGCGGGGTAGGATTGAATCTTACCAAAGCCAGTTATGTTTTTCATGTGGAGCCTTGGTGGAATCCTGCTGCGGAAAACCAGGCCACCGATCGTACCCACCGGATAGGTCAAACCAAAAATGTCCAAGTGTATAGATATATCATGCATGAGTCGGTGGAAGAAAAAATTCAGGAATTGAAGAGTGTTAAGGATATGGCCTTTTGTAAACTGCTTGGAAAGCAAAATGATTTTGAATCAGATACCGAACTAAACAACCCAAAGATGTTTACTGGAAGTTTATCCTATGCTGATTTTCAGTATCTGACTTGTTAAGCATTGCTCTATCTAATAATCCAGGCGTTATAATGTATTAAAAACATTGAAAAATTTATTACAATGTATATTTATTGAATAAATCTCACATGTGTGATAAAATATGCAATATAATGCATAAAAATATATTTAATATGCATTTAAATGTAGATTGCCGGAGGGTTTGTGAAAGCAAATTTAAAGAGAAAAGAAAGCTGGAAAAACTTCCTCAGTACTGGGTTACAAATTGAAATGGAGGAGCTGGGCAACCTACTTAAAATCTCCAGAAAAAGACAAGGGAGAACACAAAAAGTAGTTTCATCACTTCTTGGTGTTGATTCTCGCATAATTGCAAATATCGAAAAAGGCTCTCCAGAAGTTTCAGTAGGAATATATTTTCAATATTTAGATATCCTCGGATTATTCAAAGGTTGGAAAGTTTTGTTTGAACCTGATTTGGATATTAATGCAATTGGTGAGGGAATAAAAAAACAGAGAAAGTCAAAAAGAGAGATGCGTGAAATCCCTGATCATGCTGTTGAGTTTTAATTATGAATGAGGTTTTTGTATACATTTTTGTACAAGGAGATTGGGTTCCTTGTGGATTACTTAAGTTTCACGATGAAGGAAGATTTTCATATTCTGAATTCAGATATGGTAAAAAATATTTAAAGAGACCTAATAGAGTTTCAATTGATCTGTTCCACCTAGAGTTGAGGGACAAAACAATCCAAACCGCAGAAGGTATAAGCATTTTCAATGGAATTCGAGATGCTGGTCCTGGCCGATGGGGTAGGTATCTACTGGATAAAAAATTTTCTCGTGCAGTTTCTGAGCTTGAATATATTGTTTCACTTGGGCCAGATAGAGTTGGAGCATTAGCTTTTGGTCCAGATCCTGATACTGGTCCACAAAAATTAGGTGTGGATGGATGGGAGCCATATATTGGAAGAAGGCTAAGTTTAGAAGTATGCGTTGATGGGGTAGAAGATGCGGTTAAAAATAAAACTACAGAAAAGCTAAAAGCATATTTAGATTATGGCCCTTCTCTGGGGGGAGCTAGACCGAAAGCGACTGTAGATTGGAAAAAACGTGCTTATTTGGCAAAATTTTCATTATCCTTAGATGAAAAAAATGAACCTCTGATCGAATATTTAACCATGAAACTTGCGAAGGAATGTGGTCTTAATGTTCCAAGTATTGATTATGTAAATGTTTTAGGTAGGTCAGTATATTTAATTGAAAGGTTTGATAGGGATAAAGAGAACAACCCAACTCCATTTATTTCTGCATTAACCGCAACCGGACTGGCAGAGAACGATTACAGAGATTGGAGCTATTTCAAAATTTGTGATGCCATAAAAAAAATATCACCTCAACCCAGTTTAGATTTAAAAGAGTTATTCTCGAGATTAGTATTTAACATAAGCGTTTATAATAATGATGATCATATGAGAAATCATGGCTTTCTATACGAGAGTAAAAATCAATGGAGTCTTGCCCCACTTTATGACGTCGTCCCTGGAATAATCAGCACCAGTACATACTCACTAGCGATGTCATTTGGAGATGAAGGGAAAAAGGCATCAATCAAGAATGCTCTAAGTAGATGTGGTGAATTTGGACTGGAAAAAGCTGAGGCACAAGAAATATGTGAGAAGATTTCCAAAGTCGTGCAGAAATGGGAAAAAAAGTTTTTAGCCGAAGGACTGGATCAGTCTGGTATTAATAAATTAAGAAATAGTTTTATATATAAAAAATGATCGCTCGAAGCTTTCGTTATTTTGCTCTAAAGGCATCAGGATAGTTTTCACGGTAGAATGAGTGTGCCTTTTCAGGTGGCAATCTTAAGAATTCTGAAAACCTTGGTATAAGAAACAATAGTGGACTAAGAAGGATGAGCAAACCACCACATACCAGCATGGTAAAATTTAATCCAATGCTAGATATCAAAATACCGGCAAAAGCCACCCCGAGTGGTGAAGCCAGTTGACATATAAAGCCTATAACCGAGCCTGCTCTTGATCTATATTCATCTGGCATTGCTAAGGCCATTTGCGTATGAAGTGGAATATTGGCAAGCATGGAACCTATACCAATAAAAAGCATCATTGAAAGCGGAAGCGAAGGATTGGGGATCCATGGTAATATTGCTATTCCCAGTCCAATAATTACAATACCCAAAACTACAACAAAATCTGCAAACATTTTTCTACACAACCAACCAACGGTCAATGCTCCAATAATGCTTCCAATACTAACGCTGGATTCTAGAGCACCTAGAAACCAAGGTGGCATACTTCTAGCTTCTTTGACGAGCACCGGAAGAGCAATACCGATGGGAGAAACTACAAAATTCATTAGGGCAGCAACTACAGCTAGCCAAAATTCAATAGGGATTTTTACCACCACTCTAAAACCTTCTTTAAGTTCTTGAAACCAATTTACAATGGCATGTACCTTCTTTTCTCGTACCACTGCAGGTGGTTTAGTATTGGCCTTGATCATGAATGAAGCAATCGCTGCAAGGAAATATGATGTCGCATCAATTAGAAAAGCTCCTCCTATTCCGAAAATAGTAACAAATAATCCTCCAGCAATACCACCAACAACACTACCACTGGCCATAATAGCTTGTTCTTGTTGCATAGCCTTTTGAAGTTTATCCTTAGTTACAAGTTGAGGTACAATACTACTTACCACTGACTGGAATAATGATGTCCCAATGGCCATTAAAATATATAAGGTAATAAGGAGTGGTAAATTAAAGTAATGAAAGAAGACCATACTGGCAAGAATAACTGTTACTAATCCTCTCCAGACATCTCCAATAATAATTAACCATTTTCTAGAAAACTTATCTCCAATAGGTCCAAAGAGTGGAAGGAGAAATATTCTGACAAACATTGCTGGCGCAATAATGGATGCCATTTTTGCAGCGGAGCCAGTTTCTTCAAGTATCCACCAGGCCATGGCAATATTGCCGCAACTATCCCCAATAACCGACATCACTTGTCCGAATCTAAACAACCAAAAATCTCTACCTAGAAATCCCCAATTTATAAACTTCAACTTCTTCTCCTTAATGCGTCATAGATGGCATATATATCAGAATAGAATAATAATTCAATGAGATTTTTGTTCGTTCTTAATATCAAATTTTAGGGGTTTGGTTTTGGGAATTCGGTGGTTGAATTTATAAGAGATTTTCTAAATATTTGGCCTTGGTGATTTTGAAGTTTTGCATTACAATCTGGATGCCATCCTTTCTGTTGGGTACAGGGTAAATTCTAAAAAAGGCACCCAGTTTTATGTGTGGGCTAACTGTGTTCTTAAGGAATATCTATTAAAAGGCTACATCCTCAATGAGGAAAAACTTACAAAGCAGGAAGAGAAAGTTAAGGAACTTCAAAGTGCCGTCAACATCTAAATATAGGTGGATGTGGCCAAAAGAAGCTCAAAAGTGTTAAAATTTTCAAGTACAATAAACGCAAGATGCATTCTAAGAGATAGTATATATGAAGATTGAAAGACCTCAAAAATCTGAAATGTGTCCTGTGGGCAGTCATATCGTGAAAGGACATTTTAGAGTTTGTCAGAGTGGAACCAAAACATGGATAGATACACATCGCCGAAAGAATAGAGGAAAAAAATTTATATATCTGTCTGAAAATCTTCTTTATCTGTATTGGATGACTAAGAAATCATATAAAAAGATTAATGCTATCAAACCATTTAAAGGATACCATGAATTTGATTCAATTATTCAATTTTGGTTAGAGTTTTGGAATAGTCGATTTAAGAATTTGCCAAAAATTGATCCATTGCTAATTAAGGCTTTAATAGCAAAAGAATCATCTTTCAATCCAAAAGCAGATCCTCAAGTATCGCACAGTTCAGCCTATGGTCTTATGCAAATTGTAGATAAAACAAGAAAGGCGTTAGCTGGCCATATTAAGTCTAGTGTTACAAAGGAATACATAGCAGTGGAAAGAAAAGATTTGGAAGATCCTGTCATAAATATTGCAGTGGGAATTCGTTGGTTGATATTGAAATATTATAATGTTCAAAAAAAGAAAGGAAACAAACTTCATAATGCAATCAAAGCATACTATGGAAGTAAAAATGAAAAGGAAAACAATGAATATTTTCAAAAAATTCTTAATTATTACAATAGTTCTTTGTAGCACCATTGCTTATGCGATGGATCTTGATATTACAACGATAGGTAAAAGTTTACTCCATTTGCCTAATGGAATAGAAATTTCAATTGTTGATTTTGATAAATACGAAGAAGAAGGGCATCTTTTTTGGAAGTCCAAGGTTGTTATTAAAAAGAACTCTAAAGTGGTTGAAGAAAAATACCCTGTAATTAAGGAATATGATGAAAATTATTTTTATTATTTTGTTCCAATTAAAAGTGGAAAATATTTTCTGGATTTAGATGGTGATCAACATTATGAATTTGCAGTTGTTGTTGATCATGGTGGCAATGCTCCTGCTACATCGGTGATAGTTTTTTCATTAATAGGGACACAATTAAAAGTTTATAAAAATGCTTGGTATCAGATGGAAGGTGGTAATGAGGTTATCTGGGATGAAAAAAAGGCTCCTAAGAAATGTCTGTTTGTTCGTCCTGGAGTTTGTGAATACTTGTAGCTAGAAAGCCAATGTTTGTCTTAAGACGCTTTTCTTTTTTCTTCTTGATTCTTGTGCGTGATCTTGCCTTTATAGAGATCAGCTATGGGGAAAATCAAATCATAATCCCCCCACATCAAATCACCGGTTACGATGCTAAAGCGCTTAAATTTATTTTGATTTAAATATTTTTTTATTTCTGGATGTGAAGATGATTCCAGGAATTCCTGGAAATCGACGATAGATTCCTTATTATCGGAAAAAATTAAATTTATTTTATAAGCTCCTAAATATTTAACCTTGGTTA
>Ga0208375_1004767_pt1 | contig 10459 bp, 11 predicted proteins | sample RifOxyD1_FD_184038 | JGI IMG/M metagenome (GOLD analysis project Ga0208375, IMG submission 184038) | Soil microbial communities from Rifle, Colorado - Rifle Oxygen_injection D1 (SPAdes) | ecosystem: Environmental > Terrestrial > Deep subsurface > Rock core/Sediment | place: Rifle, Colorado...
CTAATGAAGAAATGCAAGAAATACTTTCCTTCATCAATCACCGACCGAGAAAAATTATTGGTTTTAGATTAGCGAGTGTGTATAATTATAATTTAACTTTGTCCTACTTCAGGGGTTAAGAGAGGGCCCATATCTAGGTGTAAGTATAGCATAATGGATAGTATTTGTCAAATTGACCTTTATTTAGAGCCATTTTATGGTTTCTAACAGATTTTTAGCTTCTACCCCTTTCTCTATATCGACTTCCTTCAAAAATGAGATCTTGCCTATAAGGGATTTTCTCTCTTTTTCTGGATTATCACTTCTTAATTTGCTAACACCGAAATTTTTAAGATCTTCTAAATAACCCATCAGATCATCCGTATTTTTCAAAAATAATTTTCCGCTTGAAATGGAAATACCATTTATTTCTTTCGCTTCTCCTTTTCCATATAAATATCTTTTGGAATTAATTCTATAATTTTCTGATCTAATAATTTGCTTGATAGTTTCTTCAATATCCAAAATTCTTTTACTTCCCGAAAAAGAAATATCATCGAAATAGCGTGAATACAAAATATGATTTAAGCTTGCTAATTTCATAAGTCTTTTATCTAAATTATTTAACGCGAGAGATGCAAGAAGCGGGCTTGTGGGTGCACCTTGCGGAAGTTCGTGATTATATGTTGTGAGTATACACAAAATTTCGGACACAGAATCATTGAAGCCCAAGTCTTTAAAAATCTGCCTCACTCTTTCGAAATGAACGCTCGGAAAAAAATCTTTTATGTCCAAATTGAGCAGATAATCATTTTTGGAATGATACTTGGCATTTTCTACGATCGATTTTCCACTTGAAAAACCGTAAACACAGCTCGGTAATTTTATATCAGTAAAAATTTTATCCAAAACACACCTTTGAATGTCTCTTAACTCCTGTTTTGGAATAGATAATTTTCTATAGCCTGCATTATTTTTCTTTAGGATTGGAGTTAGCTCGTATAATAATGGAATAACTTTAAAACACTCTTCAAATTTTTCTTTTTTCAATCCTAAAAACGAGATTAACTTCTCTCGCGTATCAATGCTACTTTTAGATTTTTGTATTTGTAAAATTTTTTTCATAAAAACAAAACATCGCCAACAAAACGGCGATGAGTGAGGTGGTAAGACTGGAAGATCCTCATGACTATCGAAATCAATTTCTTGATCCACGGTAGCATCGAGGAAATTCCAGAAACGACCTTGGAGACACTTTCCGCGAAGCTTGCGAAAGCTTCAAGTCCCTTGAGCAATTTCTTCATTTTATTTCCTCAAAAAGGCCACGTAGCCCTTTCGAAAATTAACCTTATAATTCGACCTTAAGCTGAGAAACATCCAGCTTAAAATATAAGTTCTGTAATACTGCCGTTTATAATTCTGAACACTTGAACATTATCGTCATGTTGAAGTGTGAAGAATCTATCATGAATTTCCGATAGCAGGAATAATTCCTGAAAAGGAAACTGCTTTCGCAGTGAGTCGAAAGGGCTATGATTACAAGGTTCGTTTTTTATTATAGCATTTTTTCTTTTTTTAAGTTTGAAAAAAGTGTATAATTTCTTTATGTCAGACGAAACTCAACAACAAAAAGAGGGGCCAATCTCTGAACCGCCAACATCAGAGCCAGTTCCTGACTCTGAATCTAACCCTGCTCCTGCAGCTCCTCCAACTTCGTCATCCCCTTCGCCAGAAGCTACGGCGGATCAAAGAGAGACTACGACAGGCAATGCAGAAAATCCAACCCCGAACCAATCTTCGCAAACTTCAGATGATACGGGGCAGGTTTCTGAAGCTAACTCTGCGCCAGTGAGCCCCTACGAACCTACGGAACAAGCACCTAGTCAGGCAGAGCCCTCCAACTCCGCTGAAGCTTCGCTGAACAAGCCAGAATCCTCCCCAAACCCCGAAAGTGCCGTTATGGTCAAAAATCCCGACGACGCTAAAGCTATGCCGGGCGAGGCAAATCCCGCTCCTCCTCCGCCACCCCCTTCGCTAGAAGCTACGGCGGATCAAAGAGAGGCTACGGCGGGACAAGGAAATGAGCCTTTAACTCCTGCATCTGAGCCGTTAGAACAGCCGACCCAAACGGCTCAAATACCGGTATTTGAGCCGTTGCCAATTCCTCCCTCTTCAAAACCTTCACAAAAAGATCTCTGGAGGAGGTTTTTGGAAAAAGTTCAAGTGGGTAAAAGAAAAAAAATAGATAAAATTCTAACTTTGTTTTCTGAAAAGAAAAATGGTTCAACGGGCTCACCACAAGTCACAAACGACGAAGTGGAAAAACTTTTGCATGTCTCGGACGCAACGGCGACAAGATATTTGGAAACTCTGGAAAAAGAAGGAAAAATCAGGCAAGTCGGGAAAACTGGAAAAGGTGTAGTGTATGTCCTCCTACGCTAAAGCTCCGGCGGGACAAGAAAAAATTAAATAAAGGAGTGTTGGTTATATCAAAGAAAATTCCTTAAATACCTCCTCATAGAGAGAAATGATGCGGCGGACTTCGCGTTGGCTGATCAAAAAGTCGCTCCCCTCGTGAGCAATCATATTGCGAGCTTTGTGAGCTTCCCAAGCTTGGTCTAGTGTCAAAAAATCAGATGGTTCTACTGCTTTTAATTTTTCTCCCATTGTGTCTCCCGGAAGTTTTAGTTTTTCTAAAAGTTCGTCAAGCATAATATCTGCTTCTATGATAGAGAGTCGCCAATCTGAAGTGTTTGTTGATTCTGAAAGTTTAATAATTTTTTGCCATTTTTCTAAATGTTTATTTTCGATTGAAGCTTCTGGATGAGCTGTCATCGGCATCTCCGTTGGATAGAGTTTGGCTTTTTCTGCTATGACAATATGGTCGGCCAATTTGTTGTAGACAAAAGTGCTTATGGCCGCCACACCAGCCACTCCAAAACCTAAAATCTTAAAAAACCAAACATTGGATTTAAAAAAATGAAAAACACCAGAAAGATTGTAGCCAAAAAAATAAATATTTCCCGAAGAAACATAATCAATCAAAAATGTCGCCAAGCCACCAACAAAACTAGACAAAAAAAGCAAAACTAGAGCTCCTTCTATAAAATCAAAACTCCAACCAGCTGGTTTTTCTTTTTTATCTTCTGCCATATTTAAATAATTTTCAATTTTTAATTTACAATTTTCAATAAATTTACAATGAAGCAATTTTCAAACTATTCACCCAGAAAAGATTTACCAATTTTAAATAACACATCTTCCTGTCCATCTGCTGACATTAATTGTATGCCAAGAGGCAAACTTTTTCCATCAATTTCTGCAAAGCCAGAAGGCAAAGAAACAGCGGGGACACCGACAATATTTGCTGATACGGTAAAGATATCCGCCAAATAATTTTCTAGAGGACTCTTTTTTTCTCCTATCTTCCAAGCCGGATAAGGAGTGGTCGGGGTGAGAATGACATCTACATCATCAAAAGCGTTTTCAAATTCAATACTTATTTTTTTTCTCGCTAACATAGCTTTTCCATAATAAGCATCATAATAACCAGAAGAAAGAATGTAAGTACCTAAAATAATCCTTCTTCTGACTTCAGGACCAAAACCTTCTCCCCTGCTTTTTTTGTAAACATCCAATAAATTGCTTGATTCAAGTGAAGTCAAAGAGCTTCCTTCTGTTGACAGGCCATATTTGATACCATCGTATCTGGCCATATTGGAAGAGACTTCAGCTGGCATAATAATATAATAAGTGGCCAAAGATTTTTCTATATTTGGTAATTTAATATCTTTGATTTCAAAACCCAAATCTTTTAATTTTGTTATGGATTGTTCAAAATTTTTCTTTACTTCCTCTGATATACCATCTTGATTTAAAATATGATATGGCACTCCGATTTTTAGTTTTTTCACCTCTCCTAATTTAGGAGAGGTCGAGACAAAGTCCGGGTGAGGTATTGAAGTAGAGTCCATTTTATCTTTACCTTTGATAACATTGAAAATAATTTCTGCATCTGTCACCGTCTTGGCGATAGGTCCGATCACATCTAAAGATGAGCCCATAGCCATAAGTCCATATCTGGAAACACTGCCATAAGTCGGCTTTAAACCTACCACTCCGCAAAAACTGGCAGGTTCGCGTATTGAGCCCCCAGTATCCGATCCTAATGCTCCTAGAGCCATATTTCCAGCCACAGAGGCCACAGAACCACCAGAAGAGCCACCAGATACCCTAGAAGGGTCTAATGGATTTTTGGTTACCCCAAAGGCAGAATTTTCAGTTGAACTACCCATAGCAAATTCGTCCATATTGGTGCGACCCAAAATAACCGCCCCTTGGTCAATCAACTTTTGAGTTGCTGTAGCTGTATAAGTGGCAGTATAATTTTCAAGTATTTTTGAAGCGCCACTGGCTTTTTTACCTTTAATCAAAATATTGTCTTTGATGGCTAGCGGAATACCAGTCAAACTTTGAGATTTACCTTCATCAATAATTTTTTGAGCTTCTTCTGCTTGTTTCAAAACATCATCATACACTTCTAGAAACACATTGAGCTCTTTATTTTTGTCTTCAATATTTTTTAAATAATATTGAACTAGTTCAATAGCAGTTATCTGCCTGCTATCTAACAACTTTCTGGCGTCTTTTATTGTAAGTTTTGATAAATCCACGATTGTAAATTAACCTAAGTGACCTAATAAAATCCTTAATCCTAATTTAAAAATTGGTGCTTTTTTAGAATAATTAAAACAATTAGAGCACTTAGAATAATTCATAATATTTTTTTAACTTTTAAATAATCGCCCTCCTTTTTTGGAAATTCGGCTATCAATTCTTTGTTATAAACTCCACTCTCTGTCGGATTTTCATCTTCTCGCACAACATTGTGAAGTTGCCCTGATTCCTCTTCAACTTTTCCTTTCGAAAAACTCTCATCGGAATGAAATTGTTGAATCAATTTCACATACTCCAAAATATCATCCATCTCTTTTCCTAGATTTTCTGCTTCTTCATCTTTAATATCTATTCTAGCCAAATCCGCTAGTTTTTTAATGTCTTCTTTAGAAATCATACTTGAATAATAGCATTTTTTTAACTTTTTAAAATATTTTGAAAATCTGTTTCAGAAATAATTTCTACTCCTAACTCTTCTGCTCTGTCGTATTTACTACCCGGATTCTCCCCTGCCACTACATAATCAGTTTCTTTGGACACCGAACTTGAGATGGAGCCACCAAGCACACGAATTTTTTCTTTTGCCTCATCGCGAGTCATAGTTTCCAAAGTCCCCGTCAGTACAAAAACTTTTCCAAAAATCAAAGATTTTTGCCTTGAGCTTGTCGAAGGGCTTGATTCATAATTCAAAACTTTTATATGTTTAAGAAGTTTGTTCAAAATTTTTTGATTTTCTTTATCTTCAAACCAATTAACAATTGACTCCGCTACGATAGGACCTATTCCTTCTACTTTTTCCAAATCTTCTTTTTCCAGAGTTTGATATTTGGAAATTGGAATTTGAAATTTCTCCGCCAGGAGATAAGCGGTTTCTTCTCCGACATTTGGTATTGAAAGTCCAACGATAAGGCGAGGTAAAGTTACTTTTTTTGATTCTTCAATGGATTGAAGCAAATTATCAGCAGACTTTTCTGCAAATCTTTCCAAATTTAGCAAATCACCTTTTTTCAATGTAAAGATATCGGCATAATCTGCAATCAAATTCGCTTCAAGCAAAGCGTCAACTACTTTTGGACCTAGATGTTCTATGTCAAAAGCGCCCTTTGATACGAAGTGGTAAAATTTGCGTTTTTTTTGAATAAAAGAATTTTTATTTTTACATCGCCATGCTGCTTGACCAGAAATACGCTCAATTGAACCATCCCCTCCACAATCTGACACAAATTGGGGCCAAACAAATTTCTTTTCTTTCCCTGTTCGCAACTCCTTAACCACAGAAACAATGTCAGGAATAACATCTCCGGCTTTTTGCAAAATAATAGTGTCTCCAATGCGGACATCTAGCCTTTGGATTTCATCTTCGTTGTGGAGCGTGGCTCGCGAGACGGTAGAACCAGCCACCAATACTGGTCTCAAATGAGCCACTGGAGTAAGCACTCCCGTTCTACCCACTTGCAAAACAATGTCTTCTATTACGGTGGTCACTTGTTCTGCTTTAAATTTGAAAGCGATAGCGAAACGCGGAGCTTTACCGGTAAAGCCTAGTGCTTCTTGATATTTTATTTCGTTTATTTTGACCACCACTCCGTCAATTAAATAATCCTCTTTATCTTTTTTGTTTTGCCAAAACTTCCAAAAACTTATTACTTCTTCAATATTTTTACAAAGTTTAAAATTATTATTGACTTTAAATCCGAGTTTCTGGAGAAATTCTAGTTCTTCTTTCTGTGTTGCCAAGGGTAACCCTTGAAGAGATTTGCCCCTAAGGGTTACCCTTGGCAACATTGCAATATCATATATAAAAGAATCAAGTTTTCTTTCAGCCACAATCTTTGGGTCAAGTTGGCGGATAGTGCCAGCGGCAGCATTTCTCGGATTGGCAAAAAGTGGTTCTCCCCTTTTTGCTCTTTCTTTATTTAATTTTTTGAAATTTTCTTTACCTAACCACACTTCTCCTTCCACAATAATATCAACTGGCTTTAAAAGTTTAAGAGGAATTGAAGAAATTGTTTTTATATTATTGGTAACATCTTCACCAATAACACCATCTCCCCTAGTAGAAGCCAACACCAGCTCTCCCTTTTTATATTCAAGAACAATTTTAAGTCCATCTATTTTAAGTTCACAAGTGTATTCTATTTTTTCAAAGGTCGGACCTTGGGGATTTTTCAAAGGTCCGACCTTGAGAAATTTTTTAACCCTCTTATCAAAATCAAACATATCTTCTTCAGAAAAAGCATCATTAAAAGACCATTGCGGAATTTTGTGTTTAATTTTTTCAAAACGATCAAGAGGTTTACCGCCCACTCTTTGAGTTGGACTGGTAGCCGTTTTTAGAGCAGGAAATTCTTTTTCCAACTTGATTAACTCCTCCAATAATGAATCGTAAGCGGAATCTTCTATTTCTGGACTATCTGCTACATAGTATAGATAGCTATGGCGTTCAATTATATTTTTAAGTTTTTCTATTCTTTGTTTTGCTTCTTTGATATTCATAGCTATAATTCCTAATTAATCTAATTGCCTTAATTATTCTAAAAAATCACCAAAAGTCCAATATCTAATTAGGTTAATTACCTGCCCGACTTAAAGTTATTCAGGCGGGGAAATTAGAATAATTAGGTTAATTCTAATATGTTACCTCAACCCCCCTTTCTACTCTCCGAGGATGAGAAGCATCACAAGTATTGTATCCACGAGAATATATATTAGTGCTACCATCTGCATTTTTTGTGACTTCTACGATAGCACAATGAGATACTTGATTTTCTACTAGCCCTCCATCCATAACAAAACCAAAAATACTGGTGTTGAGTTCAGCGGCTGCTTCGAGGCCACCAATACGAACTATTGTTCCGAAAAAATTTTGACCAGTTGATATGCTATGTCCTCCACAATTTATAGGAGAACCGTTAGCAGAAACATCAAATTTACTAGGTTCAAATTTGGAGTCCCAATAAATAGCACATTCTATTCCAGCATCGGCAGCAAAAAAAGCATATTGAGAAGCTTTGCCAGAAGAAGCAAACAAAGTAGCTTTTAAAGTAATATTAATTACAGCAAAACTAACCAAAAGTAATATACTCATCACCACAATTGATATAAATAAAGTCATCCCTTTTTTATTTTCGTATTTCTTTTTCATATTATATCCAATTAAATAAAAGAGCTTTTACTTTAAATTCTCTTGTGATAAGGCCATTTTTCCAAACAATTCTTACTGTAACAGATATTTCATCAGCATTTATTGATTCTATTTGAACTTCTCTTTTGAAGTTTGTGGCTGGGTCACCACCATCATAACTATACAAAAAAGTTGTCGCATCTTGCCTTAACCAACTATCACTAAAAGGTTTAAAAGGGTCAGAAACAGAAGTAGCATCAACAAGACAAGTCTTACCAAAATAACAATCATCTCCAGAGTTTTCTGCTATCCCATAAAGCCAAGTATTTAAAGTAGTTGGATTATCTATTTTATAAAGTTGATTAACATCTCTTCTGTTTCTGATAACTTCTATTGCTTCTTGGGCTAAATAAAAAGCTTTAATCTCATCTTTAGCGACTATAGATTGAGAAAGTCCCTGTTGCACAGCCGAAAAAGCTCCAGAAATAGAAAGAGATAAAACAACAATAGCCACTAAAGATTCAAGAATGGTAAAACCTCTTTGTCGTTTTGTTTGATATTTATATTTTGGAATTTTAAATTTCATATTTATATATCAAGTTTTCTTTGGGACATTAAAGTTTGAACGAAAAATTTGGATTGAGCTGTAGGTCTATTACCTGAATAACCTTTAATGACAGCAATAACATAAGGTTGATTACCATTGGAAGGAGATGACCCAATAACATAAAATCTTAAATACTCTATAATAGTCTCTGATGAAGTGATATTTGTATAACTTGACCCGCCATTACTAGATTTTTGAATAGTATTGCCGTTTAATCTAAAAATCATTCTATTACCTTCAAAAGTAACAGAAATAGAATCTAAACCTCCACTACAATCATTGGTGCTAGAAAGACTGGAGGAAACACCACAATAATAACTATTTCCAAAACGAATAGTTCTCGTCATATCTTCAATAGCCAAGTTTAGATTATCAACCACTGTTTTAGAAGATCTGGCCCTATGACTAGCATCAAAAATACTCAATACCGCCCCGACAGAAAAAGAAGCAATAATCGTAAAAAGAGAAATAGCTATCAGCATTTCAACTAAAGTAAAACCTTTTTTGTTTTTAAATTTATTAATCATTAGATTGATATTTGACCATTAGTTTCTACTGTTATATTAGCTTCTTTTCCTTTTGGAGATTTTAGCTTAATAATAACCGGAGGATTATCAACTTGACTACCGCCATTATTTAAAAGTTTTATATTGGCTTTAGTTTCTGGTCTAAAAAATGAAATACTTGCCTGCCACAAAGGGCCTCCTCCAGTAAAAAAACAATTTGAGGAACCACAAACATCTTTTATGGTCACACCTCTAGAAAAAGTTTTAGTTTCTAGAGCTTCTCCAGAATCATATTTTTGATTACCATTCCTGTCGGCAAAATATATATATTGATTTACATTGCCTTGATCCATATATATACCATAGCCAACATTAAACTTATCTCCAGTGCCACCAATATCTTCTCTTACTCCCAAGCTATAAATTTGAGCTTGGCGTATCATCAAAACCATTTCATAAGCTTGAGTATTGACAGCTAATTGGTCATTCCAATTACTCTGTTGAATGGTAAAAATAGTTATCATTATCGTAGCAATAGACATCACCACCATAAGCTCAATGAGAGTAAAACCTCTTTTTTTAAAAAATATTGAAAAGTTCATTAATTTGAAAAATATCTAGATTAAAATAAAAACTTATTATTATCCCTATTGATAAAAATGGTCCGAAAGGAATTTCAGATTTAATTGTAAAATTATTACGAATTAAAGGCAAATTTAAATGAAGTTTGAGATATTTTAAAGAAAGAGCTATTAAAGAAAAAGCCGCTCCTATCCAAAAAGCCAAAATAATAGCAGAGAGGCCTTCTGCAAATCCCAAAAAAAATGCTAAAACTAAAATATATTTTACATCTCCAAATCCGAGCCAGCGACCACGAGAGAAAAGAAATATCAAAAGGAAAGGTAATGTAAGTATGATTGAAGAAAGGAAAAAAGAAAAAATGGAAAGATAAGAAGATGAATTGGAAATTATGAAGTATGAAGTATGCAAAAAAGAAAGAATAAAAAGAGCAATCAAAAAAGAATCAGGAATAATAAAGTGTTTTAGGTCATATATAGAAATAAGGAGAATGGTGGCAAAGATAGTATTTAGTAGTAAGAAATTTAAAATTAATTGAAAATTGAAAATTGAAAATTGAAAATTATCAAAAATTCCAATTTTTAGAGCAACTAATACCGATAATAAACCCATAATAACTTCTGTAATAAAAACACTTCTAGGAATTTTTGATTGGCAATATCTGCACTTACCTTTTAGAAATAGAAAAGAAAATATGGGAAAAAGGTCTTTTTTTTGAAGTTTTATATTGCAAGAAAAACAAATTGACCTCCCTTTAAAAAAAGAAAGCCCTGTATTGTATCTATTTACAATCACCAAAATAAAGCTTCCTAAAGCTGCTCCAAATAAAAATACGACTAATCCAAAAATATATTGCATTTATTAAATTATAACACATCCCATATTCAAGCATTCAAATTTCAACATAACGGAAAACAAAAACACCCAAGAAGGGTGTTTTTGATTAAACGAAGTGATGTAAATTATGGATTACAATTAGCATCACCA
>Ga0208375_1004776_pt1 | contig 10444 bp, 8 predicted proteins | sample RifOxyD1_FD_184038 | JGI IMG/M metagenome (GOLD analysis project Ga0208375, IMG submission 184038) | Soil microbial communities from Rifle, Colorado - Rifle Oxygen_injection D1 (SPAdes) | ecosystem: Environmental > Terrestrial > Deep subsurface > Rock core/Sediment | place: Rifle, Colorado...
CCAAGAGGAACGCTGGGTAGCTATGTCGGGAAAGGATAAGCGCTGAAAGCATCTAAGCGCGAAGCCGACTTTAAGATGAGTAATCATTACGATCCGTCAGAGATGATGACGTTGATAGGCTTTAGCTGTAAGTACCGCAAGGTATTGAGGCGAGAAGTACTAATAGATCAGGTTTCCGTCCTCTATCGAGGATGTGAGTTTGAGAGCCGCAATGATCTGTAGGTCTACAAATGTATTTGTTTTTACCTGATAGTTGCAAACGATTGGATGTTTTGTCTTGGTGATTTAACGGCGGGGTCACACCCGTTCTCATTCCGAACACGGAAGTTAAGCTCGCTAGTGGCGATGGTAGTCTCTGTTACAGGAGGCGAGAGTAGCTAATCGCCAGGACAAAGCACTTAATTTATTGTCCCGAAATAGCCTTATCCCATAAGGCTTTTTTGACGTTTTATTTTCGGGCTACAATACAAGATATGGCGTTGAGTTGGAGCGGGCGCAGACAATTGCTTTACACGACCGTCGGGTCGGTTGTGTTGGCGCTACTCCTTCTCTACGCATACGTAGAATTTTTTACTGCTACCCCCACCTGCTTCGATGGCAAGTGGAATGGCGATGAAAAAGGGATAGACTGTGGAGGAAGTTGCGCGCTCTTTTGCGCGGCAGACACCCGCGCGCCGGTAGTGCTTTGGGCGCGGGCGTTCGAAGTCGCTCCCAACACCTACACCGCGGCCGCGTACGTGCAAAACCCCAACCCCGGTGCCGCGGCCCGCACGGTAGCCTACTCCTTTCAACTCTTTGACGACAAAAATTTGCTCGTGACAGAACGCGTAGGCACCATCAATATCCCGCCGACGCAGACGGTGCCGTTTATAGACCCCAACATCAACGTCGGCAACCGCACGGTGTCCAAAGCAATCTTCTCCTTTTCCGCAAACCCGGTGTGGACAAAAATAGGCGCACTGCCCGCGTTGCGTGCGACCGAGCAGTACCTCGCCCCCGACGCCTCGCAGCTACGCGCCACAATAGTCAACGACTCTATCGAAGATGCAACGAAAGTGACCATTGCGGCGGTGCTGTTTGACACCAACGGTACTGCGCGCGCCGCCTCGCGCAGTCTCCTTGCAACAGTACCGCGCAAAGGCTCCGTGCCGGTCGTCTTTACCTGGAGCGGCGGCGTCCAAAATATTGTGCGTGCAGAAATTACCATCCTTCCGTCGTTCTGATACACCACCACACCAAAAATTTTGGTGTGGTGGTAAAGTGTGGAGGTGACTCTGCTGAAGTTCGATACTAAAAAAAGCTCCCTGCCCGCCGGCAGGCGCGGCATAGACTGGGTCGCGTTCGGCTGCGCGCTCCTGCTTGCGCTTTTGGGGTTGGTGACGATGAACTCGTTCCAGACCGAAGACCCGTTCTTTGTGCGGCAAAGCATCTGGATACTCGCGGGGGTAGCCGTATTTTTTATTGCGGCAAAAGTAGACTGGCGCTTTTTGCGCAGAGGTTCCACTGTCACGATACTCTTTGCCGCGGTACTCGTTCCGCTTGTGGTACTGATAGTGTTTGGCACTGCGACCAAGGGCGCAAAGTCGTGGTTTGACTTCGGCGGCTTTGCGCTCCAGCCGGTCGAGTTTGTAAAGCTTGCGCTTATCATCGTACTCGCAAAATACTTTTCCCGCCGGCACATAGAAATAGCCAACATCCGGCACATCCTCGTCTCCGGCGCCTATGCGGCGGCGGTGTTTGTTCTAGTGGCACTCCAGCCGGACTTTGGCTCGGCCATCATCATCGCGCTTATTTGGCTGGGGCTGGTGCTGCTCTCCGGCATTTCACGCGCGCACCTTTTTGCGGTCGTGGGGCTCGGCGTCGTGGCCTTTGCGGGGCTGTGGTTCTTTGGTTTTGAGGACTATCAAAAGACGCGCGTACTGACCTTTATATATCCGCTCGCGGACATCCATGGCGCGGGGTACAACGCCTATCAGTCAACGGTCGCGGTGGGCTCCGGCGAGTTCCTCGGCAAAGGGATAGGCTATGGCACGCAGTCGAAGTTGCGCTTCCTCCCCGAGTATCAGACGGATTTTATATTTGCCGCGTTTGCCGAAGAGTGGGGCTTTGTCGGCGTGATGCTCCTGTTTTCTTTGTATGGCGCGCTGTTTTGGCGTATCATCACGGCCGCTTTGCGCGGAGCCTCCAACTTTGAGACGCTTTTCGCGCTCGGCATCTTGTGCTACTTTGGCGCGCACTTTTTATTGCACGTCGGGATAAACGTCGGGCTCTTGCCGGTGACGGGCACTACCATTCCATTTATGAGCTACGGCGGCTCGCACTTGCTCGCCGAGTTTTTGGCGCTCGGGATGCTGTCGGGGATGGGTAGCTATGCGCTCGCCGGCCGCCGCGACGCCGGGGGCGAGTGGAGCGGCGGGTACGATTCTAAGTAATTAGGAGCGGTACAGCGCAAGGGTTTGTTCAACCATACGGGAGAGCCCGAAACGCTGCCGCACCGATTTCCCCAAAGCCGCTCCGTACACAGAGCGTTTTTCCGCGCTTTCAATCAACGAGGAGAGCGCTTCGGCGAGCTTGCCCGGGTTTTCGCGCGGGACCAGGAGCCCGCTTATGTGGTCGTCTATGACTTCCGGAATGCCGCCCACGTTGGTTGCTACGACCGGAAGTCCCGCATACCCCGCCTCGATGAGCGCGTAGGAGAGCGCTTCGGTGTGCGAGGAAAGTACAAAGATATCAAATGCGCGCAGATACTGCCGGCCATCGGCTACAAAACCTGGTAGTCGCACTTCCTGCCCGAGACCCTGTTCCTCGATAAGTGTTTCAAGAAACTTGCGCTCCTCGCCCTCGCCTAACACGCATACAATGCATTTGATACCTTTGCGCTTCAATTCGCCGGCGGCACGGACAAGGTGGTGGACGCCTTTGTTCCAGGTAAGTTCGGCGAGCACTCCTATCCAAAGCATTTCTTCAACGGCCACGTCCATGCGTTCTGCCAACTTTTCCCGCGCGTCCTCGCGCGGCAAGAAGCTCGGTTCGCCGATGCCGAGCGGGACCAGGGAGAGTCTGCGGGAGACAAACGGCATGTTTTGCGCGCTCCTCAACACCGCGCGCGATACGGCAATAGTGCGGTGGGCAAGCAGCACGGTCGCGTAGTGCCCGAGCCAGACTAGAGGGTAGTGCCACCAAGGCCGGTCTTCGTTAAATGCCCATCCGTGTGCGGTAAAGACTATATTTTTTATTCGGGCCAGTCTGCCCGCCAGCGCTCCAAGTCCTCCGGCTTTTGAACTGTTGACGTGCAGTATGTCTGGGTGGTCGCGACGGAGCATGCCAAACAGAGACCAAAATGACCGAAATTCGTCGAGTATCTTTATGTTGCGGCCCATGTTCGCCAGTTGCGCGGTTGTGATGCCGGCAGTTTCGAGTCGGGTTACAAGTTCGCCGCTTACTCCATAAGCCACTGTTGGCTCAAACCCGGCAGCTTTAGTAGCTACCGCCAAATCAAACACATAGCGCTGCGCGCCGCCCCAATTGGCCTTGGTGATGACGTATAAAATTTTTTTTGGAACCCCCATAGATTTTTGTAAGTTATATGGTATTGTAACCCACAACAATGACTTTTAGTGGCAGAAAGGCGACCCTCCTCTTGTTTTTTGGAGACCTGGCGGTCTTTGCCCTTTCGCTGTGGCTAACCCTGTTTTTGCGCTACGGAGGCGCCCCGCAGAAGCTCATAGGACTCTACGTCGAACCCTTTGCAATACTCTTCCTGTTGTGGACACTTGTTTTTTATATGGCGGGGCTCTACAGCAAGCAAGTCGTCCGACTCAAGAGTGAGCTGTGGGCGGCCATTTTGCGCACGCAACTTCTCAATATTGTACTCGCCGCGCTTTTTTTCTTTCTTATTCCGCAGGCGGGCATTACCCCCAAGACGACCCTCGCGATATATTTGGCAGTCTCTCTTGTTGGGATATTTTTCTGGCGACTTGGCCTTTATTCGCGGCTCTCGCGCCCGTCCACACGGGTGAAGGCGGCTTTGGTCGGCAGTGGCTCGGAGTCGGAGGAGTTGGTGGATGAGGTCAACGCAAATCCGCGCTACCCTTTTATTTTTGTTGTTGGTGCGAGCGCCGAGCAGCTCAAAAACGACTTTGGAGCCTTCGCCCGCTCGCTTGAGGAGCAAAAGGTGTCGCTTCTTGTGATAGACGCCGAACATGACATTGTGCGGCCGCTTTTGCCGCAAATATACCGGCTGGCATTTGGCGCGCGCGCGTACCAGTTTGCCGATTTTTATAAAGTATACGAGGAAGTATTTGACCGGGTGCCGCTCTCGATCTTGCGGTACGACTGGTTTCTCAAAAACGTTGCGCACTCGAGCGGCGGAGGCTACGAGTTTTTTAAGCGTGCAGTCGACCTTGTCGGCGGAGTACTTATGGGGGCACTCACCGCTGTACTCATTCCTTTTGTTTGGGTAGGACAGCACCTTGAGGGCAAAGGTCCGCTGTTCCTGCGGCAAGTGCGCATTGGGCAAAACGGCAAGCGCATGACCGCGTACAAGTTCCGGACCATGCTCTACGACGACTCGGCCTCGAGCGAATGGGTTGTGGAGGGCAAAACCAACCGCGTCACCCGGCTCGGCGCTTTTCTTCGCCGCAGTTCTCTCGACGAATTTCCCCAGTTTATCAATATTTTAAGGGGCGAACTTTCGCTCATCGGGCCGCGCAACGATATTGCGGGCTTGGCCGAGCGTCTTGCAGTCGAGATCCCGTACTACGACGTGCGGTACACGGTTATGCCCGGCATCACCGGCTGGGCGCAGATCAACCAGCGCTACGAGCCCGGCAACATCAGCCCACAGTCTATTGAGGAAACAAAAGTAAGGCTTGCGTACGACTTTTATTACATCAAAAATCGCTCACTCGCGCTCGATTTGGGCGTGGCGCTCAAGACGTTTAAGCGGATGCTGTTCCGCGTGAGCGCTTGGTAGACTGTATAAACCATGCCCAAACACACTATTTTTATCACCGGTGCGGCGGGCTACGTGGGGGCTATGCTTGTACAGCGGCTCGCCACGCGCGAGGATGTCGGTGCAATAATCGGACTTGATAAAGAACCGCTCCCGGAGATTTTGTCCGGTGAGCAAAAACTCACCTACCTGCAGATGAACACGGCGGAGGAGTGGGAAGGGCTGGTGCGCGCACAGCGACCCAGCATCGTCATCCACGCCGCTTGGCAGATACGCGAGATGTATGGGCAGCAGGAGAAGGAATGGGAGTGGAACATCGACGGCTCGGACAAAGTGTTTGATTTTTGTTTTGACGACTCGCAGATAAAAAAACTCATCTACTTTTCGACCGTCGCTTCCTACGGAGCCTTTGCCGGCAACACCATCGAGCACCGCTTCAAAGAAGAGGAGCCCTTCCGCAAGAGCCAGTATTTGTATGCCGAAGAAAAGCGTATTGCGGAAGAACACCTTAAGGAAAAGTATGCCGAGCGGCACAATAAGGGCATTGACGTCCGCATCCTGCGGCCGGCTGCAATTACAGGTCCGCGTGGCCGCTTTATGCGCATCCGCTTCGGCCTCCAAGCGGCGCTGTCGGGGCAGCTACGCGAGAATTTTGTCTATCGCTTGATTTCAAAGATGGTGTCGTTCGTACCGGTAACGGCAAAGTGGTGCCGGCAATTTGTGCACGAGGATGACGTTGTAGACATTGTCGAGACTCTGGCCTTTGGCGACCAAGCGCCCGGGTTTGAGGCGTACAACCTGTGCCCGTCGGGCGGCGTGGTGCGCGGGGCAGATATGGCAAAAGCGGTGGGCAAAAAAACGGTGCGCGTAAGCCCGTACCTCATACGGTTTGTCTTTTTTGTGATGTGGCACCTCACTTTGGGCAAAGTCCCGACCGGCAAGGGTGCGTGGCGCGGCTACTCCTACCCGATAGCAGTCGACGGCTCCAAGCTCACCCATTTGCATAACTACCGCTACAAACACCCCTCCTTTGACGCCTTCTACTACACCGACGGGAGGTACGAGGAGTTTGTTCCTCAAAATCAACGTCGGAGCAAGTTGCGGTAGGGCCATAATCTTGCTATTCTCACATCCATGTTCAGGATACGGTACGCGTCGGTGGTTATTCTTATTGCCGCTTTGGCCACAGGCTTTTTTGTATGGAAGACCACGGGCGGGGACGGGCGGTTTGACTTTAAGCTCGGGCTCGACCTCTCGGGCGGCACTCATCTGGTCTACGACATCGACACCAGCAAGGCTTCCTCCGCCGACCGCGCCGACGCGCTGACGGCACTCACGCAGGTCATCGAGCGGCGGGTCAACGCCTTCGGCGTCGGCGAGCCGGTGGTGCAGATTGAGCAGGGCGGAGCTTTGGGCACCGGGCAGTACCGCTTGGTAGTCGAGCTCCCCGGTATCACCGACACGCAAGCCGCTATCAAGAGCATCGGCGAGACGCCGCTCCTCGAGTTTAAGTTAGTCAAAGCGGGCCAGGAGGGCAACTTGGCCGACGCGGAAGGAAATCCCGTCGCCGCCTCGTTTGAGGACACAGGATTGACCGGCAAATTCCTCTCGCGTGCGTCACTACAGTTTGGCAACGGCTCGTCGCAAGCGCTTGCCACGCCGACCGTGCGGGTTGACTTTAACAGCGAGGGGGCCAAGCTTTTTGGCGACATTACTTCCGCCAACGTCGGCCGCGAGCTCGGCATCTTCCTCGACGGCAAGCTGCTCTCCGCGCCCGTCATCCAGGACAAAATAACCGACGGCACCGCAATCATCAGCGGCAACTTTACCGCCGAGACGGCGCGCGACATGGTGCGCAACCTGAACCTCGGCGCGCTTCCGCTCCCCATTATGCTTGAGTCCACGCAATCAATAGGCGCCACGCTCGGCGACGAGGCCCTGCGCGCGGGGCTCGTGGCAGGCCTTATAGGCTTCCTCGCACTTGCTCTCTTTATGCTACTTTGGTACCGTCTGCCGGGGCTGGTGGCGGTGGTGTCGCTCACTATCTACTGTGTGCTTATGCTCGCTATCTTTAAGCTCATACCGGTGGTCTTGACCTCGGCCGGCATTGCGGGCTTTATACTGTCGGTCGGATTGGCGGTCGACGCCAACGTGCTTATCGCAGAGCGCCTCAAAGAGGAGCTGGCGGCGGGGAAGAAGGCGCAGGATGCTATTACACAGGGCTTTGCCCGCGCGTGGCTTGCTATCCGCGACAGCAATACCGCGCACATTATTGCCGCGGTGATACTCTTTTGGTTTGCGAGCTCACTCATCAAAGGCTTTGCGCTGGTCTTCGGGCTCGGCGTCGTTGTCTCGATGCTCACCGCTATCACCGTGTCGCGCACTTTTATACTCGCACTGGGGCTCGATGAAAAGTCGCGGGTGGGACGCTTCCTAATGTTGTCAGGCTTTCATAAATAAGTATGAACATTTCTAAAAATCTCAAATATTTTTTTATCCTCCCCGGGCTCCTCTCGCTTGCCGCGGTCATCGCGCTCGGGCTTTGGGGACTGCGCCCCGGTATTGACCTCGCGGGCGGCTCGCTCCTCCAAGTCACTTACCAAGACAACCGACCACCAGTACAACAGGTACAAAAAATAACAGAACCGCTTGAGCTTGGCGAAGTGCGCGTACAGCCCGCCGACCAGTCGAGCTACATTTTGCGCACGCGGGCGCTTGCAGAAGACGAGCACAACCAGCTCACCGCGGTGCTCGGCGGCTTGGGCAGTATGCAGGAGGACCAGTTTACGACCATAGGGCCCACCATCGGCGCGGAACTTTTGCAAAAAGCGTGGATAGCCATCGTACTTGTGGTGCTTTGTACAATTATATTTATAGCGTGGGCGTTCCGCGGGGTGTCCAAACCCGTGCAGTCGTGGAAGTACGGCATTGTCGCCATCGTCACGCTCCTGCACGACATCTTGGTGCCGGCAGGGCTCTTTGCGGTACTCGGGCGTTTTGTGGGGGCCGAGGTGGATGCGCTGTTTATTGTCGCTTTGCTTACCATTTTGGGCATCTCCATCAACGACACCATAGTTGTGTTTGACCGCATCCGCGAGAACTTGCGCTTCAACGAAGACAAAGGCCGCCGCGAGGAGTTTGAGGAGGTGGTGGGGCGCAGTATCACACAAACAATAGCTCGCTCCATCAACACCAGCTTGACCGTGGTCATCGTACTCGCCGCGCTCTACCTGCTCGGCCCGGTAGTCACCAAAAACTTTGCCCTCACGCTCATCGTCGGTATGATAGCGGGCACCTACTCCTCAATATTCCTCGCCAGCCCGTTGTTGGTAGCGTGGCAAAAGTGGTCTGTGCGCGGGGCTAAGAAGTAAGGGGTATACTTTGGGCATGAAAGTTACATACGATAAACTCTTGCTTTCTTCATCTATATTCGATATCGTTACTGTATGAAGAAGCTTCGAGCCAAGAAAATAAAAAGCACCAGCCTCACGACCTTTCCTGTACTTATTGAGCAGGACGAAAATGGCATATATGTAGGCACGGTATCTTCGTTGCGTTCATGCTACACGCAGGGCAGAACACTTGCCGAACTGTATAAAAACTTACAAGAGGTTGTTGGGCTTTCGTTAGAAGTGGAAAAAGAGTATTTCGACACGAAGCCTAGTACGAGCCGCATCGTCGGATTCCAAAACATCGCGTTTAAAGTATAACGATGCCGCATCTATCGCCTATTTCACCGAGGAAGTTAATGCGGATTATTGAGCGAGAAGGGTTTGAGTGGGTTAAAACTAAAGGAAGTCACCGTTTTTATTTGCACGAGGACGGTCGCACTACGAGTGTGCCGGTCCACGGCGGGCAAGAAGTAGGTATTGGCCTCTTGCACCCAATTCTCAAAGACCTTAAATGGTCTGTCGAAGAGTTTCACCGTCAATTACGAAAATAAAGACATTAAGAGATAGCCGGCACCTACTCCTCGATATTCCTCGCCGCGCCCCTTTTGGTAGCGTGGCAAAAGTGGTCCGCGCGCGGGGCTAAGAAGTAGACAGAGGTTCGGAAGAATTTCCAAGAGATATCCAAACTACTGTTGATAACTATGTTAGGAAGCAGGGGACAAATGGGGGATAATAAAGAGGAATCAGATGTTCCTCCCGCGTGGCGTTATAACTGGGCGGCCACCTCGGCCGCCCTTTTTCCTTGCTTGACTTGAGCGGGGGAGCGACTATACTGCTACTACTGCCTTTGGGGCGGTTTTTATTTGACCCGCGGGTCTCAAGCCTCGGGGTCGCACAAATTAAAAACAGGGTCCGGGCGGAGGACTTTGACAACTGAATAGGAGAAGAGCAATGAATACACACAAGCCCGCCATTACGGCGGGCAAGAAGCAAGCAAAAGTGAAAACCAAGAGAAACTGTGATATCTCAGCATAGGAATGCTGGGCACTTTTCTCTTGTTCCGTTCAAATCGAGCAAAGAGCACTAAGCTCTAATAAATAGAGTTTGATCCTAGCTCAGGATGAATGCTGGCGGCGTGCCTTAGGCATGCAAGTCGAACGCCCCGCAAGGGGAGTGGCAGACGAGGTAGTAATACACAGGTACGCACCGAAAAGCCGGGGATATTCCGTCGAAAGACGGCGCAATACCCGATAGTCCCCGCACCCTTTGGGTGCGGGGTAAAGGAGTCTATTTATTTAGACTTGCACTTTTTGAGCGGCCTGTGCCGCATCAGCTAGTTGGTAAGGTAACGGCTTACCAAGGCTACGACGCGTAGGGGAGCTGAGAGGCTGACCCCCACCGATGGAACTGAGACACGGTCCATACATCTACGGATGGCTGCAGTCAAGAATCTTCGACAATGGACGAAAGTCTGATCGAGCGACGCCGCGTGCTGGACGAAGTCCTTCGGGACGTAAACAGCTTTTATGGGGGAAGAAGTAATTGACATTACCCCAAGAATAAGGGGCTCCTAACTCTGTGCCAGCAGGAGCGGTAATACAGAGGCCCCGAGCATTATCCGGAATCACTGGGCGTAAAGGGTGTGTAGGCGGTCGTATTAGTCTTTCGTGAAAGCTTTTGGGCTCAACCCAGAAAACGCGGGAGAAACGGTACGGCTACGAGGACGTAAGAGGTACAGGGAACTCATAGTGTAGGGGTGAAATCCGTTGATATTATGGGGAACACCAAATGCGAAGGCACTGTACTGGTACGCTCCTGACGCTGAAACACGAAAGCGTGGGAATCGAACGGGATTAGATACCCCGGTAGTCCACGCCCTAAACGATCACAACTGGCTATAAGGAGTATCGACCCTCTTTGTGGCGAAGCTAACGCGTTAAGTTGTGCGCCTGGGTAGTACGACCGCAAGGTTAAAACTCAAAGGAATAGACGGGGACTTGCACAAGCGGTGGATCATGCGGCTCAATTCGATGACAAACGAAGAACCTCACCAGGGTTTGAAACTCAACTGTAAGCCTTAGGAAACTTTGGCCCTCGC
>Ga0208375_1004777_pt1 | contig 10442 bp, 8 predicted proteins | sample RifOxyD1_FD_184038 | JGI IMG/M metagenome (GOLD analysis project Ga0208375, IMG submission 184038) | Soil microbial communities from Rifle, Colorado - Rifle Oxygen_injection D1 (SPAdes) | ecosystem: Environmental > Terrestrial > Deep subsurface > Rock core/Sediment | place: Rifle, Colorado...
AAAAAAATTCCAATTTTGATTTTAATACTTTTCATGAAAGAAATAAATTTTTAGCAGGCCCACTCAACGCTGCTTTTGAAAAACCTATTTCCGCAGTCCACTCTAGGTTTAATGGATTGGTACCGGATGGAAAACTTTTAGAGAAAGTTGAAAAAGAGACCATGCAAATCGTTACCAGATATTTAAAACAAATGGAACGTGCAGAATATTCGACACTGCTATTTGCCATTGAAAACTATGCAAGACTTATCAATAGTTTGTTCACCCAGTATAAACCCCACGATGATCGCTTTCCTGAAGATCAACGAAAAGATGCGCTCTATTCATGTTTTTATATTTTAAAAAACATAATGATTATGCTTTATCCATTCGCACCATTTACCATGGAAAAACTTCGTATCTCACTTAATCTTCCGGAAAATGTCTTTGCCATTGATGAACTGGGCATTGCCATTCCAGCGGGTCATAAAATTGGACCCAAGGGCGAATACTTTCCTAAAGTTGATGTTGATAATGAAGAGGTAACTAACCAATAAGTAATTCATCTCCTATTGTTATTTCAAGTTACTCAAATAAATGTAGGAGAGAATACCGTGGTTAAAATTGAAAGATTTTCCCTCAAATAGACCATTACTGAATTGATTAGTAATCGATGATTGATAACGAGCTGAAATAGTATTATCAGCTTGATTTATGCTCATTACTTCAATTTCTTTAAAGTCTATAAATGTTTTGATCTGAGGGAAGAGAAGTTTATAAATGGCTTCCTTAAAGGAGTAGCATCTCGTAAAAAACTGGTTAAAAGGCATTATATTTGTGTATTGGTGATAGAGAGAACATTCTCTCTCACTTAAAACCACAGGTCTCAATTCTTGTGATTTTTCGCTACTAATTAGTGGCTCTAAATCAATACCAATCGCCAGATATTCCTTCGACAAGCCAACCATAACACATACATGACTTTTGGTATGAGTAACTGAACCGACAATACCTTTTGGCCAAAGTGGCATTCCATTTGCGCCAAAGCCGACCTCCATATCGGTTTTTTCGTCATTCGAAATTTTTTTTATAACATCTTTTAATAAGATTCTTCCTGCCAGGAATTCTATTTTTCTAGTAATTGGGCAATTTTTAGGCAATTGTTGAAAACAAGCTATGCTGGCTTGATGCTTTAATAAAAATTTCTCTCGATCTGCTTGATTAAGAGGAAGTGCTTGTTGAGCAAAAACCAAATTGGCAGTTTTAGGAAGAGTTAGGAATTCTAAATTATCTTCTTGCATATTCCTCTGATCACACTGACTAAAGCGATAAATATTTTTTATATCTTTGTCTAAATTCATTCCAGGCCATTACCAATCGATCCGTGGAGATTAAAATTACAACAATGAGCATTATAGAACCAAAGCTGGAGCTATCATAGATATCTATGACCAACCAGCCCACCAAAATCCAGTGAATAATATAGAAGCTGGTGATGTTGTTACTCCAGTAATATAAACGGTTAAAAACAAAGTTTTCCGGAAGATGCGTAGTCAACCACTGACAAAGTGGAATAACAAATAAAATAGTTCCCACCATATAAATCATTACGTCAAAGTCGGTACAACCTACAGAGTAAGAGTGAATTTCTTCAAAGCTTACAAATTCGGGATTGAAACTGACTAGATACAGACCAATTGGAATCATGATTAATCCTAAAACCAAAGAATAGATCCAAAACTTCGTAATATATTTACAATTTTTCATCCAATATCCATAGAACATGCCCAGCATAGGAAAAGCAATCCACGGAAAAAACGGAAAATTCATATAAATATTATCACCCCAAAAGTTTTCTAGAATCAGGTTAATATATTTATTGGAAGTCGAAAAATCCCATAAAAAAGGTGATATTGCGATGATAAAAATGGATAAAAATAAATAAATAAATGAACTTTTCACAAAGTGCTTTAGGATTGCGATAAAAATAAGAGCTAGTCCCGCAAACTGTAAAATATCGTTGATCCTCATATACGAGGAAAGGGTCTTGGGAGCAATCTCTTCAAGGGTTAATATATCAAATTGTAAGGCCAGGAAAACTGGCAAGGTGAAGCGTACAAAATTAAGAAAGTAACCAAGGGCAATCAATTTTACGCCACGAATAATGGACTGTTTTAAAGTAGCATGTTTGGAAATTTGAAAAAATACTCCCATTGCAAAAACAAAAACACTGGCGGTTAAAGGGCTTGAAAGCAGGTGGATAATAAAAGCATAAAAAGACTCGGTGAAATCAGGAAGAGCACATTCTTCCATAATGTGGATATTCACCATGAGAAATAAGGCAAAACCGCGAACAAGATCAAAAGCTTTAATTTTATCACTCATACTTGTCTACTTTTCACTTATTGGAATTCCTTCCCAATTGGTATTTTCGGGGAGATTTTCCCCCTTCATGACAAGCGATAAAGATTGAACATTAGTCCGGTCACCAATTTCACTATCATATAAAACTACGGACAGATTTCCGATTGAACATTCATTGCCAATTTTTAGATAAGATGACTTCATTATGCGATCTTCAAATAAATGGTTTTGAATAACCACGCCCTCATTCAAGGCAGTATAATCACCAATCGAAACCAAATCCCATTCAGAAAACAAGGTGGTCCCCATATAGACATTTTTACCAATTTTACAACCCATCATTCTTAAATAAATATTAAAGAAGGGGGTTCCAAGCAGTGGAGATAATAAGGGTGCAGCAATAGTTTCATAAACCCCATTAATAAGTTCATTACACCAAACGTAAGTACACCAAAGCGGTTTAATGACTGGATAAAATCTTCCCATTATTATTTTTTTCAGGAACACCACACTCATAGCGACAATTACTGTAAGACTTATGCCAACCAGTGGCCCTAGGGTTGTGAGTTGCAATAAATCTAAATGATAAAAACCATAGTAAAAGAAAAGCACCATGGCAGTGGAAGAAGCAAGTCCTATAAAATTAGGAATTAAAATTCTCATGCCATCAATGATAAAACGATAAATATATAATTTAGTAGTGGGTTTAAAAGTTTGGGTAATATCAAAAGTAGTTATTTTTTTTCGATGAGGAAGTGAAAAAGAAGGCGCTCCCAACCATTCAGAATTATCAGGTGTGCTAATATGTTCTTGGGGTGCTGAAGAAAGTACTCCCAGCAGACAATTATCTCCTAAACTTTTCCCTACTGACAGATGAGCATTATTCCCGACGAAACTTCTAGTACCAATTTTGTTTTTTGCCAGAAGAATATGATTTTTATAGAGACGAAGTCCTCCTATCATGGAACCATCGGCAAAAAAGCTGCCATCCCCTATTAGAGTAAGATCAGGCGTCATTTTGGATACAGTGGAGATTTCTGCCAGACGACCTATCTTTGCCCCCATCATCCTAAGCCAAGTGGGTAAATAAATAGTAGTATAAAGGGAGTGTAAGATACCTACGCTGGAAGCAAAGATTTTATCCATCATCCATTTACGAACATAGAAAAGAGAATAGACTTTAAAAATTCCGGTAGGAGTTTGAGGCATGATAATTTTTCTGACTATAGCAATTCCGAGACAAAAAACAATGACTCCAAATATTGCATCAAATAATAATGCACCAACCAGCCCACCAAAACCACCCCAATAAAATCCCGCAGCCAGAATGGCAATCAAGGGGAGTGATAGTAATAAAAAGATAACTTGGATTCCCATCAAGGCCAAAAGAAATAAAATTGAATAACGAACTGGTTTTGCCGGACTCTGATCATCATTAATTTCGGGTAAAGAAATTTTTCCAATTTCAGCGGGAGACCCAACATAAGAGACGCCTTCAGCTGTTTCTTGATGATCAATCAAAAGAGATAAATCTTCCAGTTTTGAATTATTATTCATCTTGGTATTTAAAGAAAGACAACTATGATCTCCGATAAAACAATCATTTCCAATCTCACATCCGGCAATCAGCAACATTCCATTTTCAATTCGGTGTCCTGAAATATGTGACCCTTGACCTATGGAGGTATTACTTCCAATTTTAAGCAAATCAAAACTTCCCAGGTGATGAGTGTTGATAAGACTATTAGCTCCAACCTTGGACCCCATTAAGCGCAAGTAGATATTAAACATGGGTGTTCCCACCAGCAAGGCACTGCCGGACGCCGCTTGAATTCTTGATACCCACCACCATCTAAAATAATATAGACTCCATAGTGGATAAGCTCCTGCACGATATTTCCCTATAATTATCCATTTCAGGGCGACGCAAGTAAGCAGATGTAACGGAAATCCAAAGAGGATGAAGGGAATTGATAAATAAATTAAAGAAGTGTATGCGATATTTCCAGCTACAATGTGTTGTCCAACCCAAGTCAAAAACCCGATAATAGCAACTGGATATAAATAGATGAAAAATAGTGAGATAGTTTGTAATCCTAGGCAAAGATATCTTTCCCATTTCGAAGTGGCCTTAAATACCTCTTTTGCGGAAGCAGTAATCTTGGGGGATCTTGATTTAATAGAATTATTTTTATTTTGTTCGTGGTTAATTTTGGCGGCAATTTTTTCAATGGTCTTTAGATGATACAAATCCCGAACTGAAATATTGATTTGATACTTGGCTCTCAGGAGTGAGACAGCCTCAACGGCCAGTAGTGAATAACCAGCCAGATCCAGAAAAAAATCTGCCTCGGTAGAAATTGCATCAATTTTAAATATTTGTTTCCAAGCCGCAACGATTTTTTCTTCGACAGGATTGCTCGGTAATTTTACTGATTGGTTGACATCAATTAGCGGTCTGATCGGAGTTGGTAAATTTTTACGATCAGCTTTTCCGCTGGCTAGCATCGGAAATTCATCCAGTAGATCAAAATAAGAGGGAATCATATAGGCAGGTAATCTTGATTTGAGTAGAATTAAAATTCCCTGGTAGTCAAATTCTTCTTTCGCACAATGAGGAAGTGCGTATGCTACCAGCTCCAGATGTTCAGGAGAACGTTTGTATGGTTGAACTAATACGCTTTTGACATGAGGAGCTTCGCTAATGACTGCTTCAATTTCAGATAATTCGACTCTAAAGCCTCTGATTTTTACTTGAGTATCTAGCCTTCCGAAAAATTGAATTTCTCCATTTTCCAGTTCACAAACTTTATCTCCTGAACGATATATGATTGGTGAACCTCCATCTACTTGATAGAATGGATTCTTTACAAATGTTTTAAGGGTTAATTCTTCATTATTAAAATATCCACGAGAAACCCCAATTCCACCAATATATAATTCTCCTGATTCCCCTTTTTTAACAGGATTCATAAATTCATCAAGGATATATAATTGATATCCCACCAGAGGGGTTCCTATGGTAATTTCCGATCCTCGACGACATTCTTTAACTGTAGTATTTACGGTGGTTTCAGTTGGGCCATAGACATTTAAAATTCTTCTACCCTCCGTTTCCCAAACGTCCACTAGTGAGGACGGGCATTTTTCCCCGCTAAGGATAATAAGCCTTAAAGAGGGTATGGTTTGTTTGATAAGTCCGAGAAAGGTTGGAACTGAGGAAAAAACTGTCACTTTAAATTCGTTCATGATTCTGGCAGCTTCATCTGGTAATTTAGCGGCAATCGGGTTGCTCACCACTAAAGTTGCACCGTTGGAAAAGGCCATCCACATTTCTTCAACAGACCCATCAAAACCCAAAGAAAAACCTTGATAGATGCGATCATTCATTTTTACTTTAATAACTTGATTAAAAGCATGTATAAAGCCAACCACATTTCTATGTTCAGTCATTATCCCTTTGGGACGCCCGGTTGTTCCCGACGTAAAAAGAATATAGGATAGATCACTATCACTTGCCGCAATTTGCTGCTGTGATAATCGAGTAACTAAGTATTTGTTCAAAATATTTAAGTCATCTAAAAAAAGAACAAGGCAACCTATTTTATTTTTTTTATTATCGGCTAATCCACGTTCGCTTATGACTAAAGAAACACTTGCTTCTTCCAGAATATACTTGATTCTATCTTCCGGATAACTGGGATCGATTGGAATATAAGTGGCTCCCGCTTTCAAAATGGCCAATATTGAAATAATAGGTTTGATAGAACGATCAAGATAAACTGCTACAAAATCACCTACTCCAATTCCTTGTGAGTTCATGAAATTCGCCAGTTGATTGGCTTTTTGATCAAGCTCAAAATAAGAAAGCGACATCTCTTCCGACAATAAAGCAGTAGCGTCCGGGTATTGATCAACTACTTTTTCAAATAATGAAGATAACGTGTTTTTAAAGCTAATGCTATCGGTGGGTTTGATAGTAACTTGTTCTTGGAGCTTGTTCACAGTAGTTAGATTTATTTTCACTCGAAAATTTTGCCATTATAGCGTTTATTCGTCTACAACATTCCAATATCTACCAGGTTACCAGACTTAGACATTTTAAATATTGTCATTGATCAATTCATATGAAAAGTTGATAACGACATAGGTGTACCAACCAAACAAGCTTTGGCTCAAAGATAAAATAAGTTACTGTTTTAACTCAGCTTCAATAAAATTTAAAAGCTTCATACCAGAAAATAATATTCAAATATGGCAATATTGCCATATTTCCTAGTTTTTTTTTATGCTCATAAAACGACTTGGATGTTTGAAGATGTAATAAAAACCAGTTAAAATTACTTAGAAATAATAGGAGTGAATTTATGAGAATGCTAGCAGAATTTTTTCCAGAATTTTCTAAAATGCTGGATCAAATGGATGAACTTTATAAGGACAAAAGAACTATTGATGAGAAAACTTATCAATTTATTTGTTTTGCTTTATCCATTAAGGCGCGGTCAAAACCTTGTGTCTTGAAACATTTCAAAGGAGCTCTAGAAGCTGGGGCAACCGTTAAAGAGTTAAGTTACATATTGGCACTCACTATGCGTGAAGCCGCAGGTGCAGATGACTGCTGGACTCATGATGTGGTGGCTGACTGGAAAGAAATTATAAAAGGCAATATTAGCTGTAATTGTCAAAAGTAATCCATAGTCAAGAAATATTCTGAGTGCAACGAAATATGAAAAAACATATATTTTTTTTAATTTTAATAAAAATAATAAATGTACAAGCTTACACAGGCGAGCTTGATATTAAAACAATAACTGCTAAAGACTTATATGAAAATTACTTGAACAATTCAAGCTATCAATTAATTGACAATAGACCAAAAGAAAAATTCTCTGCGGGTCATATAAAGGGTGCCATCAATTTAACTTATCACTCAGAAGGATCACCAGAAAACGTTCTAAATCAAAAGTTATTAACTGAAATTAATAAAAAGAAAAAAATAATTTTTTACTGTACCGGATTTGATCGTGCCTACCATGCTTCACAAATTGCAATTACCAAATGGAAAATTCCAAAAGATCGTATAATCTGGTATAAGGGTGGTATGATCGAATGGATTCAGTCTGGTTATCCTTGATTATCAAGAATGCTCGGCTAACTTCTTCGTACATCGATCCACTTCTGCTTGAAGGGTAATATGGTTAATTCCATGATGTTCATGCAAATATTGTTCAATCTTACTATAGATTAATTCAGCCGCTGATATTTTCATATCTATCATGTCAATGTGAGCTTCAAAATGAATGGTCTTTTCATTCAACATCCAGGTATGAATATGATGAATATTTTTAACCCCTTCTATGTTCTCAATAAACTTCTTTATTTCATCATGATCAAGTGGCGGAGCAGCCTGCATGAGAATATCAATCGCTTTTATTAAAATTTGCCAGGTTTCCCTAAGAATGTATAAGGAAATAAAAATAGTAATTAATGGATCAATCCAGACTATGTTCCATAATTTAATGGCCATCCCCCCCAAAACGACACCCACCGAAGAAACGGTATCACTTACAAGATGAAGATAGCTTGATTTTATATTGATGTTCTCATGGGCATCTTTTTTTAATAAAAATACTGAAATAAAATTTGCCAACAGACCAATAATCGCCACCGAAATCATCAAATTTCCATCGATAGTCAAAGGATGGTTAAAACGCCTGATAGCCTCATAAATAAGCATCAAGGAAATACCGAAAAGAACACTAGCATTTACAAAAGCGGCTAATATCTCAATTCTTTTGTATCCGAAGGATTTTTTAGAGTTCTTAGGCCTTTTTGAAATGCGATGAGCAAAATAGCTAAGAGCAATTGCGACAGTATCACTTAAGTTATGGAGGGCATCCGACAATAACGCCAAACTACCCGAAAAAATCCCCCCTAAAAGCTCAGCAATGGTAATCAGGGCATTTAAAACGGTTACCCAGAATATTTTCTTCCCAGATAAATCTGAGATGTCATGGGAGTGATGATGTGATGATTCATGATGGTGCATTCTAGATTACCTTTAATACATAGGTTAGCACAAAATAAATTCCAATAATAATAAGAATTACTCCGGTAATCATTCTTATCCAATATTCTACCTTTCCAACCTTTTGAAATATTTTCCCGACGCTGGTTGCCCCAAAAGCAATTAGTATCGAAAAAATAAAAACCGGCAGTCCAGTTCCTATTCCGTACATTGAGGAAAATAGCATGGTAGAAGAAAATTTGGTAGCCAGAGGGATCAAACTGCCAAAAAACAATGCTGCTGAAACCGGACAAAAAGAAAGTGCAAACAATACACCCAGTGGAAATGCACCCCATACTCCCATATTATGGAAAAGTTTTTGAAATTTTCCATTTCCTCCAAACGAAGGCAGTGGAATGCTAATTAACTCCAGCATGATCGCACCAATAATAATTAGCAGCGGTCCAATAATTTTTACCATTTGAGTTTGCAGAAAAAAAGATAGACCAGGGATAGCCAGAATGCTGCCAATAACCAAATAAGCAATCGCAATATAGGTCGCCATTCTGCCCAGCGTATATAAAGCCCCTGTCATCATGACTATTTTTTTATTTTCAATTTTTTTGGAAATAAACGAAATAGCTGCGATATTGGTAGCAAGAGGACATGGGGATATTGCCGTCAAAATTCCAACCCAAAAGGCTGAAGCCAGTCCGATTAATAATTCCATATCACATCTCCAAGAATTTCTTTATTTCCGATTTTATGTAGCTTTTAAATTGAGCTTCATTTCTTGCCAGTTGCCAGATTTGATCAACGTTTTGAAACTTTACCTCTTTACCATCTTTTTTTAAGGAGAGAAAAAATGAAATTGATTGAAGTTGATAATTTTGAATATAGTGATTATTAGAGGCTTCATCAACGTTCACAGATTCAAAAGACAATAGCCCCTCTTTTATTTCCTTATCAAAGGAATCTTTTAAAACGTCGCGAATATAACCTTCCATCAAATTACAAGTACGACACCGATTGGTTCCATGGAAATAAAGTCCTTCTACGTATTTTTCTTTTCTAGAAGTATTTGTATCTGCAGTTATTGCATTTTGTTCTAATTGGTTTCCCATGGGAGATACTGATTGTGAAGACTTCTTTACCGATTCATCTTTTTTGATTTCTGAGACCACCATAAAAGCAATCGATAAAAGTACAAATAATCCCAGTAAAATGCCAATAATCTTTTTAAGTTTCATCACTATTCCTTATAATTATAATTGTTGAGAAAAATAATGTCCAAATATCAACCCTGATATTGTAGCCATGATAATTACCAATGAAACAAACACGACGGTTTTTTTCGTTCCCATTACTGATTTTATAACTAGCATACTAGGCAGACTTAGTGCAGGCCCTGCCAGAAGTAGTGCAAGGGCCGGTCCCTGCCCCATACCATTTCCAATAAGACCTTGCAAAATGGGAACTTCGGTCAATGTGGCAAAGTACATAAATGCCCCCGCAAACGAAGCAAAAAAGTTAGCACCAATAGAATTTCCACCAACCAGCCCAACGATCCATTCTTTGGGAATAATTCCTTCCGTTTCAGGCCTACCAAGCAAAAATCCAGCTATAATAACACCAAAGAGTAAGAGGGGAAGAATCTGTTTGGCAAAGGTCCATGTGGCAGCAAACCAATCCTTGCTTTCACTATTTCCGGTATTTGCGATAATTGCTAACATAACAAATCCCACTGTAAAGGGCACGAGTGGGTTATTTGGAGCTAATAAAAAAGCCAGACTTACAAAAACTAATGCCAACACCAGTTTCCATGCTTTGGTATCAAACCATCTCCACATGATAATATTAAACGCCATATAGAAAGCAGTCGTAATAATCCACTTGGATGAATAAATGAAATACCACGCCCCTTCTGTTTCTTGAGGTTTTCCCCAATTGGCAAAAACCAAAATACCTACCATTGAAAGGAAATAGAGTGCATTTTGATAAAGTGGTCGAGAAACTTCCGGTTCTGGCATCATCATCTGCTTGTTCGCTTTAGCCACTTCTTCTTTTTTAAAAATAAAATGCATTAAAAGTC
>Ga0208375_1004778_pt1 | contig 10437 bp, 10 predicted proteins | sample RifOxyD1_FD_184038 | JGI IMG/M metagenome (GOLD analysis project Ga0208375, IMG submission 184038) | Soil microbial communities from Rifle, Colorado - Rifle Oxygen_injection D1 (SPAdes) | ecosystem: Environmental > Terrestrial > Deep subsurface > Rock core/Sediment | place: Rifle, Colorado...
AAGCTCCAGATTGAGAAATAAAGGCTGTACTACCAAAGCCAGGATTACTTCTAGCAAAAGAAAGATTTAATTTAAAGGAATTATTAATAAAACCTAGTGTATTAGGACCTATTAATCTTATTCCAGCCTTTTTTAATTTGGTCGCAATTTTTTCTTCTAAATCTCTTCCATCAGGATTAACCTCTTTAAACCCAGAAGATATTATTACTACTGTAGATACCTTCTTTTTAATACAATCATCTACAATATCATCTACAAACTGAGAAGGTATTACAATACATACCATATCAAGTGATCCACCAATACTTAATATATCTGGGTAGCATGTTTTACCTTCAATATCCTTGTATTTAGGATTTACAGGATATACTTTTCCTGTATATCCTCCATCTATTACATTGTGATATATAACGCTACCTATTTTGCTTCTTTCTTGTGATACTCCAACTATAGCTATACTATTTGGAAAAAGGATATTGTCTTTCATTTTATTCTAGTTTAGATAATATATTTGAGATATTATAACCTTTTACCTCGTCAACTAATTCACTTTTTCTGTTTTTTCTATTTTTTAATAATGAATAATACTCTCTTCTCTTTTTGTTTTGATATATAACACCAGTATATATTCTTTCTTTATCTAATACATATCTTCTTGCTTTATTTATATCTGTACACTTTTCAATCTTTTTAATTTTCTCATTAAAGAAGGCCATATTACTCTCAGGATTATACGTAGGACATATTTGCATAATTTCTATTACACTAAATCCTTTATGTTTAATACCTTCCTTAATTATATCTACTAACCCTTGAGGATCTCCACTATAGCCTTTAGCGTAGAATGTTGGGTTTAAACTTAATACTAATTCTCCGATATTAATATCATCTTCTGTTTTACCATTAGGAAATCCATACATTCTTTTTCCTCTTTGAGTTGTTGATGTTATCTGACCAGTAGTAAGGGCAAAGTTCTGATTGTTATGTATTAAGACTGTAATATTGTAATTAGATCTAATACCATGAATTAAATGATCTATACCCTCATGTAAACATCCTCCATCACCAATATCCGCAATCACAGTCATATTACGATTAGCAATATGTGCACCTACTGCAAATGGTATTGCTCTCCCATGCAATCCTTTAACTCTAAATCCATCAATTTTATCCCCTCCGTTACCATTACATCCAATATCAAAAGACATCATTACTTCACTTGGAATCTTTTTTAATTCTACTAAAGCCTGCTTAAGTGCAATATGTATATTAAAGTTCCCACACCCAGGACACCATGTAATTGGAGCATCTGTATTGTAACTATTAATATCTAATTTCATTTCTTTAAATATTCTAATATATCTTCAACAAAGAACGGTCTACCATCAAACTTGAAAAGTTTATCTTGTATGTAAAGACCTGATTGTTCTCTAATTAATTTTCCTAATTCTCCATTTTGATTATTTTCAATTAGTACAATCTTAGTACCCTTATCATGTATTTGTAATATCCTTTCAAACCTTAGTGGATATATATATTTGTAATGTAAGTACCCTATATTTGCATTTAATATCTTCATTGCATCTATTACTGCATTTTTAGTACTTCCCATTCCTACAAATACAATATCTGGTTTTACAGCTCCGTAATATTCCGGAGATGGAATATTTTTAAGTAAAGTATTTAACTTTCTTAATCTCTTAGATGACATAGCAGTAATTTCCTTTGAATCCTCCGTACTTATACCATCCTGTGTATGCTCATCACTATTAACTAAATATGTCTTTTTCCCTTTTTGAGGTATCCATCTTTGTGATACTCCACTCTTTGTTATTTTGTATCTTTCTATTCCATTATTACTTAAACCTCTTAATATTTTCTTAGGTTTTGGAAGAGTCTTAATATTAAAAAGAGATTCTGCAATCTGTTTCTCAGAGAGAACAATAACGGGAATCTGATACTGCTCAGCAATATTAAAAGCATCTTGAATTAATTCATAGCTATCTTCTGAATCACTAGTTGCTAAAATACACCTAGGAAATTCTCCATGACCACCCTTTAGTGATACTTCTAGATCACTAGAACCACTCCAAGTGGGAACACCTGTACCACTCCCTGCCCTTTGACCAAGAACAATTACAAGTGGAGTTTCAGTCATACCACAACAAGATATTGTTTCAGTCATTAAATCAAAACCTCCTCCTGAAGTTGCAGTGAATGCTCTTGTCCCCATATACATACTTCCCATTGCAAATTGTACTGCTGTAATTTCACTCTCTGCTTGTTTAACAATCAATCCTGTTTCCATATATGTATTGCCAAGTGTCTCTAATATTGACGTTGCAGGAGTCATAGGGTATGCGTAGTATGCTCTACATCCTGCAGAAATCGCCCCAAGTGCTAAGGCATCATTACCTGTTAATATCTTAGATTTCTTCCATCCCTTTATCTTTGTTGTTGGGAATGTTTCAATTTTGATATCTTTAATAAGTTCTAAATTGTATCCTGCTTTTAAACACCTTACCTCTGCTTCTATATCTATATTTTTCTTTGTTGAGAAATATTTTCTTATTACTCTTTCTAAAACCTTAAAATCTAATCCTATTACTTTCCATATTGCTCCTAACATTACAATATTTGCCATAATAGTAGGAGAATTACTCTCTTGTGCTATCTTTTCTGTATCAATGAATAGATATTTAATATTATTCTTTAATATATACTCTTTATCTTCTGCATTGAGTTTGAAATCTTTAACAGAGTGTAAAATTAAACCATCTTTAGATACTAAGCCAATATATTGATTTAAGGCATCTTTAGCAATGGAGGTTAAGATATTGCACTGTTTTGATGAAGAGAAAATTTGTGTTGATGATACATCTATTTGGTATGATGCAAATCCTCCCTTTATTAACGAAGGATATTCTCTTGTAGCAAATATTGGATATTCAGAATTTTTAATTGCATTACTTAGAAGTTTCCCTAATGTATTTATACCCTGTCCAGATTGACCAGAGAATTTAATAGCGAATCTTTTATCCATCAAGATTTAAAAAAAAAATTAGGAAGATTACCTCTTACTAAGGTTATCATTACTAAAATATATTGTCAAAAGGTTACAAAATGGGGAAAAGTAATGTAAAATGGGTAAATATGAAAGATAGAGTGAAGATAAAAATTGAATCTGGTAAGGGGGGTGATGGAATCATTGCCTTCGATCAATCAAGAAAAGCAGATGGAGGTAACGGTGGTAAGGGTGGTGATATATACTTACAGGGTGATGTTAATCTTTTTGATTTCACTAAGATTTATCAAAATAAAGAGTATAAGGCAGAGAATGGCCAAATGGGTATGAAGAATAAAAGGACTGGTTCAAGTGGTGAAGATTTAGTTATACATATTCCATTGGTTACAAAAATATTGAATGAGGATGGTAGTGAAATAGTAACAATATCAAAACATGGAGATAAGGTTAGACTACTAAAAGGTGGTGCTGGTGGGCTAGGAAACTTTACTCTTAGAGGTGAGGGATGGGATGGAAAGTTAACTCGTACAAAGGGCGAAGAAGAGGAAAGTAAATCAATAGTTATGGAACTTAATTTAAAGGCAGATGCCATATTCTTAGGTTATCCTAATGCAGGTAAATCAAGTATTATAAATTCTCTTACCAATGCTAAATACAGAGTTGCACCGTATCAATTTACAACATTAGAACCACAGCTTGCCGTTATGGACAGACATATTTTAATGGATTTGCCAGGTCTAATTGAAGGTACACATAAGGGTAAGGGTTTGGGTACTGAATTTCTTAAACATACCAATTATGCTAATTTACTTGTTCACTGTGTTAGTTTAGAAAATGAGAATCTACTTTCTACATACAAAAGTATGAGAGAGGAGTTTAAAAAAATATCTGAATACCTCTACTCTCTTCCAGAGTTAATTCTTTTTACGAAAGCTGATATATATTCCAATGAACAATTAGAAGAAGTTAAGAAATCCCTTAAAAAGCAATTTAAGAATAAAGAGTATTTGGTAATGTCTGTATTCAGAGCTGAAGATGTTAAAGAATTAGCAACAGAATTAAAAAAGAGATTGGGTTCTATTTCTGATTCCGTTATCAAGAGCTAACTTAGCATTCCATTGTAAATCTGGCTTATCATTCATACTTTCAACTAACCATTCTAAATACTCTCTATCAACTCTCTCTATCTCTTCAAATGTCCTTCCCATATATTTTCCAAATGACATCTCTCTCATTACTTGTGGTTGCTTTGTTATCATAATCATATTTTCTATACTTAACTTTGTATTGTTTTCAAGGTATTTGTATAGATCTCTAAGGAAATATACATCACTTAGGGCATCATGTGCTTTTGTAAAATCTTTGTTTTCTGTTTTGTATAGTCCTAAGTAATATCTAAGATATTGTAATTTGTAACTCTCTAAATCCCTTCCATCTGGAGTTGTAAGTGCATTTCTTGCAACCTTAAGTGTACATATTACTTCTTTAACCTCTACTCCTTTCTTTTCAATTACTTCTACGTCGAATTCAACATTGTGTGCTACCCAAACATAGTTTAATGAAAGAAATTCTAAATACTCTTTAAGAGTTTTTCCTTTAAACTCAGGATCTATACCCTCTTTAGGTAATTCTGTTTCTTCAAAAGTAGGGAGGTTCTCTACATCTTCGGGTGTAATATTGTGTATAGCCATTGCACCAAAGGATATCTCTTGTATTGGCTTAAAATACAGATTTAACCATATATCAGAATTATCTGTAATAATTGCCAATTGCAAAAGGTCTTTACTTTGAGTATCAGTTGTTTCTGTATCTATATACAGTATTTTTTTGTTAGACATTACTTTCCTTTCATTTGAGTAGCCACTTTATGAGCATTCTTATGTATTTTTGTTATAAGGGAGAGAAGTTGGTTCTGTTCTTCTTCAGTTAATACTTCAAAGACCCAATCATATCTTTTAACAGTTTTATCTATTAGCGGATATAACTCTTTTTTTAATTTATCTGTAGATGTTATATTTATTACTCTTCTGTCTACAGAGTCATTACATCTTTCCAACCAACCATTATTTACTAATTTGTCTATTTGAGCTGTAATTGTAGCAGGTGTTACATTAAATTCTTTAGCTAAATCTGTAGATTTAACACAATTCTTATTAAGAATATATTCTAATGCTCGTAGTTGTAAAGGAGATAGGTCTCCCTTCTTACGCATCTTCAAATCAACATGTTTTATAAGATCTAATGTCTCTCTTATGATTTCTACTCGAAGTGGCACAGAAGTAATAATAAAAAATTATATGCTAATCATTTTAGCACAAGATATTTTGACTAACAAATATTTGAATATATGTATATGAGTTGATATATTAAATAATCTAATTTCAGATTGTATTTATTATGTCAGTACCACAAGGAGCAAAATTTCTTTTTGTAATAGTTCCCATCTTTATTGCTGCAACAATATTGTTAGTAGTAATATATGTCGGAAATGATAAGGACAATTTAAATTTAACAGAAGAAGATATGAATAACATTACAACAAATGGTTCAGTAACAAATCCCGTTGAGGATTTTGATGAATTAGGCATTGAAATAGTGAAAGAAGGAAGTGGTTTGGAAGCTGTAGTTGGAGATACAGTAGTTGTAAACTACGAAGGTAAATTAACAGATGGTACTAAATTTGATAGTTCATTTGATAGAGGTACTCCATTTGAATTTACATTAGGTGAGAACAGAGTAATTCAAGGTTGGGAAGAGGGAGTAAAAGGTATGAAAGTAGGAGAAGAAAGAGAATTGAAAATTCCTTCATCAATGGGATATGGTGATTATGGCGTTGGAAGTATACCTCCTAAAGCAGGTTTAATATTTAAAGTAGTTTTAGTTGAGATAAAGTAAGTTAGAACTTACCACTTACCATCAATATACCAATGATTAACATTAAGATACCTGCTATTAAATGCATATATCTTACATTCTTATCCTTCCAATCTTTTACATCTTCAGCTTTTTTAGAACCAATATAAACAAGAACCGTTACTGTAATCATTGGTAATACAAATATGAAATTGTAAAGAAGTAAAGAGGGTATAGCGTTTACAAATCCTTCTCCTGCGAGTAATCCTCCAAGGATGATGTATGGGCCAATAGTACATGGGAGAAGAAATAGAGTAACAAGTAACCCTACTACAAATGCAGCGAGTGGAGATGTAACTTTAGCAATTAATGCTGCCATTTTAGGTCTTAAAAATAGTGGTGTCTCTGTTGCAATTCCACCTGGTTTGTATGCAAAGTAATCTTTAAGTCCCAGTAATCCAAGTACAATTGCTCCTATCCCAAGTATAAGATTAATACCTAAATCACCGTATAAAAATTCTCTTATAGAGGTTATAGATTGTACTACTTCAAATGCCTTTATTATTAAGAATCCATAAATCAAATACATTATCATTACTGCTGATATGAAAGCGAAACCTGCAAGTAAAATCTGTTTTCTCTTTCCTGGGTTATATGTCACTATTGATATTAATACCAATGCAAGTATAGAGAGAGCACATGGATTAACAGAATCAGCAAGTCCCAGACTTAGTATTCTTCCAAAGGAAATAGAGCTAGTTTCCTCATCTTTGTTTTGAGTATCAGTATTTTCAGTTGTACTATTTATTTGTGCTCCATTCCATTGTAGTAACCAACCGTTTATTTCTACTGCATTCTCGAAATTTAATGACCCACCAGGATACTCTACTTTTGATGCTTTAACTTTCTTACTATCCAAATCCTTTATTGCATCTTCTATATTATCTAGATATATGAAGTCCTTTATCTGTTGATTTTGAGTATCCGTAAGTGTCTTGAGTGATTTCTTTATGGCCACTCTATCTTTAGAATATATGGTTGGATATCTTTCTAAATCATTTAGATTGAAATCGGGGAAAGAAACAGAGTTACCATCGGAAAGATAGATAGTGTTCGCTTCACTGTTTAATATCATTTCGTCTAATTTGTCGAGTATAGGGGTATCTCCACTCTCTTTTAGATTAGAATTGAAAAGTAGTTGAGGGATGCCTAAATCCATATTATATGTCTCTGCATATTTATTTAATGCTTGAGAGTTACCTAAGTTTTTATATATTTCATACTCTATTACTATTAACTTTCCATCATCAATCCTTTTATGTAATTCAGGAGAAACCTTTGCACAGTGGGGACACCCTATTCCACTAAAGTATGTAGCAAATCTTGTTTGTTCATTTGCAGACACATCAACAACGGGTATAAACAAAAGTAGTAAAAGAAAGAATATGGAAAAGGCTTTTTTAAGAATGTTTCTCATAGTAACTAAAATATAATATTATATTCCCTAACAATGAAAGATATACAACTATCAAAACCTCAGATAAATATATTAGAAAAAATATTAGATTGGCTTAAGAGTCCTAATTCTCAGTATATCACATTAGGGGGATATGCTGGAACAGGAAAAACCACATTAGTAGGGTATTTGAGAGAATCTATTAAAAAGGAATTCCCTAAATATAAAATAGCATTTTGTAGCTATACAGGTAAGGCAACTAGGGTGATGAGAAGAAAGTTAAAAGAGACTTCCCAGTTAGATAATAAGGATTACTTAGGAACAATACATAGATTAATATATAAACCAATTCTAGATGATGATGACAATATTGTAGGTTGGGAAAGAATACAAATAGAAGATTTTAAATATGATTTAATCATAGTAGATGAATCTTCTATGGTTACCGAAGATATATGGAATGATTTACTTCAATACAAAAAGCCTATCCTTGCAATTGGAGATCATGGACAGCTTCCCCCTATTAACAGTTCTTTTAACTTAATGAGCAATCCTTTATTCAAACTAGAAGAAATATATAGACAAGAATTACAAAACCCAATTATTAAACTTTCTGAGATAGCTAGAAAATACGGCTCCATACCGTATGGAGAACTCTCTTCTACTGTAAAGAAAGTTAAAAGAGAAGATTCAGATACTAACGATCTATTACAGAATCTTTTTGAATCTTTTAACAATGAGACACTTGTTCTATGTGGGTATAACCATACAAGAGTAACTCTTAACAAAGCTATTAGAAGCCTACATTTTGATACTCCTAATCCTCAGGTTGGAGATCGTGTAATATGTTTGAAAAATAACAGAATATATGATGTATTCAATGGTATGACAGGAACTATTCTGTATATCTCTAAAGAGGGTAAAGGTTCAAACAAATACTATGATTGTGAAATTGCTCTTGATTATGAAGATCTTCCCTTCTTTGGAAAAATATCAATTGAGCAATTTAATTCTTCTGAATTTAAAAATACAAAGATAGAAGATATGAACTACTTTGATTTTGGATACGCTCTTACTGTTCATAAGGCGCAGGGTAGTCAAGCAAAAAGAGTGATTCTTTTTGAGGAAAGATTTTCTAAAATGGATGATGATACATTTAGAAGATGGTTGTATACTGGGATTACTAGAGCTGAACAAGAGTTATACATTATCAAATAAAGGGTTTTTGATTGTCTTTACTAATATACCGATATATAATTGGATATGATAATTAGTAATAGTAGAGATATAAAAATATATAAGGAAGCGTGTGAGATTTCTGTCTCCATACTTAAAAAGATTGGAGAAGAGATAAGGGTTGGTGTTACACCTTTAGATTTAGATAGAATGGCAGGTCATCTTTGTGATGAACATGGTGTATCTGCTGCATTTAAGAGAGTCAATGGATATAATTTTAATACATGTATTTCCATTAATGATGTTGCAGTACATGGTATACCAAAGGATACTCCACTTAAAAAGGGCGATTTAGTTTCAATTGATTTCGGTATTATACATAAAGGATTAAATACAGATCATTGTTGGACATGGAGTGTTGGAGAGCCTACTAAAGCAGATAGAAAACTTTTGAAAGCTGGTAGAGAGGCTGTAGAGAACTGTATTGAGTTAGCTATTGAAGGGAATCATACAGGTGATTTAGGATTTGAGATGGAAAGGGTTGCTAAACATAACGGTTATAATGTTCTTAAGATGTTTGTTGGTCATGGTATAGGAAAAACATTACATGATTCTCCTGATATACCCGCATTTGGTAAAAAGGGAAAAGGTTCTAAATTAGTAGAAGGTATGGTTATTTGTATTGAGTGTCAGGTTGTAAATGATAATGGAGAAGTTGTTATTGATAAGGATGGTTGGTCTGCTAAAACAAGGCATGGTGGTAATAGTGTAATGTTTGAATATATGGTTATTGTTGGAAAGAATAAACCAACTATTCTTACAGATACTCTTAAGTGGTCTACTACTGCATAATTATTCAATTTTTGATATAATTAACTATGGGTTTAATACCTATTTTTCTTTTTTGTTTTAATACATTAAAGGATATTGCTCTTTAAAAAATCTATTCAGATATATCTCCTTGTTTTTGGCCCATACCTACTATTTATCGATACATAGATGGTATATATGGGTCAAAAATTTTTCATAGGAATTGAAAAGGAGATTAAAATGAACAGAACTGAAAGTAGAAGGGGATTACGAATTGTTTTATTATCAATTATGGGTATAGCGTTCGTATCGTTTTTTCTATGGTTAGATTGGTACAGTGGTACTAATACAAAAGTTGCAATGGCAGATTCAGAAAGACTAATGGGTACAATTACTTACTTAGGAGAACTTCCTTGGAACGTTGAGGAATATCCTTTACGAGCAATCATTGTGTGTGATGGTCAAAAAACCTTTGTAAGGGATAATTCAAAATTTGGCACTGCAATCGTAGGATGCGGATATTTTCTCTCGCAAGGGGTAAAAATTGAATATTCCGCAAACTGGATGACCGGAGAAGGAAAAGTTTATTTCCCAAAAATTTCAATATCAACTGAATAGATTTTAGAGAGGATACTCACTATAAATTGTATATTTTATATACATTCCGAGTATCCTCTCTTAAGTCCCCTTTGAATACATACTCTCAATCAATGGTAATACTTGTTTCTTTCTACTAACTGTATCATTAAGAAATACCCTATTACCTTCTATCTTTGTATTTAATACATTTTCAAGTAAAGAAATGTCTTTACCAACTACTAATAGGATACAATTCCTCTTTATTAAATCTGTTAACATAACTAATCTTAAATTAATAGGATTTAAATCATTCATCCTATTTAATTCTTCAATTATTCCTCTCTCATTTAAATCAGTATTGTTTAATGTTTCTACCTGACTAATACACACCCTATTCCCCTGTATATCAACCTCTTTAATATCCATTTCTATAATTTCCTTGGGTGTTAGTGTATTCCAAATATCTTTTGTATTAAATAACTCTTTAGAATACTTCCATACATCTCCAATTTTACAAATTTCATTTAATCTATTAACC
>Ga0208375_1004779_pt1 | contig 10436 bp, 10 predicted proteins | sample RifOxyD1_FD_184038 | JGI IMG/M metagenome (GOLD analysis project Ga0208375, IMG submission 184038) | Soil microbial communities from Rifle, Colorado - Rifle Oxygen_injection D1 (SPAdes) | ecosystem: Environmental > Terrestrial > Deep subsurface > Rock core/Sediment | place: Rifle, Colorado...
AGCTTGAGAACCGGCCTGATTTGAAAAAATTCCTGCAAATTCACTCCATAATTCTTTTTCAGTCATTTCTCGGGCCTTGAATACCTCATCCTCATGTGCAGCAGGAAGGAGTGACATTGGCTTTCCCATAAACTTATCATATGATTGTTTTTTTTTCGGATCATTTAAAACCTCATAGGCTTCAGAAAGATGTTTCATACTTGCTTCAGCCATGTCTCTTTCACCTTGAGTTGAGGCTCTTCCTAGCCTTACCTCAAGTCTGTCAGGGTGAAAATCTAGGGCCTTTTTCCTATATGCCCGTTTTATATCTTCGGATGATGGATTATTATTATGATCTAACCCAAGAACCTGATAATAGGTCTCAGCGTATATGGGTATACTAATTAGCCATAAAGCCAAAAGAAATAAACTTTTGATAAATCGACCCTGCATAGGTAACTTTTCGGAAAAAAGTCCTTTTATCTTGATTTTTACTCAAGTATTTTTTTATTTTACTTAACTTCTTAAATAACACACGATGGGATTATAAATAATTGCTTGATGTTATGCCCAAATAGTAAATAGAATATATTGACCAGCTAAATAGTGTTCAGAAATTATAATGAATTGAAGAACAAGATTGTCCACAATGGGATGGTCAGAACAGTTCGCATTTCAATATACATGGTTACCCAGAATCTATCTTTCAGAAAACTAAAGCACAGATCATAAATTCAAGTTTAACTGGAAAAAATCAAGTATAACTTGATTTTTTTTCGATGTGTTTAAAAAACAAAAGCCTCATTAAATTAGAAACTTAATGAGGCTTTTATTTATAAGAATTTTTAAAAATTCTATAAAGGGCTGATGCCTCTCTCGCTAAAGTGATTGAACCGATGGTTACAACCAAGGAGTATCCTGTCCGTTGGAAAAGACCTCTAATTGATCTTAAAAAACTGGCGTATTTACGAGAAATTGAGAGGATAAGTTTAAAAAAGCTGAGTGAGCTGTTTGATCGAAGTCCGATTACGCTTTAGAGGAAGTTTCGAATTGGAACCATTAAGATATGACAGGTTAAAAAATAGACAAATTTGTCTACTGGTGGTATAGTAATCATGAATGGAAGAAAAACGTAGAAAATACACATTAGAACAGAACATAAAGGTTAATGAAGTAGTAATCACCGAGGTGATAATTGATCCACATGTTGACAAACATAGTGATCATATTACCGATGAGTTAATTTTATCTCTAATTGAACTACTTGATGGAAAATCATTCATCCCAACAACAGAAAAAGATGGGTTTAATTATTTTCTCTCAAGGATTTTGTATAATGAAAAAGTTTATAGATTGGTTTGGCTTTTAGAAAATAACCAGTTTTACGTAGGCGTAATAACTTCATTTAAAGAAAAAGGAGTAAAACATGACATTCCCGAATAAACAAAATATTGAAAAAATATTAAATGAAATTCAAGATGCAGATCCTACTCTTGTCATTGATTATAAAACTGCATCAAAATCTGATATTTTAAAATATCAACTATGTCAGGCATTCGTAAAAGTTTTAAAGGAAGAAAACCTCTCTCAAATAGAGCTCGCGCATAAGTTAGGCGTTGATAAGGCCATTGTGAATAAAATCATCAATCACAAGATCGATACTTTTACAGTTGATCGCTTGATGGACTTGTATTCATCCATAAGATCGATTGAAGTGTTTTTGAAGGCAGGATAGGAGTTGCCAAAAGAAATGAATGAACATGAAAAATCAATAGTAAATTATTGGGATAAAATTTTTGGAGATAGGAGTGATCAAGTAAATTTTGATCCTTATGCATCTTTATCTTTTAAGAATTTTTTAAAATTCTACTTTATATTGGTGCCCGCCAAGGCACAGTCAAAGAACAACTGATTTGGCCTACGAATATCCCATCCAGTAGCGAGAACCTTAACCAAGTAGATGGTTTTTAGTTATTACATATAAATCCAGTCAATATTCATACAAGCAAGCTGATCTGGTTCAGTTTGTTCAACCACTTCGCTCACCTCTGAAATAAGCTTTAATATCTTTTCTCTTATGATAGGCATATCTTTTTTAGAGATTGTTAAAGGAGCAGTAAACATTAGTTCGTTTTCATCATCCAGAGAGTCAGAGTGCTCAATCGATTTTAATCTCCAGTTTTTGTGATGTAATGACACTAGATCTGTCCCGGCCTTTATATGAGTTCTATAGGGGACAGTAATAATTTTATTTCCTTTTTTCTGACAAAGATTCACTTCAAGAAGAAAACTGGTAATCTTTAAAACTAAAGATTTTTCCAGTTTTGTTACATTTATTATCTTTTCTATTGTTTGAAAATTTTCAATGGTACAAAGTAATCTGATGGCCGAATATCCCCAGTGTGAATAAAATTTTGTTTTCTGTTTATCGGTTAATTCAACATGCTTACCAATATGTTTTTCTACTTTTGCGGAATCTTGTTTAAGTTCATCAATACGTTTTTTTATTTTATTTTTAAGTGTAAAACTACCGGCTCTTTCATACTGGACTAAATTTAAAAAATAATCAGTTTCAAGCTCATTTAAATTAAAATAGTCACAAACAAGGCATGCTTGCTCAAGACTCAGGTTTTTATCTCCATGAAATATATGGCTCATATATGTTGAGTGAACTCTTGCATGTTTAGCTAGTGCTTTTAATATTCCCCGACCTTTCATGGAGGCATTTTTTATTTCACAATTAATAAATTCCTTATATGAGATAAATTTAAATACATTCATGTGTTTACAGTATATTAGGCGTTAGAAGATGACAATAATTCATTTTTTATATGTATTTTTTATCATAATAATGCTGAATATAATTTATTACAATGCTAGAGATAATCACAATTCGTTGTGATAAACATACAAAAAAAGGAGACTTATGTGATTACAAAAATTCTTATGATATTAGTTTTATTCACCCTTGGTAATATCGTATCGGCCGTAGATACCGCCTCTGTCTTAACCAGTGGTGGTTCTATTGATAGCGGTGGTGGAAACACCTATAAGGGAAAACCAATTGAATTTTATATTGGGTCAATAAGAGATTATAATGTTTATAAGAAAAAAATTATTCCTAAACTAAAGATATTTGAAAAAATATTGCCTGGTCTTGCTTCAGATTTTAATCAAGTAGTCGATAGTAAGCTATGGTATTTTATTCCTGGTGAACTATATACTCTTCCCCCTCATATTACAGGAGTTCCATTAAATTCAGATCAACAAATTATTCAAAGAATAAAATCGGTTTGGATTAACAAGGTCGCCTTTGATGCTATGGAGGAAAAATATCAGGAAACAATGATTTGGCATGAGCTTGTACTGGGAGCAAGAATATTCAATTCAAATAACAATGACCACCTCAATGCTGATGATCATGATGAGATAAGGGCCTTTGCTTACTATTTAATACGTTCTGATGAATATGATATCGAAGAATTAGATAATGAAAGTATAGAGGGTGTTAATTCTTACTACGCTAGACATCTGTTTGAGATTGATTCAATATATGATTTTTTTAAATTCTTAGAAGGAACGACAATAGACAAAACTCTTCCTAATGAAAATTATGCTTCTTCTCATCTTTTAGACCCAGATACTGTTATTGGTGAAGTTAAGCAAATTCTTTGTAACACAAATTTTAAATGGAATAATGATTCAAATTCAATAACAATTACTAGTTCTTACAAGAAGCTTCTTTGGGGTAAAAAAGACTGGTCCGACAATTATAATGAAACCAGCCTCACCGTTTATAAAACCCCCAGTTATTTTCCACTTCATGGACCATATCGTAGTTCTTATTTGCAATACAATGTCGTAGAAGGAAATACCGACGGTATTCAAGGTGAATTCAGAAAACTATTTGGTTTTAATAGCGATGATAATATCCATGATTTATATATAAACTGGGTAGTTTGTAGAAAAAAGATTTCTGAAAAATGCATTTGGGAAAATCCAACAAAAAAAGAATTAGCAAGACAAGGACTTGAAAAAGCAGAAATAATTACTTGTAATAGTAAATCTTATTAGCAAATTGGAATATCTCGAAACTTAAATTTTAGGCACAAAAAAACCTCATTAAATCAAAAACTTAATGAGGCCTTGATTTTTAAGAATCTTTAAAAATTCTACATTTGGTGCCCAGAACTGGGTTCGAACCAGCATGCCGTGAGGCACACGACCCTGAATCGTGCGTGTCTACCAATTTCACCATCTGGGCAATGATTGCTCGTATTTTACACCTATTATTTCTGATTTTTCCAGTATTCTTTATGAAAAAGCACCTTTTTTTTTCTAAAGGGGCCGATATCGAAATTAATTTGATGCCAGGATCGAGTTAAGATAGCTATCTATACTTTTAATCTTATCCCTTACTTCCGTATTTTCGTAAGGATTTTGATTAAAATCGGTCCATTGATAATTCTTGGTTATATGATTGGGGGAATTAATCCCTCCCACTTCGTTGGTTAGATTACTATTTACATAACTAAGCGAGATATTTTTAAGATTAAATGGGCCGTTTAATTTTCTCTGGTAGAAAAAATAGCCATGAAATTCCAGAGGAACACTCACCTGGCTGGCCCGATCCAGATGCATGGGTTCTTCATAAAAAGCTATAATTTTTCCGGCATTATCATAGAGAGATGCCTGGATCAGATAGGTGCCACTTACATAAACCCGGTAGGATACATTAATTTGTAAATTGCCTTTGGCGTTCAAGGTATCATTGACACTGCCACCAAACCGGGTTTTTTTGGAATTGATCGAAAATGATTCAATCATGTTTATTTTTTGAGAGGCCTGGGACTTCTGAGTCCGGGCAGTGGCCTCGATCTTGACAAAATATTTGCCTTCCGGGGTATTGGTAAATTCATAAGGATTTTCAAAGGTGGTGACATATTTAAGCGGCGAAACTTCCCTGTATGCCAGGGTGGTTACCAGCTCCTTATCTTCATTATAAACATCTGCCTTGACTTGGGCCGGGATGCGAGTGTCCTTATTATAGGCTTCAAAATAAAGTTCTATGGGATCTTCATTGGCGACAAATGAACTTTGATCTTTTGAAGCGATCGCATAAACCGCCAGATCAATCTGCTCATCCTGGTGATGGTTATTAGGATTATAATTGGTATTAGGGTTGGATACATGATTTTGCGAGGTCACTTTGGTTTCACCTTTTTTTCCTTCCAAAGGATCACCACCTCCACTACCTACCGGGCTTATATTGCTCGGTAAATATGAATTTTCTTCGTAAGTCTTTAATCCTTCCTTAAGCAGGGCCTTTTCCAATTCCGATTCAAACTTCTCGTCAATCATGGAAAACATTTTTTCTAAATCAATCGGATCCTTGCCTTTTTTCTTTTGGGCATCATCTTTTTTACTGACTTTCTCCATTAATTTAGCGGTATCATTTTCGTCGGTGTCCTCTTCGGTGTCACCCACTTCTTCTTCATCAGCATCTGCAGAAGATATATCTGCTGGCCCTATACCCGGCGCTTTGGTAACAGTTGATGATTGGGAAACGCTATTTTCCGTAGCCGCTTCATTTTCCTGGTAATTGCCAGGCCCTTGGTCTGCTTTGGGTTGCAAGGAATCAAAGTTAGTAATTCCACGCACCACCAGCGCCACGATAAAAATAAAAAGAAAACCGTAGGTATACTTATTTTTCATCATAAACACCATCAAGTAGATTTTTTTCATTTAATAAATCATAGTGGCCGACAAAATCATTTCTATTGTAGTTTTTAAAGAATAATTCATTGATTTTTTCGCAATCTGCGTCTTTGTACAGTAGCGGCTCAACCCGGTTACAGGCCAAAGCGGAAAACAAGGGAATAACGCCATCACTTTGATTGCGATCATCGTGAATGAAATACTCCTCCCAGTTTAGGCCATAGCTTTCCAGAATTTTCACCCGATTATTGTTTACATCGCCACGAAAAGTGGATGAAATCAAATACACCAAAACCCCCGGGGAATTGACATCATATGAGGGATGATGAATTCCAGCGGTGGTCATGGAAAAAATACAATTTTTACCAAGTACTTCGGTAATGCTGCGATCACTGGTATTGGTGCAAATTTTATCCATTAGAGGTGTTCCACGAAACGCTCCGGCAATACTATAAACTCCGGTCACCTTTTTATATACTTTCACATATTCATGTTCTGGAAACATCTCCACATACCGTTTGCCGATACCCAAAATATGGTAAAGCACACTCATCCCATAACCATGGGCCTTGATAATGACCGGCTGGGTGCCACAAGCGCTAATTTTTTCATTTAAGACAGGGGCCAGGTTTTTGGCGGCATTGATGATTTCATCCTGATAATTCCAGCGAAATGCATTTAATTTGGTGAGGGTTTCATTATTCATTTTTTCCAGTCCATGCGCAATCACCGAAATTGAGCAAAGCATACTTGTTTGAGCATTTGCCATACCTGCCAGAACTAAAAATATTAAAATGACCAAATTTTTATTTTTCATATTTTATCAAACCTTTTTGCTTATTCTCCCTTTCGGACGCTTGTTAATTTTATTTACCAAGCCAATTGATCAACTACTCGATCTTTTACTTACTCTAAATTTTTAGTTAGAATGAATGAGTATCATCAATCAACCAGGGCCTGTAATCCGGAGTCGATATGAAAATGTTTATCCTTATGCTCTTAATGCTCTTATTTTCCACCAATCTTTTTGCTTCTGAATTGGAATTTTTTTGCAATCACCAGGACCCTGATATCGCCTATACCGCCAGACAGATTGCCAATGCTTTAGAGGTGGAGGAATGCTCTCAAGTGATTCATGAAGAGGTGGTCTCCCTGGATCTAGAAGGCACGGCGGTGGTTAATCTGATGCCACTTATGATCTTTACCAATTTGCAAACCTTGAATATATCATTCAATTCTATTGATGACATAACTCCTTTGGAAAACCTTATTCACTTAACCGATCTGAATATTTCAGAAAATGTGGACTTGGAAAATCTTTCCCCCCTTACCTCCCTGCTCCAGCTGAAAGTGCTCAAATTGAATGATAATAAGATTTCTGATTTAACACCGCTTGCGAACCTTATTAATTTAGAGAGTTTATCTTTTTTAAGAAACAGGGTGAAAGATATCTCACCCTTGAAATCTTTATTCTCTTTAAAATTATTTGTCGCTGCTTCTAATCTCATCATTTTCGACCAACAACACTGCCCCACCGGCGCTGATATAGCACCATTAGTAGACCGTTTTTGTCAAAATGCCGACCAGGCCCAAACACCCGAATCATAACAGTCAACTATTTTAAGTTATTTGGCGTTTATACCAGACTTTTTTTAACGATCTTCAAACGTTTTGCCGATAAATGGCTATGAAAAGTTTGAATTATTACTATCCCGTAATTCTTTTTATTTTAATGCTTTCTGCCTGTCTGGATAATGGGCGTGGAGATCGACCAAAGATTCAAGACTATGCCCAGATAGACCGCTCCGGCGATGGGTATTGCCAGGATTATACTGAAATTGCATATGAGTCATGCACTACTGAATGTGGCGAAGAATACAAGGTGGCCACACCTGAAGAAATTGAGTTAGAAATTGAAGCTTACATAAAAAAATATGGCGATAACGATTTGGAAAAGGAAGAGGGGCTTAGAAGTAATCTTTTAACCATTGTCAAATATGCCAAAGGGATATGTCTGAAAATTCCGTCATCCCGTCCTACTGGACAGGTCTACATCAACCCCAAGTTTTGTGCTTGCGAAAAAGGCAAACCCTACATTGTAAATGATTGTGCAGCTTATTGTGCAGACACCAGTGATCAGACCCCTACCCTTTATGTTTCCACCACAGTCGGACCACTTATTTCCGCCAATGACGAATTGGTCGATTTAAAAGGCTGGTGTACTAATGATCTGGTTAATTCGGTCAATAACCATGCACCTTCTTGCAACCTGTATCTATATGACGGAGTTAACACCCGCCCACTAGAGATGGAATTCACTGGAAACTTTTCATTTAAAACAGATCTATCCAGCATCCAAAAAAACAAAACCTATGTAGCGACAATTATAGAAAATCAATCCCAGGCCAAAAGTAAATCCTTTCATATTTATGCTGTCGACCCTGATTCACAAAATGATGATAACTCTCCTTTGAAAATTATGCACGTATCCCAATACACCTGCATCTATATGTATGGCGATAATGCAGCTCCCAGCACCACTAACCCTACTGATCTTTTTTCAGGAAATATGACCAGGATGTATTTTTACTACCCATCCAATACCCTGCCGGAAATCCTCTCTGGCAGCCTCCGCCGGGTTTTCTGTCACGACATCAACCGCTATGGCAGGCAAGATGTTAAAAACTACCCCCGCCTTGAACTGATCCCCAATTCCCTTTCCCTGTGGGACAAATCCGATTTGCGGTTTTATGATGCTGATAATAACACCAAACTTGATATCAACGAACAGATCCAAAGACGCTTGCTCAACGAGCATAATGTAAGTTCCACCATCAATATTTTCCAACCCTTCACCTACAATTCATACATTGAATCAACTGTGGAATCCAGTGCCTCCGAACTTAAATTCAAGTCCATCTTGCAGGGGTATTACATGCAGCCCTGGATTGATACTTCCAGCAAACTGGGATATTGCCCCAAACAAGAGCACTATCACGGCACTACGGCAGTATTTAGAATTTTAAAAGAACTGATTGGTAATGATACCGAGGCCATCTACTTTGCCAAGAGTGATCCCAAGGCCTATACCGACAATAATGGGCAACTGGTCAATGTTGCTGGCAGCACTATCATTATCCGGGAAAATGTTTTAAAAAAGGTATGGTTTTACTTTGAAAATAATCAAAAACTGGTTCCCAACGAAGTCATTGCCGGCCAAAAGACCATTATGTTTTATTATCCACCTGATTATGAGAACCCTCTAATCGCCAAACCTCATCAATCACTGTTTACAGTGTTTAACCCCACCGAGGATGCCCAGGACACCGGCGCTCCACGCCCCAATGTCCTACCTCCCAATAAAATGTTTGGTTGTGTACCATCCCTGGGAGATGCGCCTTATCTTCAAAGTGAATAAAAAATCGCAATACTGGGTTTTAGCGAGTCATAAAAAAGCAGCAGAAATACCGAAAATCTAAGAGCGATAAAAAAAATAATTCTACCCAAATGCACTCCAAATCTTTTCATGATCGATTCGATGTTTTTGATGGTTTTTATTTTGATCAAATGGCTAAGCAGCATCGAAAGCACCAAAAACACCAGATAACCATAAATTTTTTTCTTCTGATTGGTAACATCCACCAGCTTGAGTAAAGCCTGATCATCTTTAAGCAGGCGTATGACAAATAAAAGTGCTTTGGGATGCTTGGACATAAACTCAAAAAGAGGATGGGCCTTTTGATTGGTTAAAATAATATTTTGCAGCTGTGGTTCAGACATTTTTCTAAGTGGTTCAAGCATAATGTTTAGTTGATTAAGATTATCCGTTTTACCAAAAAGATCCAGCAAGTTTATGGGTTGATCATGTTTAATTACATCTTGGATAGATGATACCGATTCCGCTTGATCGTGATTTTCGTAGTTTTCTTCCAACGCCCATGCACTTAAAAAAAACAGGAACCATAATAGGGTTCCTGTTAATATATAGTCAAATCTAAAAAAAGGATTCATTCATCACTTACTTGCTTTTTACAAATTTTTCAAAAAACAAGGTCACTGGTGCAGCTACGAATATGGACGAATATGTTCCCACAACGATACCAACGGTAATTGCCAGGAAGAAATCCTTAATGGCAAGGCCGCCCATATAAAGCATCATAATGGATACAAATAAGGTGGTTCCTGAAGTTAAAATAGTTCGAGATAGCGTCTCATTAATGGCATTATTGATATGATTTTTTAATTCAATACCAGCATATTTTGATTCATGTTCTCTTACTCTATCATAAACAATCACTGTATCGTTTACCGAGTAACCAATAACTGCAAGTATGGCAGCTACGGTTTGCAAAGTGAATTCCGTACCCGTTAGCGCATATACTCCAAGCACAATACAAACATCGTGAAAAAGAGCGATAATGGCACCTGGAGAATATTTTACATGGAACCTAAGTCCGATATAAAACATAATGGAAAGCAAGGCCCAAAACATCGCCATAAAACCGGAAAATCTCAATTGAGCACCGGCCTTGGGTCCTACAATATCCACTTTTTCCACAGTAACTCCAAGCTGGGTGTATTTGTCGGTAAGGGTTTTCTCCACCGAAGCGGTTATTTGATTGAGTTCTTTTTCATCTGCCTGAACTTTAATTAAAAACTCATTATGTTCCTCTTCGCCAATGGTTTGAGCAGATATTCCTTTGAAACCTGCTTGACTCATGGTTTTTCGAAGATCACCT
>Ga0208375_1004781_pt1 | contig 10433 bp, 8 predicted proteins | sample RifOxyD1_FD_184038 | JGI IMG/M metagenome (GOLD analysis project Ga0208375, IMG submission 184038) | Soil microbial communities from Rifle, Colorado - Rifle Oxygen_injection D1 (SPAdes) | ecosystem: Environmental > Terrestrial > Deep subsurface > Rock core/Sediment | place: Rifle, Colorado...
AAAATACGGATTAGGTATCACCAATTGTCCTGTGCTCACTATCTCTTTTTCTGGAGAAATAATCCCCTCTTCCAAAGCGGCAAAAGCTATAAAAGGTTTGATAATAGAGCCCGGAGCGTAAAGTCCAGAAACTATTCTATTTAAAAAAGGGTTATCAATATTTTCATAATAACTCTGTATTTTTTCTATCTCTTGACCTTCAGTCATTACTTCCGAGTCATATTCTGGAAAGCTGGTCATAGCCAAAATTTCTCCAGAATGCACATCCATAATAACTCCACCACCACCACGAAAACCCACCCTTTCCGAAAGTGTTTTGATTTCTGTAAAAAGTTTTTCTTGGACCCTGCTATCTATTGATAAAGTGGCGTCTTCACCATTTCTAGGTAATTGAACCACATTTTCAGAAACCACTTCTCCATTAACAGAAGTCTCTACAAGTTTTATACCATTGCCACCAAAAAGTATTTCATTTAAATAAAGTTCTAATCCATCTTTAGGTAAAAATTCTTCTTCATAATAAAAGCCAGATTTGTCTTTAGCTGGATATTTTATAAATCCCAAAAGATTGGAAAATCCGGGAGATTTAATATATTTGCGTAATGGATAATTTTCTTCATTTTCAGATTTTTGATTCCAAGTGAGATGCATCCCATCTCGACTATAAATACTACCCCTAGGAGCTATTAAAAGAGTTTGTCTTAATTTATTGTTTTCACTTCTATTTCTATAAAAATCTCCATTAACGATTTGCAATGATATGAGCTTTACTAAAAAAATTCCAAAAAACAAAAAACAAAAACTACCAAAAATAAAAAAAACTTTATGAGAGAGAGGTCTTTCTAATCTGCCTTCAAATTGATAAATATCAAAATCGGGTAAATTTTTTGAATCAAGAAAAATCTCATCAGGCGCGATATCTTTATAATTCCTGTTTTTTCGTTTACTAAATATCCTTTTAAAAATCCCAAGCATCTGTAGATTATACCACTTTCTGCCAGTGTATCATTTTACTCAAAAAGAAAGCTAAGATGATAAGAACGAGAGAGAAAATAGTAAGGAGATGTTGGAAGAGAAAACCACCACCAAAATAGTAAATAGAGTCTAGTAGAAAACCAGCCAAGATAATCTCATAGGGCAACTTAGCAAGGTACACAAAAAATAAAGCAAGCGGTATAAAAAGCCACCAACTAAAAATAATCGGTATAATAAGAATAACCAAAAATAATAACAGTCTCTTCATTTTATTCGTTGATAAAAGGTTTTATAAATACAATGTTAGTTTTGGAAATATCAGCCGGTAGTAACATTAAAATATCTTTAAACCCAGAAGATGTATCTTCCTCCACCACTCCAACGATGCCAACAACATAATTTAAAGAATCAGCTACCATTATCTTGTCTCCCACTTTGATATCAAAATCAATAGAAACTTTAGCTTCTATGCTACCGCCCCCCGCTCCTTTTATTTCCAATAGTTCACCCGTCCTAGAAACAAAAGCAAAAGTGGTCACTCCAGCAAAAGAATTAAGAGCTACGGTTGATTTGCTCCTACTTGTTTTTACCACTTTACCAATCAAAACCCTCTCGCTAGCTAAAACAAAATCCCCATCATTTATTCCATCTTTAAATCCTTTATCTAAAATCAAAGAATCAAGCGGTATCTGTGGAGATTTGGCAATTACAAAACTAGAAATAAAATCTCCAATTGGTTTAATCTCAAGCCCTTCTCTTACTTTTTGATTTTCATATTTTAAAACTTCTAGATCAACAAGACCAAACTTCAAATTTTCTATTTCCGATAAAAGTTGAGTATTCTCGGCTATCAATTTATTTTTATCAGAAAAAAATCTTGAAACATTTCCCAAACTGTTATAAAAAAAACCTCCTGTTTTAAAAAAGGGAGACAAGCTAGCAGAGACCAAAGACTGTGCTGAATTGGAAATGCTAAAAAATAAAACAAAACCCGCCAAGAACAGAATAATTGTAATTATTTTAGGTAGTCCAATTCCTAAAAATTTTCTATTAGTGTGCTTTATTTGATACATCTTCTTCGTTGGCAATTAAGGCTTCTTTATATTTTTCTAAATCTTCAAGAATAATACCAGTACCGCGAACGACACAAGTTAAAGGGTCATCAGCTATATAGACAGGCATCTTCACCTCTTCTTTCAATATTTCGGCAAAACCTTTAATTAAAGCTCCACCACCAGATAAATAAATACCTCTATGCATGATGTCAGAGAGAATTTCAGGCGGGGTTACTTCCAAAACTTCTTTAGTTGCTTCAATTAATCTTTCTATAGAATGTGAAATAGCATCTCTAATATCAGAATCAGTCACTACCACTTCTCGTGGTAAACCAGTAATAAGGTCTCGCCCCCTAGCTTGAGTTTCAAAAGAAGTTTTTTCAGCTATAAGAGATGTAATTTTAGTTTTAATAAATTCAGCTGTTTTTTCACCAATAACTATTTTAAATTCACTCCTGATGTAAGCCGTAATATCATTGTTTAGTTTATCACCGGCCACATGCACATTTTTTGAAGCAATCACTCCACCCAAAGAAAGAATGGCGATGTCTGTCGTCCCACCTCCGATGTCTATAACCATATTTCCTAACGGTTCATTTATTGGTAAATGCATCCCAATAGCTGCTGCCATTGGCTCTTCAACTATATGGACTTCACTGGCACCGGCATTTTTGGTAGCATCTCTCACTGCCCTAGTCTCTACATTGGTGATACCAGAAGGCACTCCAACCACCACTCTCGGTCCTAAAAATTTTTTTGATAATGTTTGAGCTTTATTTAAAAGATAGTGAAGCATCTCTTCTGTCACTTCAAAATCAGAGATAACTCCATCAACAATAGGACGCACTGCCACGATATGTGGTGGTGTGCGACCAAGCATATTTTTAGCTTCAGTACCAACAGCGACGACTTGACCAGTTTTTTGATTGACCGCCACCACCGAGGGCTCGTTTAAAACAATACCTTTACCGCGCACATAAACCAGCATATTAGCCGTCCCCAAATCAATACCGATATCATTGCGTAAAAATCGCATTAATTTTTCCCATTTCTCTTTAAACATATGGATAATCTACCATAAATCAGGAAATTTGGCTCGATTTTTTTAATTAAAAAGATTATATATTTCAATTTCAGTTACCATCTTAATTTCACCAGTCTTTCTGTTTTTCAATTCTAATTTACCACTTTCAAAATTTTTTTCACTAACAACAATCTGATATGGCATACCGAGCAAATCGCTATCAGCAAACTTTTCTCCAGCTCGAAGGTCTCTATCATCATATAAAACATTGTTTTCACCCAATTTTTTGTAAATTTTTTCCGCCATTTCTCTAACTTCTGATTTTTCTGATGAAATTTCAATTAAATGCAATTTAAAAGGTGCAACAGATTCAGGCCAAATAATACCTTTATCATCGGAAAATACTTCAACGATGGTGCCCATTAGTCGCCCTAAACCAATACCATAAGAACCCATAAAGACCAGATTTTCTTCTCCTTTTTCATTTTTATATTTTAAATTAAATGGTTCTGAAAATTTGGTTCCCAAAGTAAAGATGTTGCCAACCTCAACCGCTTTTTTTTCTATAAGTTCTTCTTTTTTTAGTTCCAAATTTTTAATAACTTCATCATTATAAACTTCTTTGTTGATAGCGACTTTCTTTTTTTCATCAACATAAATAATGTCTTCCCCCGCTTCTGTAAAAGTTTGAAATTCGTGAGAAAATTTAGAAAAAGAGCCCCCCGAAGAAAAAGTTATATAAGTCAATTCACCCAAACCTACTCTTTCAAATATATTTTTATAAGCCATTTTGGCTTTTTCATAAAAAACATTATGTTCTGTTTCGTCTTTTGAAAAAGAATACAAAGCTTTCCAATAAAACTCTCTTCCTCTTATTATCCCAGATTTACTCCTTGCTTCGTTTCTAAAAATCTCTTTAAAATCATAAGGATAGGCTGGTAAATCTTTATAAGAATTGATGTATTGTTTCAAGATATTTGAATAAGCTTCTTCGTTAGTAAAAGAGAGCCCAACTTCCCCACCATTTTTTAGTTTAGTTTTAAACCAGTTGTCTATCACTTCATCATCCCACCTACCCGATTTTTCCCAAACCTCTTTGTTTTGAAAAATAGAGGTCTTCATTTCTATCCCCCCAATATTATTCATCTCTTCTCTAATGATAGCTTCAATATTTTTTATTACTCTAAGACCAAGTGGTAAATACGAATACACTCCAGCTAGTTCCTTGCTTAAATACCCAGCTCTAATCAAAAGTTTTGCATTTTTAGCCGTCTCATCTTTTGGAGCTTCTTTTCTAGTTTTTGTAAAAAGTTGTGATTGTCTCATTTTATAATAATACCTTATTGATTAATTTTGAGCAAAAGTTGATTCACAAACCTCAAACTACCAAACACAAATTGAACGATCGTTTCATTTGTGTTATATAATACACATATGAGCTTAGTAATGGAAATATTAGAAGGTCTTTGGAACACAACTGCTTACTACAAAGGTATGAGGGTGAACATTTTTGGATTTCCAATGCCTTGGAAACCAAATTCTCAATATTCTCAAAAATCGGCAATCAATACCATTGCAAGACTCAAAAAAAATAATCTGATTGAGTCAAAATATAATAAATGGTCATTAACAAAAAAAGGTAAAAAATATTTTGAATCCAAGAGAATGTTGTCAAAAAAGTTTAGCTCCCCTTTTATTATTAGTTCTCCAAAAAATTTGATACTTATGTTTGATATTCCAGAATTTAAAAAGGCAGAACGCAATTGGCTTAGGTGGCATCTTAAAGAATTTAAATATTTTATGATTCAAAAAAGTGTTTGGGTTGGCCCTAGTCCACTTCCTAAAAATTTTAGCACTCATTTAAAAGAAATGGGTTTAGAAAAATATATTAAAACTTTCAGACTTGCAAAACCTTATCAAATAAAAAAATAAATACACATTTTAAACGATCGTTTTAAATGTGTATTTGAAATAATAATTAAAATAATTTCAAAATATCTCGATAGGTAATAATAAGCATAAATAAAATAAGAAGAGCAAAGCTAACAGTATTTATAGCTCCAGCTATTTTTGGATTGATTGGTTTCCCGATGATACTTTCAATGATAACAAAAACAATTCTTCCCCCATCAAGTGCTGGAAGTGGCAATAAATTCAAAATAGCTAAATTTATAGAAATAAGAGCAGTAAAAGTAAGTAAATAAGCAAAACCGAGTTTAGAAGCATTTCCCACCAAACCAATTATTCCGACCGGTCCAGTTATTTGAGAAATATCAGCATCTCCTTTAATTGCTTCCCCAATCAAACCTCCAATACCGTAAACGGTGGCATAAGCTATATCAAAGGTGGTTTTACCACCTTCATAAATTGCCCGATGTATTGGCAAAGAAATAGTGCCCACCATATCCATACTAATACCTATAAGTTTTTTGCCTTCTTTTATTTCTGTATTTGGAATAATTTCAAAATTTAAAATTTCTCCGCCTCTATCTATTTCAACCGAAACACTGCCTTCAGAGTTATTTATAAAATTAGAAGTGTTTTCAAGATTTAAATTTTCCAACCTCTGTCCATCTCCGAAAGAGAGACTTTTTATTTTATCCCCAGATTTTATACCAGCAATTTTAGCAGGAGATTCTGCAAGCACCTCTATCACAGTTAATTTAGGATTTTTAACAACTTCTCCGTAGTCGTTATCTACCGATGTGGGTAAACCAATTATAAATCCTAAAGATAAAATAAGCCAAGCAAAAATAATATTAAAAATAACTCCAGCCGCTAATATAGTCGCCTGCCATTTTTTAGAAACTTGAGTAAAAGAAGAAGGAACAAAAACTACTGTTCCAAGAGCCTTATCCTTATGACCTAACGCAGGAACAGTATGTTTTTGTTCCTTTTTATAAACTAAATTTTCCTCATAATTTTCACCAAAAATTTTTACAAAACCACCAAAAGGGATCCAATTTAAAGTAAACAGTGTTCCCCACCGACTACCGAGCTTCAAAGCCCGTGGCGGGTAACCAAATCCAAACTCTTCCACTTTGACTCCAGCTTTCTTAGCAGCCAAAAAATGTCCAAGCTCATGGACAAAAACAAGCAATCCCAAGACAATCAAAAAAATTAAAAATGACATTTATATTATTTTTTTATTTCCTCTTCTTTTTTAACCACTAATTCTTCTAATTTCTTATTAGATTCGTCTATTATTTTTTGCATTTCATCTTTCAATCTAAACTTATCGTCTTCTCCCATCCCGCCCGCTTTTTCTTTTTCATCAATAGCTTTTGATATTTTATCTCGCAAAGTTCTTAAAGAAACTTTACCTTCTTCAAACTTTGTTCTGGCTACTTTTTTAAATTGTTCTCTCCTCTCGGTTGTCAATTCTGGAAAAATAACCCGAAGCCCTTTTTCAAAAGGAGCCACTGATAAACCTAAGTTTGAAATTGTTATAGCTTTTTCTATATCTTTACCAACTTTAATATCCCACGGCTCTAGTCTAACAGTTTTGGCATCTTCCACCACCATATTGGCTAATTCTCTGATGGGCATCTTTGAACCATAAGCTTCTACTTGCACAAAATCTAAAATAGTGGGAGTAGCTTTGCCAGTTCTAATACCAGATAACTCTTTTGAGAGCCATTCTTCTACATCTTTACTTTTCTGTTTTAGTTCTGAAAAATCAAACATAATTACCAAAGGCAGTCCTTTGGGACCAGTCAGCTTAAGGGCTGTCCTTGGTAATTATTATAGCACACAAGAAAGCCACTCCAAAAGCATCTTGGGAGAAGACCCTTTGGTAGAGGCAAATATTTTAGCCGTCAGTATATTTTTCATCGCTCTAGCTTTTTCAGTATCATTTGCAATATCTTTGTTATAACTTTTGTAATAAATTTCTTCCAAATTACTTATCAATTCTTTCATCGGAGTTTTATCTTTATTTTTAGCCAAAGAGCGAGTAATAGCAAACTTTTCTTTTATTTTAGAATTCAAAAATTTTAAAGTGTTGTTTTCTTCAGATTCTCCAATATTTTCAGATTCAGATACCAAAAAAGCGTCTAAAATCCTAACCCTTGAAAGAAAAGTTGGCAAAAGTCCTCCAAGACTATCTAAATTTATAAAAAAATAAGTCCCCACTGGTGGTTCTTCCAAAACTTTAAGTAAAGCATTTTGAGCTTCATAAGTAATTGATTTGGAAACAATAAAAGAAACTTTAATCTCTCCTATTAAAGGTTTTCCTGCCACCCATCTCTCCAAATCTCTGGCATCATCAATACCTAAAAAATCTTTCTCTACAAACAAAAAATCAGGGTTAGCTTTTATATCAAAATCCAAATCATTTAATAAAATATCAAAAACAAAATCATGATAATTTTCTTTCCCTATTAAAACATTAGCATGATGAATCTCCTTTTTTTTATTTGTGTTATTCGTGCTCATTAGTGTATTGGTGTAATGTTTTATCTTTTAGAAATCATCGTCTTTTTATAAGCTCCTAAATGTTCTAAAGCAATACCTGTGCCTTTTGCCACACAGAAGAGCGGGTCTTTAGCAAGAGTGGTTTTCACTCCAACCCTTCTAAAAATAAGTTCGGGTAAATTACGAAGAGAAGAAGTTCCTCCAGTCATAATAATACCTTGGTCAATAATATCAGCAGCCAACTCAGGTGGAATTTCTTGTAAAACATCTTTAACAGCTTTGATAATCTCACGCAATTCTCTAGAGATGGCCTTGACTATCTCGTTGGTTTTTATTTCAACAGATCTAGGCAAACCAGATACAAGATCTCTTCCTTTTATAATCATTGAAAGTTCTTCATCTATTGGCAAAGCCGAGCCTATCTTCATTTTTATATTTTCAGCTGTCTTGTCTCCTATCGCTAAGTTAAAAGTCTTTTTTATATAATCAGCAATAGATTCATCAATCCTATTACCAGCACATTTAACCGACGTGGAAGACACGATTCCTCCTAAAGAAATCACCGCCACATCTGTTGTTCCTCCCCCTATATCAGCGATCATATTTCCCTTAGCTTCATAAATTGGAATATCGGCTCCGATAGCGGCTAAAATCGGCTCCTTGACCACATAAGCATTTTTAGCTCCAGCTTTAATAGCCGCTTCAATGACTGCCCTTCTTTCAGTTGAGGTTACTCCGGCTGGCACACTTATTAATACTTCTGGCTTCATAAAGCTCCAACCACCTAAAGCTTTTTTCATATAATAAGAGAGCATTGCTTCAGTCACTTTATAATCAGCGATCACTCCATCTTTCATTGGTCTATAAGCCGTGATGGCTTCTGGCGTCCTACCAATCATCACTTTGGCCTCATTCCCAACTGCCAAGATTCTATTATCTTCAAGTGATATAGCCACCACCGAAGGCTCATTTAAAACTATTCCTTTACCGGGTAAAAAAACTAAAGTGTTAGCTGTCCCCAAATCAATACCGAGTTTTTTAGAAAAAATTTTCATATTCATAATCAAATACTACAAGTAACTGACTATTAGAGCAATATTGAGCTTTCATTAAATCTCTGCCACAATCTTTATATGTATATCATTGAATGTCTCCCATTTTCTAAAGGTTTAAACAAAGATTCTTTATCTTATTTTTCATCTAAAGAGATAGAGCCAGGATCTTTAGTAAAAGTTAATATCAGGAACAAAAGCGTTAATGCTTTAGTTATAGAAAGCAAAAATGCTACTGAATCAAAAACAGAATTAAAAAGAGCCAATTTTCAATTAAAAAAGATAATTTCTCTAAACTCCAAACCTTTTTTACAAAAAGAATTTTTAGAAGCTGTGAAAATCACCGCCAAATACTTCGTCACTAACCAAGGCAATATCCTCTCTCATCTCATACCTTCTTTTGTTTTAGAAAATCCAAGCATACTGTCGCTACCAAAGGGAACCCTTGAACTGTCTTTGTCCCAAAGGGTTCCTCTTGGTAACTCAATGACCGCCCTTGGTAATCCTGACGACAAAACCAAAAGTGAAGTGGCAGTATTGCAGGTTCCCGACGAAGAAAAGTTTATTCATTATCGTTCCCTCATCAGAGAAGAGTTTGCCAAAAAAAAATCTGTTTTCCTTTGCCTATCAAAAAACCAAGACATAAAACAAGCTAAAGAAAAATTGGAAAGAGGTATTGAAAATTTTGTTTACGCTTTTCATAATGAATTAAACAAAAAAGAATTAAAGAAAAAGTGGCAGGGAGCTTCAAAAACCACTCATCCAATACTTATCATCGCCACTGCCCAATGGCTATTTTTACCTAGAAATGATTTCGGCACTATTATTATAGACAGAGAAAATGAAAATGGATGGAAAACATTATCAAAACCTTTTATAGATTTAAGATTTTTTGCTGAAATTTTAGCTAATAAAAAAAATATCCGTATTGTCATTGGAGATTCATTTCTAAGAATTGAAACCCTAAATAGATATAAAGAAGGTGAAATAGTAGAGTTTGAAAGCGTAAAATGGAGACTACCAAAAGATGTGGAAACCAAAGTAATAGACTTAAAAAAAATTTCCAATAAAGAAAAAGAATTCAAAACTTTATCACCAATACTATTAAATTTAATAAAAGAGACCATTTCAAAAAATTCAAATATTTTCCTTTTTGCTGTTAGAAAAGGGCTTTCTAGCATTACTATATGTAGAGACTGCGGTGAACAAGTAAAATGTTTTAATTGTGCCTCTCCTATGATTTTATATAGAACTAAAAACAAAAAAAATTTCAACACCGCAGATGAAATGAAAAGTAATGGGGTTTTTAAATGTCACCAATGCGGAGAAACAAGAGATGCGGCTGAAGTTTGTCAAAATTGTCGCAGTTGGAAACTAGCTGCTTTTGGCTCTGGTATAGACAGAATTTCCGAAGAAATAAAAAAAGATATTCCGGAAGTAAACTTATTTGAAATCCACAAAGACGCCACCAGCACTAATCTTCAAGCTTTGAAAATGGCAAACAATTTTTATGAAAGCAGAGGAAGTATTCTTTTGGGAACAGAGATGGCTTTTCCTTATCTTTACAAAAAAGTGGGGAGTTCAGCTATCGTTTCTTTTGATTCTCTATTTTCTATTCCTGATTTTAGAATTAGAGAGAAAATATTTAAACTAATTTTACAAACCAAAAATATAGCTAAAGAAAATTTTTTAATCCAGAGCCACAATCCCGATGACCCAACAGTTGAGTTTGCTATAAATGGCAACTTAGCGGAATTTTATAAAAAAGAGATTGAAGACCGTAAAGTTTTAAACTATCCACCATTTGGTCTCTTCATTAAAATCACCGTCAGGGGTACTCGAAATTTTGTTTCCAAAGAAATAGAAAAACTTTCTGAAATACTAAATATCGGAGTTCAAAACAAAACATCA
>Ga0208375_1004783_pt1 | contig 10430 bp, 9 predicted proteins | sample RifOxyD1_FD_184038 | JGI IMG/M metagenome (GOLD analysis project Ga0208375, IMG submission 184038) | Soil microbial communities from Rifle, Colorado - Rifle Oxygen_injection D1 (SPAdes) | ecosystem: Environmental > Terrestrial > Deep subsurface > Rock core/Sediment | place: Rifle, Colorado...
AGTAGCTAAGGTAGTCAATGTGCAATGGCAAAAAGTCTGCTTCCGGATGCTGTTTTTTCTTGGGAGTTTTGTAATCAAGGAAAGACAGTTGATCAACCTTGGTTAGGGGTTTTTCGGCTGACAGAGTTTTGTCCCCCAAAGCCTCGAAAATAAATGGGGATAGCTTCTTTTCCCTTTTTGCCTCTCCATAATAATCTGCAGCGGTCAAATATAGTTTTTCTTTCGCACGGGTCATGCCGACATAAAAAAGTCTTCGTTCTTCTTCCAGATGAAAATCCCCCACCGGCAAAATCTCTTTTATAAGCTCATCCGCAATGGGAATTTGTTCCCTCCTTTCCATTGTGGGAAATCTCTGGCCCACAAGATTAACAATAAATACCACCGGAAACTCAAGGCCTTTTGCGGAATGCACCGTTAAAATGTTTACCGCGTTAATTTGGGTCCAGTCTTCGTTTGTTGCCAAAGGGGACTCTCCCAACTCCATTGAAAGATCCAGCCAATCCACAACGGCTGAAACCGAAGCATCTTGGTGATCAACCTCATATGTCTTTAATTTGTCAAAAAACTTGGCAATATTTTTGGCTTTATTTTCCGCTTCGGCAGATTCCGGTGAAAGCAGTTTTGTTAAAAGACCCGTTTCTTCAAGGAAGAAATATAGTAGTTGTCCGGCTGTTTCTTTTTTGACTAAATTTAGGTGTTTATCTATGATTTTGAGTAATTTTTTTATGGTAGCTTTAGTCCTCTTGCTTACCGGAATGTCATCGATTTTCTCCGCAGATTCAAACAAAGATATGTTATATTTTCTGGCAAAGTTTCCAAGTTCCGCCAAGTCTCTTCCCGAAAGATCAAAGTGGTCGATGGACAAAAGTCTATAAAAAGAAACCGAATCGCTAAAATCATAAAGAACCTTAAGGTAGGAAATTAAATCGGTTACCTCCGACTGTTTAAATAGTCTGCCGGGACCCAGAAACTGGAAAGGAATACCTTTTCTAGATAAGGACCTCATAATTGGTTCCGAATGGTTGTTGGCCCTAACCAAAATTGCAAAATCCTTCCAAGAATACCCCTCTTCCTGGCTGAGCCTATTTATTTCATTGGCAACTTGTTCAGACTCGTTTTCCACTCTGCCTTGGTGAATAAAAACAATTTCAGGTCCGTCTTTGGTTGTCTGGCTTTTTAATTTTTTGTCAATCTTTTCCACCACTTCCAGTCTGTCCGGATTATTAAACTGAATAAGGTCATAACTTCTGTCCAAAATTTCTTGGGTACTTCTGTAGTTTTTGGTAAGCACCACCACTTTAGTCTTTGGAAAATTTTTCCTAAACTGGACTATGTTGCTTACCGCAGCCCCCCTAAATCTGTAAATGCTTTGGTCATCGTCCCCTACGACATTTAGGTTTCCAGTTTTTCCTGCAAGAAGTTTCGTTAACTCATTTTGTGCAAAGTTGGTATCCTGAAACTCGTCTACCAAAAGATATTTAAATTGCTTTTGGTATTCTTTCAAAATATTTGGTCTTTCCCGAAAAAGTTTTAGGGTTTTAACAATCAAGTCCCCAAAATCCATTAACCCTTCTTTAACTTTTATTTCATCGTAGGCTTTATATGCTTTGGAAAGTTCCTGCCATTTTTTAATTTCGGTTTTTTCAATACCCGGTTTAGTTTTTTGTTTTGCAACCCAATCGACATAGTCTCTAGGTGAAATATCCTCATCCTGAAGTCTGCTAAAGTGCTGTAGCATTCCGCTCAAAAATTTATTGGGGTTTCCCAGTGGCCTAAAATAATTTAAATCCAACTTAAAAATGTTACTTCTTAAAAGTTGAATTGCTTCAGCTTCCGTCATTAATTTATATCTCGGATCAAGCCCAATATGGAGTGCTTCTCGCCTCAAAATTCTTTCGCAAAAGGAATGAAAAGTCATTATCCACATTTGAGTAAAACCCAAAGGCATTGCCATATCCACCCGCTCTTCCATTTCCCTTGCCGCCTTCTCGGTAAATGTTAGTGCCAGAATTTCGCTGGGCTTTGCTTTTTTGGAAAAAATTAAATATTTAATTCGTTCGGTTATTACAGTTGTTTTACCCGTCCCCGCACCGGCAATAATCAGAAGTGGCCCACCACCAAACTTAACGGCTTCTTGCTGTTCTTTATTTAATTTCAAATTAGAACTTTTATCCACAAATGGATTTTAACACGAATATTTTGTAAATAATGTATAATCTCAAACACAAAAGCTTTTTTAAATTTGCGAAATGCTTTTGAAAAAATTCGCACCTTGTCGGCAAAAAATATAGGAAAGGAGAACAATGATAAACACTATTAGTCAAGTTCTGTCTATGGTTAAAGACCCTAAACCAAATTTGATAACTGTCGATCTTACTGCCACCATTGAAGAGGTTTCAGATGTGTTGGCTAAAGAAGATGTCAATCTGGTTGTGGTCACAGCAAAAGGTAAACACGTTGGCATAATCTCCACTAAAGACACCAGTAGAGAATCAGGTAGTGGAAAGAGACCATCAGAACGCTACGCTTTTGAAATAATGACATCAAGAAAAGATGTTATAACCACTAGCCCAAATGGCAACCTGAGTTTGGTGTCTCAGGCCATGACTGAAGGAGAAAAGGAGATTCGTCACATTATTGTGGCTGATGAATTTGGCGAGTGGATTGCAGTTTTATCTATTAAAGACATCCTTCGGGCAATGCGACTCAATGAACAGGAACGAGAGGAAATCCAGGAAATGTATGCTAAAAGTGGGTGGCCTCCTGTTTCCTAATCCCAAATTAACCAGCCTCTTTTGTTGTCGAAGCCGACACGAAAACAAAATGCTGGTTATTTTTTTTAAGCGTCCAGGGTTTTCCCTTTTTCCCCACCTAAATTTTGTGTAGAAGTAATTTTTTGTCCCAGCGTACTAAAACTTGTAAAAACGGTTGTCATCATGTTGTGGGCGTTGGTTAGATGTTTTTGTAAGGTGGAAAGGTTGTCATTTGTCTTTTCATAGTCTTTCTGAATTGCCCTCAGGATTCTGAAAACTTCTTTTGATTTTTGTTCCAAGTCTTTCCCCTCAAAACTTAAAAGTAAAACCTGTAAGTGAGCATAAAGAGTGTTTGGTGAAACAGGATAAACTCTCATACGCCTTGCTAGGGTTGATAGTTCCGGAATGTTAACTATTTCATAATAAACAGCTTCTGAGGGGATATACATTAAAGCAAAATCCATAGTCCCCTCCTCCGGCAGGATATATTTTTTGCTAATGTCCTCAATGTGTTTTTTAACATCCTGTATCAATTGCTTTTTGCCGGCAATCCTTTCTTTCTCGGTCTCCCCTTTGACCATTAGATTAAAGTTTTCCATGGGAAACTTGGAATCTATACAAAGAAGTCCCGCATCGGTTTTTAAAACAGCATCTACCTTCATTCCGCTTTTGAATGGGTATTGCAGATGAAAGGCATTCTTGGGAAAAGTTTGGCCTATCATTTCTTTCAACACTTCCTCCCCCAATCCTCCCCGAAGCTTCGGGGACTGCAGAAAGTCCTGAAGAGTTCTAATACCTTTTCCTATTTCACTCATTTCCCCCAGATTTCTTTGTACCTGGGAAATTACTTTGGCGGCATTGTCCAGGCGTTCGTTAACTGCTTGGGTATTTTTCTGCAGAGAGGAAAGTAGGTCCCTTCTGTCTTCACGGGAACCGGTCTGCAGAGTTCTAATAATTTCCAGAAGTTCTTCGGAAGGCTTTTGGGATTCTTTAAGCTCGGAAAGTTTTTTGTTAATAAAAACCGCTACAATAACAAGTACCGCTAATACTATAATTAGGATAAAGGTTAGATCCATGTCTCAATTCTAAATTAAAAAAAATAAATTACAAATGAAAAAAAATATTCGCAGGCAACAAACTCTAAAACGGAGGAATTTTTTGCCTACTCTAATCATTACTTTTCTTCTCTGGTTTATCCTGGCGGGTATCGTTTATTTTATCGACCCGGGGATGTTTGGAGTTGTTCCTCTTCTTTTTGTGATAGTGTTTTTCTGTCTTCTTTTTACTTTCTCATTAATTTTTGCAAACAGCAGACGTGGCGTTCTGGCCACAATCGCCGTAGAATTTTTTCTTCTTTTGATGTACCTCGGGGTTGGAAATATTCTTAATTTGATTCTTGTTGTTGCAATTGCTACCTGCATCGAGTTATATTTCAGTCTCAAATGATCAATCCCACACTGAAAAAACAACTGCTTCGGACTTTTACCCAAATGGTTCTTGACCTAAAAGACCAAAAGGAAGTTGAAAAGTTTTTAACAGACTTTTTTGATGAGGCTGAACTTGAAAAGAACATAAAAAGATTGGCTACCATCTACTGGCTAAAAAAGGGCCGGGATGATGAAAACATTAAAAGAAACCTGGGATCCTCTTTCGAGGAAATATCCGAAGCCAAAAAACTTCTTAAAAAGGAAGGTGTTAAGCTTGCTCTCAAAAAAATAGAGGCCGAGGAATGGGCAACTGTTTGGGCCGAAAAAATCAAGAAATTAGGAGTTAAGAAATAGAAACTAGTATAATAGCTTCATATGAACAAGAAATTTTACATTACCACTACTCTGCCTTATGTTAATGCGGAGCCTCATATCGGTTTTGCTTTGGAAATAATCCAAGCGGATGTGCTTGCGCGTTTCCATAAACTTGTTGGAGAAGAAGTTTTTTTTAACTTCGGAACAGATGAACATGGTCAGAAGATATATCAAAAAGCTATCGATCAATCAAAAGATCCGCAAGAATATTGCGATGAGTATGCTGCCAAATTTGATGCTCTTAAAAAAGCCTTAAATTTAAGTTATACAAACTTCATTAGAACAACGGACTCAAAACATATTGCAGCTGCCCAGGAATTTTGGAGGCTTTGTGACAAAAACGGGGATATCTACAAAAAACTTTATAAAACCAAGTATTGTGTGGGCTGCGAGCTGCAAAAAACGGATTCGGAGCTTGTCAACGGAAAGTGCCCTCTCCATCCCAACGCCGATCTTGAAATAATTGAGGAGGAAAACTATTTTTTCAAATTCAGTAAATACCAAAAGACCCTTCTGGATTTTTATGACAAAAACCCGGAATTTGTAATTCCCCAAGGAAAATTTAATGAAATTAAATCCTTTGTCAAAGAAGGACTTCAGGATTTTTCCATTTCCCGACTTAAAAGCAAGATGCCTTGGGGGATTCCTGTTCCGGAAGATCCAACTCAAGTAATGTATGTTTGGTTTGATGCCCTTGTTAACTATGTTTCCGCTCTCGACTGGCCGGGGGATGTTGAAAAGTTTGAAAGCTTCTGGCCGGGTGTTCAGGTTTGCGGAAAAGACAACCTAAGGCAACAAACAGCCATCTGGCAGGCAATGCTTGCTTCGGCTGGTTTGCCGTTTTCCAAACAGGTTTTCATTCACGGATTTATAACCGCAAACGGACAAAAAATAAGTAAAAGCCTGGGGAACACAATTAACCCTGTTGAAGTTGCCAAAAAATACGGAACAGATGCTCTTCGCTATTATCTGTTGGCCAAAATCAATCCATATGAGGATTTCGACTTTGCTTTCGGACAATTCGAGGAAACCTACAATGGCGAGCTTGCCAACGGGCTTGGAAATCTGGTTGCCCGCATTGCCAAACTATGTGAGAATGCCGGTTTTGGGCCTGCCTTGACTGAACCGAAACTGGATAAGAAAATCAGTCGTGCTTTGGCAGAATACCGCTTCGACGAAGCCGTCAAAACGATTTGGTCGGAAATTGCCAAAACAGATCGGTTTGTTAATGAAAAAGAGCCTTGGAATCTAAAAGGAAAAGAGCTTGAGGAAGTTTTAACCAGTTTAGTATCAAGTGTCCGTTCTCTTTCTTTAAACTTAAGGCCCTTCTTGCCGGAAACTGCAGAAAAGATCGAGGCGCAGTTTGGCAAATCCAAAATAAAATCAGAAAAGCCGCTTTTCCCCCGACTAAGTTAGGGTCGGGTCTGCCACCTTATAACCAAGTGAGAAATTGGGTAATTAAACACGATAAACAAATACAAAGATTCCTGGAAATTCTACCGGGATTTTTTTCTTGGAATTTGATTCTTTTTCCTTATTGGGGAATTGTTTTGATTCCGAACGTGGTGGCTTATTTTGTACTCTTTTTTAATATTTTCTGGTTTTACCAATCCCTGCAAATTGCAACAAGCGGAATAATATCCCACCTTAAAATTCAGGCTTCAATCAACTACGACTGGCTTTCTGACATAAAATCCTTTCCGGATTGGGAGAAGGTGGTTCACTTGATCATTATACCTACTTATAAAGAACCTCTAAAAACACTTCAAAGGACACTGGGGTCGATTGCTTCCCAGGACCTGCCTAAAAAGCAGATTTATATCGTTCTGGCTATGGAGAAAAATGAATCTGCCGAAGACCGAAAGGAAAAATGGGAAGCGCTTAAGACCGAGTTTGGAAGAACGTTTGATAATTTTTTTGTGTCGACTCATGAACTGGTTCCGGGAGAAGCCGCAGGAAAGGCTTCCAACGAAAAATGCGGGGCACTTTGGTTTAAGAAAAACGTAATCGAAAAAAGAAATTTGGATATAAACTACATTACAGTTACCAGTTGCGACGCCGATCATAAATTTCATCCCAAGCATTTTTCCTGTCTGACATTTAAGTTTTTGGATAATCCCAAAAGGTACAGAAGATTCTGGCAACCTGCCGTCATGTTTTATAACAATGTTTGGGAAATTCCGGCAATTTCCCGAGTTCCAAACACAATGGCTTCAATCTGGGACATATCCCAACTCCCCAGACGCGACAAACTGATAAATGCACAAAATTACTCACTTTCTTTTAAACTCTTGGATGAGGTCGGTTACTGGGACGCGGACAAAATTCCGGAAGATTGGGGAATATTTTTTAAATCATATTACAAGACAAGGGGTCAGATTGAAGTAGAACCGATTTATCTTCCGGTCCACGCCGATGCCGCACAATCCACTTCTTTTTGGAAAACTTTTAAAAACCAGTATGAACAATATAAACGTTGGGCCTGGGGAGTTTCGGACACCCCCTGGATAATAAAAAGTTATTTTCTTACCCCGGGGGTCCCTTTTTGGGACAAAACAATGAGACTTTTCTTTGCTCTTTGGGCACATTTCTTCTGGCCTGTTAACTGGTTTATTATTACAATAGGCCTTACTCTTCCCACCCTTCTTAATCCGGCTTTTGCAAGAACTTCCTTGGGTTACATGGTTCCCAAGGTTTCATCCTTTGTTCTGACCTTGTCTTTATCATTTCTTTCGGTAATGCTTGTTATGGACTATGTCTACAAGCCCAAGCGGCCAAAAGACTACCCGCGTTGGAAAGCAATCTTGGCTCCGTTTGAGTTTATTTTGTTACCTATTGTTGGATTTTTGTTTTCTGCCCTTCCAGGTCTTGATGCTCATACCCGCCTTATGCTTGGAAAGTATTTGGAGTACAAAGTTACCGAGAAAGTATAGTTTTCAGAGAAAGGCTTTTATGCGTTTTTGTAATAATCAATAGTTTTTAGAAGTCCTTCGTTTAAATCAACTTTCGGTTCCCATTTTAAGTATTTCCTGGCTTTTGTTATATCGGGTTGTCTTCTCATTGGATCGTCTTCTCTAAAGGTCCCGCTGTGGGTAGTTTTTGATTTTGAACCTGTCAGCTTAATTATTAAGACCGCCAAATCCGAGACGGTATGCTCGTCCGGGTTACCCAAATTAAATATTTCCCCTTCCGTATTATCCGAAAACATGGCTTTATAAACTCCTTCAACCATATCGCTTACAAAGCAAAATGACCTGGTTTGGGTTCCATCGCCGTCTATTCGAAGAGTTTCTCCTCCAAGTGCTTGATTAATAAAATTTGAAATTACTCGTCCGTCGTTTTTCTGCATTCTTGGCCCATATGTATTAAAAATTCGTATGATTCGTGCATCTAAATTGTATTTTTGAATAAATGTATAAGAAGCGGCTTCGGCAAACCTTTTGCTTTCGTCATAACAGGAGCGCGGGCCAAAACTGTTTACATTTCCCAAGTATGTTTCCTTTTGCGGATGCTCCAGAGGGTCTCCATAAATTTCGGAGGTAGAAGCAATTAAAACCTTAGATTTGTATTTCTTGGCAAGATTTAATACATTTAATATTCCCAAGGAATTGGCTAAAAGTGTTTCTTCCGGGTAATTTTGATAATCAACAGGGGAAGCGGGAGACGCCAGATGAAAAATGTAACCAAAGGAATCTAATTGAACATCAAAGTGTTTGGCTACATCAAACTCAACAAAATCAAAATTCGGGTTTTTTAAAAGGTGTTCAATATTTTTTTTGGATCCGGTAATTAGGTTATCCAAACAAGTTACTTTAAACTCTTTTTTGATAAGAAAATCACAAAGATGGCTTCCTATAAACCCGGCCCCTCCCGTTACTAAAGCGCTTTGCATATGCGCAAATTATACATTAAACTAAATTTATATGAAATCACTTTGGAAAAAACTTCATACGATTTCAGACAAACTTCACATTCCCTCACTGCCTAACTGGCTGGTTATATTTTTGACATTAATTTTTATTCTACGGATTCCCTCCTTTTTCGAACCCTATTACTACGGAGACGAGATGATTTACATGACATTAGGAACAGGGGTTCGCCAAGGACTGACTCTTTATAAAGATATTCACGACAATAAACCGCCTCTTTTGTATTTAACCGCCGCAATTTCCGAAAACCTTTTTTGGTTCAAAATAATTCTGGCCTTTTGGAATTTGGTCACAATTGTCGTTTTTTACAAGCTGTCCAAACTTCTATTTGAAAAAAATCAAAAACTGCAAAAGTTTGCCACAGTTCTTTTTGGCGTTTTTACAACTATTCCTCTTCTTGAAGGTCTCACCGTTAACTCCGAGGTTTTTATGATTCTTTTTTCCATTCTGGCGTTTTTAATTCTTCTTAAGAAAAGGGTTGGTCCAAAAGGAATTTTTATAGCCGGGATTTTGTTTGGACTGGGAACGCTTTTTAAAGTACCCGCAGCTTTTGACGCCCCGATTGTGGTTTTCTACTGGATTATCACCGACAAATTAACCGACTGGAAAAAAATACTTAAAAACACAACTATTCTTTTTGCGGGATTTGCCCTTCCTATTCTTGTTACGTTTGTTTGGTATTTTGCCAAAGGAGCCCTGCCCGAATATATTAAAGCCGCTTTTTTGCAAAACGTCGGCTATTTGAGCAGTTTCAGGCCCGGCGATATTCAAAAATCATTTTTGGCAAGGAATGCTCCCCTTCTTACGCGCGGTCTGGCGGTTTTTACCGGAAGTGTTCTTCTTTTTCTTTTCCGCAAAAAACTTTCAAGAAAATTTGTTCTTTTTTCACTTTGGACCCTTTTTGCTCTTTTTGCGGTTACCCTCTCGGAACGACCTTACCCTCATTATTTAATTCAAGTTGTTGCCCCGGCTTCCTTTTTGGTGGCCATGTTTTTCACCGAAAAAAGTTTTGAACAATCTTTAACCGTAATTCCTTTGGCTTTAACTTTCTTTGTTCCCGTTTATTACGGGTTCTGGCACTATCCGACTCTCAGTTATTACCTGCGTTTCGTTAATTTTGCCACACATCAACAAACCAAAACTCAATACTTTAACAGTTTTTCTCCCACAACAAGCAGGGATTATGAAATTGCCAAATTTATAACAACTTCCAGTAAACCTACTGAAAAGATATTTATGTGGGGGCCGGATTCCTCAAGTGTGTACGCTCTTTCCCGCCGGCTTCCTCCAACCAAGTATGTGGCGGATTATCATGTTTTTGACTATTCATCAAAAATGCAGGAAGCTGAAAAAATTTCCGAAAATCCACCGAAGTTCATAATCTTAACCAACGATAATATATACACTGAATTAATTCCTTTAATCAAAAGGAAATACGTTCTAATCAACACAATCGAAAACGCAAATATTTATTCCAGAATAGATTTTGCCCCCTCAAAATAAGAATCGTTTTAAAAGCTTCCCAAGTATCGTACAATAGGGAAAACCCATGTGGAAAAAGATTACTTATAAAAAACTCTTTCTGGCCGCCCTGGTAGGCAACACCCTGGTAGTGTTTTTTATTCTGGTCCTAAAGAGTTTTTTGCCGCCCGTAGTCCCTCTTTTTTATGGAAGACCAACGGGAGAGGCTCAACTTACCACATATCTTGGGCTTTATATCGCCCCGGGGGTTTCCTTTTTAATAACTGCCGTCAACATGTTTCTCAATCTCTGGCTGGAAGAGGATTATATCAAAAGGCTTTTAGCCATATTTTCTGTTTCCGTTTCCGTACTGACCGCAATTACTGTTCTAAAAATTGTTTTCCTGATAGGATTTTTTTAAACCAAAACAATGGGCAACTTAAGAAATCTTTTTTTACTTCCCTGGCTAACTGCGGCTATTGTTT
>Ga0208375_1004787_pt1 | contig 10417 bp, 11 predicted proteins | sample RifOxyD1_FD_184038 | JGI IMG/M metagenome (GOLD analysis project Ga0208375, IMG submission 184038) | Soil microbial communities from Rifle, Colorado - Rifle Oxygen_injection D1 (SPAdes) | ecosystem: Environmental > Terrestrial > Deep subsurface > Rock core/Sediment | place: Rifle, Colorado...
CAGAAAGGCCCCATATGAGCTTAAACTACAAGACCCCAAAGCAGGTATGGGACGAAAATGTCAACTAGTTTCGTGGTGTCAACCAGTTTCGGGATAATAGACTTAAGAAACTGCTCCCAAATATTTAAAGTACTGCCCTATTTTCTCAGCTTCCTCACACAAGGGGGAAGCTGAGAAAATAGGGCAGAATGTAATTCTTAATAATGCAAATAGAGATTCATTCACATATCTTATTCACAACCTTGGCATTCTCAATATAAAATACGCAGCCTTCCACAATGTGCCATGGGCTGCATGTTCCGCTTGCAGAATCCTTGTTTTCAGCAATGCACAGGCCTATGCAGTCGGTTGTTCTTGTGCAGTAGCTTCCTGCATCTCTCGGCTTTTTATCGCAGTATCTTGCGCCGTTCACTGTCTTTAATTTTCCTCCTGCGCTCTGGCAGCCATCTTTTGTTGATGCGGCAGGAACTTCGCCTTCTGTTTCATTTGCAGGCATCTCATCTGCTTCCGGCTCTTCCTTGATTATTGTAGGCTTTTCTTCTATTGGTCCTGGCTCATCAGCATCCGCAGGCGGCTCATCCGCCAATTCAACCTGCTCAACCTGGCATTCTCCTTTGGTATAATACTGGACATTTGGATCCGAGCATGCAGTGCAGCCGTTTGAAAATGTCTTGCCAGTATTGCTGCACGCCGGCTCATACTGCATAGTGCACATCTCAGGCCTTGGGGTCCTGCATCCTATCTGGCCGTTGACTGCTGCAGGCTCCTGATAAGGGGGGGTTTCTTCTTTTCCGCAGGCTGTCAGAAGAAAAACTGCTGCAAACAGGAGAAATACTGTTAAAAATGAAAATCTGTGTTTATCCATTGAAATCATCTGAAACCTCTTTGTTTGCGCGGTATGGGCGCATAACTCTGCTGTTAAACAGGATATACTATTGATGGGTTGTGATATTTTTAAATTTTCCCTTTATTTCCTTGGTTTTTTGGCGCTTATGGCCTTTGCTGCTTTAATAACCTCATCTACAACATTTTCTATTGTCTTATAGGATGTATCTACAACAGCATCATAATTTTTCATGTCAAAATAATCAATGTTGTAATACTTCTTATATCTCAGCCTTTCGGATGCAATCCTTTTTTTAATGGCTTCTTTTGTCTTCTGGACTGATGTATTCTCTTTTTCTTCCTTTCTTTTCTGGCTGAATATCCTTTCTGCGCCTGCATCGCCAGAAACATCCAGGAATATCTTTACTGATCTTGGGATAAAATGAAATCCGATCCTGGAGTCAATTATGAAATTATCCTCTTCTTTGCCGAGCATTTCCTGCCTTTTGTCAAGCTCATAGTCTATGCTCCTGTCTTTTTCCGCCAGCTTATTGAGATCGGGAAGGGTCATTCCCCTTTCCATGGCCATTTCCCTCAGGAAATCACCTGTTGAATAATGCGTCAATCCGAGCTTTTCAGCAACTGCCTTTGCTATTGTGCTTTTGCCGCTTCCCGGCCTGCCTGAGATCGTGATTATCATAGCTGATCTTAGAGGCCTGTGATTTATATTTTTATTGATTATAGCAATTTATCTGCTTCCTGACGGGAGCAGCCCATGCTCTTTCCTGTATCTTTGGTACATACAGAACCAGGAGTTCATATTCATGTATTTGGACTTATCATATTTCATTGCCGGCCTTAACAGAAGCGGATATAATTCTGCTAATTTCAGGCCTTCCTCCTTCCCTACTACATAGCCAGCCTTATTAAGAAATAATATAAATTCTATCAATTCAACAAGACATCCTCTTCTCACGGCAATAAAATCAGTGCTTCTTTCATATTGCAGATTAAATTCATTCTTTACAGGAGATTCTGCTCTGTCTGCATAAGCTGCAATAGTGAAAAGATTTCCTTTTACATCCAGGAATACATGCCCAAGCTCATGGGCTATTCCCCCTTTCTTCTGCTCTCTTGTTGCAGATTTAAGAGGAGTGTCTACCCAAATAGTATAAGAATTATTTGGACGGGGCTCTACAGTAAGAAATACCCCTTCTTCATTAAGCCAAAATGATCCATTTTTTCTGTAAGATATATCTATCGGAACAGGCTTAAGATCAGGAAAAGATTCTTCTATCAATTCATCAAGAACTTGGTTTAATACAGTCTTCGGCACATAAACCCCCTGAAAGGGTAAAAAAGAAGCCTTTATTTAAACCTATGTTTTGGTTTTTAAATATAGGCGCCATTTTCCTTGCTTCCTCTTAAGACAGGGAAGCAGGGAAAGGGCTGATATAGGCAGGCATATTACATTATCAGATATCTTAGTAGCCATATTAATTATACTATAGCATAAGACATTAATAACCGTAGCTTTTTGGTATCAAATCTTTTTTTCTGAAAGAAGCATGTAGCTCTTTCTCAAGTTCTTTGATTGAAAACCAAATTCTTGTACCAAGCCACTTTTTTACATTTTGCCAGTACTGTTCTATTGGATTAAGTTCGGGAGAATATGCTAACAGCCGGATGAGTTTTATTCCTGCTAGCTTGATAAAATCCAGCACTTTATTTGTTAAATGCCATCTTGCATTGTCGACTATTATGCATAGTTTTCGGTGATGTTTTCTCAGTCGTTTGATAAACTCAAGAAATTTTTTGCTGTTTATTTTTTTACTGATTTTAAGGACTACTTTTCCATCAAACAGTGCTCCAAAAACACACATTTTTTGATGAGGATTATTGATGATCTTTTTTGTTGGCTTTGAGCCAACTGCAAACCATCCTCTTGTGAGATAAGGAACTAAAGCAAAGATGCTTTCATCCAAAAAGGCGACCGCATATCCTGCCTGCACAAGTTTTTTAATTCTTCGCCGAAGTTTTTTTTAAACTCTGCCTGCAGCTTTTTGTTTGCTTTAATATGCTCAGGTCTTGGCTTTTGTATTGACATATTAAAGGACTGCACTATTCTTTGCACTTGCCTATTTACCATTTCCTTTCTGAATTCATGTTTTATAAAATATGCAACAAGCTTTGTCGTCCAAGTAACAAACGGAAGTCCTCTTGCTTGCGGAGTTTTACTTAATGCTTTCTTTAGTCTTATTCGTTCTAGTGATGTAAGCTTTGAAGGCTGTCCTTTTTGCTTGATAGCATAGCATCCTGCTATGCCTCGCTTTACAAATCGTCGTAAAATATCACTTACAGTTGATTCTCGCTTTCCCACGACGCCCGATATAAAAGGAATACTTTTTCCTTTCTTTCGCAGAACAGCACATTGTAACCTGATTTTTGCTTTCGCATTTGCCTCTTGATTATATTTATCTTCTAATATTCTAACAGAAATATCCGATAAAAACTCAAATCCTTTTTTAACATACATAAATATCACCTCTTGAATATTAAGAGATGAATAGGTATATAAAACTTACGAAAATTAAAGTCTCGGGCTATAAATAGGCTATTTTTATTCCCAAATATTAAACTTTTTAAATAACCAAGCCTTTATTTTCCCGATGGCTGAAAAAAAAGAGATAAAAGAAAAAGAGCAGGATGAAAAAGGCATAAAAGAATACAATAAAAATAATGATAAGGATAATATGGGCAATGCAGATATCAAAAAAAGAGGAAAATTTATAGTCATCTGCGGCGGTGACGGATCCGGCAAGGCAACGCAGACAGAGCTTCTTGCAAAAAGGCTGAAGAAAGAGGGATTTGACGCAGAAACGATCTCTTTTCCCCAATACGGCCAGAAATCAGCTGCGCTTGTTGAAGAGTATCTGAACGGAAGATACGGCACAGCAGATATTGTCGGCCCTTACAGGGCATCAGTATTTTACGCCTGCGACAGGTTTGCCGCATCATCAAATATCTATGAATGGCTCTGCAGCGGAAAGACAGTGCTTGCAAACAGGTATATTTCCGCAAATCTGGGCCATCAGGGCGGAAAGATAAGGGACCCGAAAGAAAGGGAAAGATTCTGGAGATGGATTGAGAATCTGGAATATAATATATTCGGGATACCAAAAGCTGATGCCAATATATATCTGCATGTCCCTGCGGAAATAAGCCAGCAGCTTGTTGACAGCAAAGGAGCAAGAGCATATACCTTAAACAAAAGAGATATACATGAAGCCGATCTTGAGCATCTGAAAAATGCAGAAGAGGCCTATCTGCAGCTGGTCGGGAGAAGGCCCGGCGAATGGATAAAGATTGAATGCACATTCAATGAAAAGATAATGGGCAGGGAAGACATACACGCATTGATATGGGACAAGGTTAAGAAGATATTAGGCAGATAAAGAGCATAATAAGACATAAAGAGTTAATATAAAGATAATAACGCTGATAGCACAGGAATAATAAAGATAAAGTGAGAATAAGATTAATATGCATTTTCTTATTCTGCTTTGATTATTTTCTCCTCAGTCTGCTTGATTTCCTCTTCTTTTTTTTCTCCGGAAAAGAATCCTGCCAATTTCATGCACTTCTTCTGTCCGTTCCAGCTTACTGCCATTGAAGGCTCACCTCTTTTTATATAATCCTCTTTTTAACCATCACACCTATTTCCCCGTGTGGCCGTAGCCACCTTCACCCCTTTCTGTATCCACATCAAGATCATCAACTTCCTCAAACTCGGCATATTCAACTTTCTTGAATATCATCTGCGCTATCCTGTCGCCGCGTTTTATATCATAATTTTTTTTGCTGTGGTTTATGAGCGCGACCATTATCGGGCCCCTGTATCCCGCATCAATTGTGCCGGGGGTGTTCACTATGCTTATCCCATGATTTGCCGCCATGCCGCTTCTCGGCCTTACCTGGGCTTCATACCCTAAAGGAATCGCAAGCCTTATCCCTGTATGGATAAGCTTGTATTCACCCGGACCCAGCGCATGGCTTCCTGCAGAATATAAGTCAACGCCTGCATCACCTTTCTTTGCATATGCCGGTGTCGGCAGTTCATTGTCTTCTTTCAAAATTTTAACTTTCGTAAAATCACCCGACGATAATTTTTTTTAAAGATTTAATACAGATATAAAATGTTTTTTTGTTTATAAAGAATGTTAGACTTCAAAATATATTCTGCAGAGTGTTATTACTACAAAATTATTCTTTGAATTTGTTACTCAAAAATTTTAGATATGATCTATTTTATTGTATCTGTATTATTTTGGCATTATTTTTTAGAATTCTTCATCTGCCTGATCTTCCCAGCATCCATATCAAACAGCTTATGCAGGCATTCTTCTGATGTTTCCCCTGTCTCCGCATTTATCTTTATATTAAGAGTTTCCATTGTTCTTGTGATATATGTTGTATTATAGACCAGGCCAAATTCGTTTGAGTTCTGAAGAACAATAAATTTCCTTACAGGCATTGACTGCGGATATTTTTTTGTCTGCAGCGATTTCATCTCCTCCAGTGCCTTTGAAAGATCAATCTTAACTTTTTTCAGATCAAGCTTCTGGACTTTATCTCCTGGCTTCTTGAATATCTTGGCTTCTTCCTCAACATTGAACTGGCTGTCTTTCATGTCAAAGCATGCAAGAGTGTCATTTGGATTGTAGAATCCGATCTGCCAGTTGGTTATTTTTTCAATGCCGGAAAGGTCAGGATCACCGCCGTCCAAGACAACAAGGATATGCGCAAGATAGGATTTAGCATGGCTTTTATGCCATTTCCTGTATTCTTCTTTGCTTTCCAATGAGTGGAACAGATCCTGCATTAACATAATGCTTAATTTTTTTGGCGGTTTATATAGTTTTTGCTGAAATGAGAGATTAAAATCAATAAGACTATATTAAGGTTAATTTTTTAAACACCAAAATAATCCTCTTTCGGATGATAATAGCGGATCTTCATATACATTCAAAATATTCAAGAGGATGCTCTACTCAGATCGATATTGATGCTCTTGAGAAATATGCAGGATTAAAAGGCGTCAATCTTCTCGGCACAGGGGATTTTACCCACCCAAGATGGATTGAGGAGCTAAAATCCAAACTGAGCCAAAAAGATGATACAGGGATCTATCTGACAAAATCAGGATTTCCGTTCATCTGCCAGACAGAGATCTCGCTTATATATTCACAGGGGGGCAGAGGAAGAAAAGCCCATGTTGTTGTCCTTGCGCCAAACTTTGATGCTGTTGAACAGATAACAGAAGAATTAAAGAAAAAAGGCAGGGTTGACTATGACGGCAGGCCGATATTCGGGATGAGCTGCATTGAATTCACAGAAAAGATGATGAATATTGATAAGGATATAGAGATTATTCCCGCCCATATCTGGACCCCTTGGTTCAGCATGTTCGGCGCAAATTCAGGATTTGATTCAGTGAAAGAATGCTTTGGAGACCAGCTAAAATATATTCATTCAATAGAAACAGGCATGTCAAGCGATCCGCCGATGAACTGGAGGCTTTCGCAGCTGGATAACATGAATATTGTCTCATTCTCTGACATGCACAGCTTCTGGCCGTGGAGAATGGGGAGGGAAGCAACACTGTTCGGAAAAGAAAATGCAAAAAATAACAATGCTGAGGAATTAAAAGAAGAATTGGATGGACTGACTTATGATAAGCTGATAGATTCAATAAGGACGGGAAAAAATCTTCTCGGCACTGTGGAAGTTGATCCAGGCTATGGAAAATATCATTTCACAGGCCACAGGAACTGCGATGTCTGCCTTTCTCCCCCGGAATCCCTGAAAATAAAAGATATGTGCCCGAAATGCGGAAGACTGCTGACAGTCGGAGTTGCTGAACGGGTTGAAAAGCTTGCTGACAGGCCTTTGGGATACAAGCCAAAGGATGCAAAACAATTTTATACATTAATCCCCCTGTCCGATATCATTGCAGGCGTTGAAGGAAAAGCTGTTGCAACAAAAACAGTATGGGCAGCATACAATCAGCTTATCAAAAATTTTGGAAATGAATTCAATATTCTGCTTAATGCCCCAAAAGAGGATCTGATGAAATGCTGCAGTGAAAAGCTTGCCGACATCATAATAAAGAACAGAGCAGGAGAAATAAAAGTAAATCCTGGCTATGACGGAGTTTACGGTGTCCCTGAAGTGGACGGCATCAAAATAAAAAGTGAAGACAGCGGAGAGACAGAAAAAGCTGAAAAAGAAAAAAATGAGGATAAGCCGGGGAAAGCCATAAAACCATGGAAAAAAACGCAGAAAAGCATCACTGATTTCTGAAGTTAAAGAGTGGTTTATAATTGTTCTATAAAATTGTTATGTAAATCCAAAAGTTATATTTCCGACGGAAAAGACAGAACAAGATAAAATTATAAAAAATAGAGCCCCTATTCTGAGCCAGGGGCAAAACTCAGAAGTTTTTATCTTTTCTTCTTATGTGACTTCTTCTTTGAAGCTTTTTTTCTTTTTTTTGCCACTCTAATCACCTCTTTGTGTCAGTGATACATCGCAAGATGTAATTTGATGTATCAATTATGATATTTAGAGGGTTTTTTATATATAAATGTTTTGTTTTTGAGGATTTTTTGCAAAAGTTTTTGCGATATTGTGGGAATATTTGATAATTTCCAAAAAAAATCCTGCAAAAATCCTAAAAATTTTTAAAAATTCAGTAAAAATAACAAGAATATCCATTAAAATTATTTTAGATTTATTTTTTTGATGATATTTTCATATAATATACTATTTTTGATTCTTCTAGAATATCTCATGCACCAGCTCAATATACATCGCGCTGCTCCATGCCTGGTCCAGACAGCCCATGCTTTCCATGTCTTCCGACGGGCTTATCTCTGCATGCGATCCGATGATCCCTCCCCAGAGTATCTCTCCTGTGGACGCTGTGAATATCCTTTCTATCTCCTTCCTGAAAGTCAGCCAGGAAACTCTTGCAAGGCAGACTGCGGCCAGATTGTTGATCCAGAACCATGAATCTCCGTGATGATAGCTTTTTGAATCTTCGCCAGTATGGATTTTCCTGTAATATTTGCTTGATTTGTCTATTGTTGAAAATCCTCCCCAGATATTGAACAGTTTTGGAACTATGATCTTAAAGCACTGCTCCCACTGCTCTTTTGAAAGAAGATCAGGATAGATGTAATATGCAATAAAGATATTCGGCCGTATCGTATCGTCATCCGGCGAATCCCTGAGATATTTTCTTTTGTAGAATTCATGCACAACTGCCTTTTTCATGTCATGCTCAAGCTCTTTTGCGAGATTATAGCCTGTTTCATCATTCAAAACATCGGATAAGATCCCCAAAAGCCTGTACATGTTCAGCCTCAGCGCCTGGATCTCAATCCTTGAGCCTGCTCTTGTGTCTATCCTGCCATCTGCGCCGTCTGCGCCTGTGTCCATCCATGTCTCAAGGCGCTTGTTTGTCGCTAGATGATGTGCGGTATGATGCTTCAGAAGGATATTTATTGTCTCTTCCAGCTTATTTTTGATAAAATACAATTCCTCGCGCCTGAAATACTGCAGCAGTATCTTTCTTTTCCTGAGAGTCTCAATAAGATCATGCACTCTCCTGAACACCCATCCTGCTCCGTCAGCGCTTTCGAGACCGTTTTCATCTGCAGGATATTTCTGCGGGCTCATGCCATTGTCATTTATCTCCATTATCTGCCTAAACAGGATATCTTTTGCATAGTCAAATTTATTCTCAAGTATCAGCGCGCCGAGTGAGACAGCCTCGTCTCTTGTCCAGTACTGCAGAAACCATGGGAATCCCGCAAATATGCCCGGCTTTTCATCTATCTCTGCTGTCAGGCCATAAAGTGAATGGAGAGCATTGACATATGCTGCATTGGCTTCCTTATCCTTAAAATGCCTTATCCCTGTCTTTTTTACCCTTTCTTTTCTCTCTTCAACCATCTTTTCAATGTTCTGCCTGAGATTCGTATTCTCCCTAAGCGCTTCATTAAGATCATCAGAATAAGAGATGAATATCTTCTTTGCGGCTATCGTAAATGCATCATACACAAACCTTTCAGAAGGCGGAGAATTTCTTCTTTTGTCAAATGAATAATAGGTTTTCACAAAATCCTCAACTTTTTTCTGGGCTTTTATGTCTCCGGAAACAACAAGATATATCTTATATTCATTCCGGCCGCCGGCCTTATCCTCTTTCTTGTCTGTTTTCTTTGTGTATTCAACAACGATCCTTTTTATTATCTGCCTGCCGTCAAATTCATCATCAAAAGACACTTTGTAATATCTTCCGAATTCCCGGTTATCATTCATCTTTTTGCAGTCCAGCCGGAAAAGGATCTCCCTTTCCTCATCCAGCTCATAATACAGCGCATCATGATGCTTTGGCATGAAGAAGATCTCACTAAGCTCATCTTCGCCATTATTTTTGCTATTTTTGCTTTTAGTGCCCTGTTTTTGCGGATTTTCTGGTAGTTCCTCTAAAATCTTCTTTCGGATCCTTTCAACATGCGATAGATGGTTTAATATCCTGATGGGCTGGCCTGCACCCATAGGAATTATATCCTCAATTACTTTGTAAGGGATAAAATTCCTGCTGAAATAAACGCCCTGAAACCTTGATTCCTGCGGCGAGGAGAAGCATGCAAACCCGCCTTTGTTGTTTGAAAGCAGAAACCACGGATTGAGATCTACCCCTCTTTCAACTGAATCTTCGCCTCTTTTTCCTAAAGCATGGCTTATGACAGCTGCCATGGTCTGTGATAAGGCTGTCGGATTTAAAAAGGTTTTTGAAAATTAAGCTCAGCAGAAAGTCTGATCTGCCTCTGATGCAGATTGGTTGGCAGAGGGGTATAGAGAATAAAAGGCTAAATGGCACAAAAAAGAATTTAAATAAGCAGCATTATCAGCTGTTATGGGCCCGGACAAGATCATTGAAATCTTAAGAAAGTATAATATGCATCCGTCTGTCAGGAGAGAGCTTTCTTTATTCACCTTAAGCATTCTTGACCTGGCTTACAGGAAACTCCTGAAAAATGAGCTGGGCTTCTGCTATGAGGCAACAGCCGCTCTTGGAGACAAAGATGCATTCTGCGTATTCTTTGATGAAAGCTATATCAGCAGGGAGACAGAAAGAATGATAGGGCGCTCAAAGGATATCAATAAAGTCTTTGGCAGGGCAAAAAAATATTTTGATGGGTTTAAAGAAGAGCTGGAAAAAACCAAAGAAAGCGCCGATGCTGATCCGGAGAAGTTTCTTATGTTTATTTTAAAAGATTATCCGAAATATATGGTGGCTCTCGGCATCTATAACTGCTTCTGGAGATATTCCGGAAATGAAAAATGCAGGATAAAGATGCCGCAGGCATTGGCAGAAAAGGTTTCAGAAGAAAGATATCAGATTGCCAAGATGTATATGCAAGTTGAAAAACTTATTGTGATATCAACAGATTTAATCGGCAGAAAAAATAATTTTGACGGCAGCATCATAAGATGCCAGACATTGGGGGAGATGGAT